>MDTD01001939.1_pt1 | contig 25849 bp, 20 predicted proteins | sample 811221 | NCBI WGS metagenome assembly MDTD01 (sample SAMN05326646, study PRJNA326480) | marine metagenome | isolation source: seawater | place: Pacific Ocean: South West | collected 2011 | reverse complement strand
TGTAATTAAAGAAGGGTACCATGGAGATACCAGTGCAATGTTTTGTGTTGGAACCCCTTCAAAGCTCGCTCAACGGCTGATTGACACCACTTACGAATCCCTCAAGAAAGCCATCAATATTGTAAAACCTGGTACTACCCTAGGTGATATAGGACATATCATTCAAACACAAGCTCATGCTGCGGGCTTCTCGGTAGTTCGTGAATTCTGTGGTCATGGCATCGGCCGAACATTTCATGAAGACCCTCATGTTCTACATTACGGAAAAGCAGGTCATGGGCTTGTTTTAGAACCTGGCATGACCTTCACCATTGAGCCTATGCTCAATGCAGGACGACGATTTGTGAAAACTTTATCTGATGATTGGACTGTTGTAACCCGTGACCGCTCATTATCTGCTCAGTGGGAACACACTTTGGCTGTTACTGAATCAGGGGTTGAGATTTTAACACTTAGAAGTGATGAATCAATTTAATCTTGATGCGCCCTAAAATGAGCCATATGTTTTAAAACAGGCCCTATAAACAAGCCAGAACATATTCCAGAGACACCTAAAGATTCAAACATAAATGTAGCACCTTGGGCCAGATCAGGGTAACGACCTTGAATATATCCAAAATAGTATTTGGCAGAAAAAATCATCATGATTTGGAAAAAAGGCAACTTGCTACCTGGAACAAAAACACGTGCTGGATTCAAAGCATACTGGTATTGAATATAACCAGCGTAGACGCGGCCTAATACAACCCCTGATATAAACCCTATCATTAAATAACTGATCGACTGAAGGCTCCAACCAAAATGCATCCACATTGATTCTATCGCCATCGCGAGAAACACTGCTGGAAAAATCAACATCACCTTAAAAGGCACCCACTGATCCTTGAAATACTGGACCCCTTTATACATGAGAAATACAAATAAAACATACACCCAAATCGGTGTATGCTGAATTAAAGCCCATACAAAATCTAACATTATAGCCCTCTCACACTGCAAGGTTCATCCATGATTGTTTAGCACAATCTGTTGTTAAAAGACTATACTGTATTTTGAAATATATTATAAGAGTATTGGTATGCCTCATGATCAAACATCTGAGTTTTATTCAGAATATAGAAGAAGTTTAAATGCTCAATACAATAAAAGTACGGGATTTACAGAGCATGAACGTGAATTATTTAAACTCCAAGGAGGATTACCTGAATCCCAACAAACATTAGACCAACAGGCAGAGCAAGCTTATGCTCAATACCAAAAACATACCTCTGATCTCACAAAACATTTTATGCTATCTAATCTAATGCTCAATCATCAAACACTCTATTTTTATTTGCTTCAAAAACATTTAGAGGAAATGCTGCCCATTGTTTATACCCCGACGGTTGGATCTGCTGTACTGGATTACCCCAACCACTTAATCATGCCGGGTGGACTTTACTTATCACCCACTTATCATGGAAAGATTGAGCACTGTCTTCAAAACCTGAATAACACTGAAATTGATATTATTGTATTAACCGATGGAGAAGCCATTTTGGGCCTTGGAGATCAAGGGGTTTCTGGAATGAAAATCTGCATGGCTAAATGTGCTGTTTACAGCCTATGTGGCGGCATTGACCCTCAAAAAACATTGCCGATCATGCTCGATGTTGGAACAGATAACGAACGATTACTCAACCATCCATTATACCCAGGGATCAAATCACCTAGATTACGAGGCAAAGCCTATTTTAATTTTATAGATCACGTGATAAAAAAACTACATCAACAGTTTCCTAATGCACTCTATCATTGGGAAGATTTTGGACGCGCTCATGCGGAAAGACATTTAAAAAAACACAGCAAAAACCTCTGCAGTTTTAATGATGACATACAAGGCACTGGCGCTGTTGCATTAGCAACCATCTTAGCGGCCTGTCAAGCCAACTCTACTGAACTCAAAAAACAAACTTTTTTAATTTTTGGTGCAGGCACTGCGGGCATTGGTATTGCTGAATGCATCGAGCAAGCTTTAAAGAAAAACGGATTATCTGAACGCAACAGCCGACTTCGTATTTGGCTCATTGATCAAAAGGGTTTAATTACGGATCAAATGAAAGGATTAACCCAAGGTCAAAAGCGCTACGCAAAACCTCACAGTAAAATCATGCGTTGGAACATTAATACTGATGAATCCATTGGTCTTCATGCCGTCATAAAAAATGCAAAACCAACTGTTTTAATTGGATGTTCAGCCCTGCGTAGCGCTTTTGATGAACAGGCCATTCAACTCATGATGAAATATACAGATCACCCGATTATTTTGCCACTTTCTAATCCAACAGAACGTGCAGAAGCTAACCCCAGCGATTTAATCAAATGGACATCAGGTCAAGCTCGTATTGCAACAGGATCTCCTTTCCCACCTGTTGATTATCAAGGACAAGCTTTTCTGATTTCTCAATGTAATAACGCAATGATTTACCCAGGGATTGGATTAGGTCGAAGCGTATCACGTGCAACACATATCACAGATAACATGATTTGGGCAGCCAGTACGGCTCTGAGCCAATGTTATCGTGACAACCATCAACCTGGACATGCCTTACTGCCAACTTGGAACCATATTCACCTCGCCAGCCTTAATATCGCTGAAGCAGTTGCACAACAAGCTTATCTAGATGGCGTCTCTGAATTGAACATCACACGTGATGATATTCAAACATTCATGTGGGTCCCCAAATACTAAACGCCTCTAGAATCATTGAAGTTCAACTCAGTCATCGTTAAACTATTTTTTTCAAAGGATGGACTCTCATGAAAATCATTATCTTAGGCAGCACTACACTCAGTTTAGCATTAGCAGATGCTTTAAGTCGTGAGCAGCACGATATTACACTGATCGGAACCGACGAGCGAACCCTAACTACGGCAGCACAGTACCTCGACATCAAAATCATGGTAGACATGCCAACTTATCCTCATATATTAAGACAAGCGGATGCTGCAAATGCAGATATACTCATTGCCGTCACTGATAGTGATGAGATGAATATGGTTGCGTGTCAAATCGCTTATTCATTATTCAACATTCCAATCAAAATTGCACGCATTCGCACTGAACATTACTTTACACGTGATGAATTATTCAGTGATCATAACTTACCAATTGATGTCTTCATTCACCCCGACCAGCTGATTGCACAAGCTGTTGCACAGGCAGTTGAATCTACACATATGATTCAACATGAACGTTTTAACGATACAGAATGTCATGTGTGTCTTTATCGCCTCACCTCTGAAAGCCCTCTTTGTGGCCAATCCATTGAGTCTATTGAATCAAACACCCCGATGACCCTTGCGATGTTAAGGCGTGCACGTCGATACTACCCCATTAAACCAGACACCCTCTGCAAACCTAATGATGAACTTTGCTTGATTGGAAATGCCTCTACACTTGACCCGATTCGTTTACAGCACCATTCCCATAAAACCAGCATCATCATTTCTGGTGGAAATGCTACTGGCCTATATCTGGCTCATCAACTCAGCCACCAACATCAAATCAAATTGATTGAGCCTGAGCTTCAACGCTGCCAAATGCTCTCAAAAGAACTGCCCAATGTTACAGTTTTACAAGGTGATGCCAGTGACGATCGTTTACTCAAAGAGGAGCACATTGAGGACAGTGATATTTTTTGCGCGATCACTACAGATGATGAGGACAACATTTTAAATGCACTTCAAGCGAAACACCTCGGTGCAAAAAAGACCATTGCACTGATTCAACGTGACAATTATCTTGCTATGTTAAATCACCGAATTCTTGATATTGCACTATCACCTCAACACATCATTTTATCAAGCATTTTACCTCATAGCCGTTCGGAAGCAACGCACAATACCATCCCTTTACGATGGCCACATGCTGAAGTCATTGCAATACCCGGTCAGGCTTATCTAAACATTAGGCAACGCACACAACCCAAATGGCGAATCTGTGGCATCATCCGCAATACTCAATATTATCCTATGCAGGATCTGTCAACATTAACCCCTTCTGATAAAGTGATTTGCTTCGTTTCAGAACATAGCGAACTCATGGCACTGCAAACCCATCTGAACCTTTAATCCGTGGCTTATCCAATACACATTATTTAATATGCTGAGCTCTAGATGTTAACTTCTGTCCGGTTGATTCGCCTACTCAAGTCCTACTGTGGTCTTTCTAATATTACGAGCAGATCGAATAGAAACTTTATGTTATAAATGAAGCCTGATTTGCTCAAGGTTAAGGGTCATTTGGATTATTATCACACACACACTTGCACACGATTGGCTGTCATACTCTTCCTTGTGATGTGTGGTGTCCTTGTGTGTTTGAGCACCTGCTTTTCAATCATACCGATCACTTGTATAGTCAGCATGTTGTATGTCATGTATCATGGTTTAAACTTTTGCAGAATCGCTGCCTTAAAAACACACCCTCAAAGCATCCAATCACTGCAATTAGATTCAATGGGGCAATTTTGGATTGAAACCTTGAGCCAAACTCGACACCCTGTAAAGCTGATTCATGCTTGGATTGGATCTTATGGATTTTGGGCTTGTTTTCAGGCCGGCACGCACATCTTCATCGTCATGAGCTGTGATGATTTACCTTCCAATAAAATCCGATGCCATTTTAATCTAAATGGCTCATGATATGAGATAAAACAGATAGGGTTAAAGGACTATACGAACGATTAAAAAGACATATACAATCTTCAAAGACCTTAAGATCATACTTGATACGATCACGCGATTTCATTCACACCACATTAAATGAAGCAACGCGGCTTCAATCAAGACGTTAAAACACCGATTTTAAAACTTGATGAGTCGTCATCCTTAAAGAAAACCAGCGTTCACTGGATCTATTGCTCGAGTACAAACATGATCAGCTCAGTATGGTCAATCAGCCCCCTTGGTGATGAGTTATACCTTGGCTATCTCAATGGTTTAAACCTCTCATCGGACACTCAAGTCTCAACACTATTTTAACATGGCTCAGCTGTGTTAAACCTTCAGAGGGCCCTATAAAAGCTGGAGATTCATTTTTAATTCATTGCACACTCTGGAAAAACAGTGCAAAATATTCAAACTTCGTATCAAAAGATCATCTGATACAAGGGCCACTCTTGCTCGATCGATCAGCTTTATCGTATGATATGATTGCATTTATTCATTTTAAGGCTCTCTATGCACCTCATTCGAAATTTCTCTATTATTGCACATATTGATCATGGGAAATCAACTTTAGCCGACTGTTTGATTCGACACTGTGGTGGACTTTCTGAACGTGAAATGAAAACACAAGTCTTAGACAATATGGCCCTTGAGCGAGAACGCGGCATTACCATTAAATCTCAGAGCGTTACACTCTACTACACTGCTCAAGACTCAAACACCTATCAACTGAACATTATTGATACCCCTGGGCATGTCGATTTTGCCTATGAAGTTTCGCGTTCACTGGCTGCTTGTGAAGGCGCACTTTTAGTGGTTGATGCCGCACAAGGGGTTGAAGCACAAACTGTTTCTGTGTGTTACACCGCAATTGATCAAAATTTAGACATTCTCCCCGTGTTAAACAAAGTGGATTTACCTCAAGCTGATTGTGAAAAAGTACAATTAGAAATTGAAGAAATCATTGGCATTGATGCACAGTTAGCTTGTAAAATTAGCGCAAAGCGCAACGAAGGCATCGAAGCATTGCTCGAGGAGATCATTCAGGGTATTCCAGCCCCTCAAGGTGATGCTGAAGCCCCCCTTCAAGCATTGATCATTGACTCTTGGTTTGACCAATACCTTGGTGTTGTCTCATTGATCCGGATTCAATCTGGAACCCTTCGTACCCAGCAATCAATTCAAACTTTATCCAATGGCGCCACTCATTTGGTTGATGAAATTGGAATTTTCACACCTAAAAAAACGCCTAAAGATGTCCTGCATTGTGGAGAAGTGGGTTACTTAATTGCTGGGATTAAAGATGTCCACGCAGCCCCTGTAGGGGATACCATTACCAGCACTCAAAACCCCTCAAAATTACCGCTTAAGGGGTTCAAAAAAGTTCAACCACAAGTCTTTGCTGGACTCTTTCCAATTCAAGCAGACACTTATCATGCTTTTCGAGATGCACTTGAAAAACTAAGTCTCAATGATGCTTCTTTGACCTATACCCCAGAAAATTCTGAAGCCTTAGGGCTAGGCTTTCGATGTGGATTTCTGGGCATGTTACACATGGAAATCATTCAGGAACGATTAGAACGTGAATATAACTTGGAGTTAATCACCACTGCTCCTACCGTGATTGTTGAAATGGTCCATCGTGATGGAACACTTCATCATGTCAGTAGTCCAAGCGAATTACCTGAACCTAATCATATTCAAGAAATTAGAGAGCCTATTGCCATTGCCAATATATTAACGCCTCAGGACTATGTGGGCCCAATTCTAACACTCTGTGAGGAAAAACGTGGTGTCCAAAAAAACCTACAAGTGTTAGGTCAACAAATGTCTATTACCTACGAAATCCCAATGAATGAGATTGTGATGGACTTTTTTGATCGCATTAAATCCGTCAGCCGTGGCTTTGCTTCCTTAGATTATCATTTTGTCCGTTATCAACCGGCTCAATTGGTTAAACTAGATGTCTTGATCAATGGTGATAAAGTTGATGCCTTGGCTTCAATTGTTCATAAAGATCATGCCGAAAAAACAGGCCGTGCTTTAGTCGTTCGGTTGAAATCACTGATTCCAAGACAAATGTTTTCAATCGCGATTCAAGCAGCCATTGGTGGCCATATTATCTGTCGTGAAACCATTGGTGCTTTAAGAAAGAATGTTACAGCGAAATGTTATGGTGGAGATGTATCTCGTAAGAAAAAATTACTTAAAAAGCAAGCGGCAGGAAAAAAACGAATGAAACAAGTAGGTTCTGTTCATATTCCTCAGGAAGCATTCTTGACCGTTTTAAAACATGATGAAAGTGGGGATTCAAAATGAATTTAAATCTGTTAACCTTACTCACCTTACTCGGCGGGTTTTTTTGTCTCATTATACACACACATTATCAAGATAAAGAAAAACCTGCTGGGCTGGACCTATTGTACACTGTCGAAATTCTAGCCATTGCAATAATCGTGATTCAATGGCTAGGCATTGAACTTGCACTGACCGCAACAACCCTTATTTTTGCTCCTTATTTTTACTGGGCAAAGCGTCGATTGAATCAAGGACGACTCACTGAAGACAGCCTGCATTATCAATTGGCCACAACGTTCCCCATTTTATTGCTGCTATGGGGGATTCGCTCTTTCGTTGTGCAACCTTATCGTGTCCCTTCAGGTTCATTAGAACCGACTGTCCGAATTGGTGATTTCATATTGGTTAACCAATTTAAATATGGCCTTCAGTTTCCAGTATCTCATCATATTCTTTGGTCAGGTCATCCTCCACAACGAGGTGATATTGCTTTATTTAGATGGCCTAAAAATCCCGACATTATTTTTGTAAAACGAGTCATTGGTTTGCCTGGAGATCATATTCAATATCGGAATCAGACCCTCTTTATCAATGGCGCGGCAGTTAAACGCACCCACTGCCATGCGGCTCAATTTAAAGATCCTAATGCCACACTTGTAACACCTGTTAAAACTTGCTTAGAAAAACTTCCTAATGGACCTCAACATCATGTTTATTATAATCGATCAGATACCGCTATTGCTTCAGGTGATTGGGTTGTCCCCGAGCATCATTACTTTATGATGGGAGATAACCGTGACAACAGTAATGATTCACGATTTTGGGGCAGTGTGCCGCGTCAGGCGCTCATCGGTCAAGCTTTATGGGTCTGGCTAAGCTTTGATGGAATAGCTTGGAAACAACATGATTTCAAACACCTCATTCGATGGCACCGCATTGGCACACGGATTCAATGATGAACGAACAAGCCTTGGCGCATGCCCTTCAATATCGTTTCACCCATACAGATTTTCTAAAACTGGCACTGACCCATCGCAGCATGGGACCTCCTCATAATCAACGCCTTGAATTTTTAGGTGATTCTATTTTAGGCTGTATCATTGCAACCTACCTATATCAAACCTATCCAGACGCTCCAGAAGGCCTGCTCAGTCAATTTCGGGCTCATTTAGTGAATCGAACCACATTGGCTCGACTGACTCATCGCCTTAAGCTACATCATCACATGATCTTAGGCACTGGGGAATCTATTCACACCTTAACAGAGGCCACTTGCGCAGATTTACTTGAAGCATTGATTGGGGCTATTTTTCTAGACAGCAATATTGAAACATGCCAACAATGTATTTATGCGTGGTATGCGGATGAATTTAGCGCACTATTGACACACACGCCTGTTATCAAAGATCATAAATCACAATTACAAGAATGGACACAAGCCCATCAAGTCTCACGCCCTATTTACAACATTGATCATACCGTAGGTCCTGAGCATCATCCTACATTTCATGTACACTGTACCCTTCAACACCTGAACCAAACCCTCAGTGGACAAGGACCTTCTAAACGTGCAGCAGAGCAACAAGCAGCCCATAAGATGCTCAACTGGCTTAAACACCATGGACATCATCATGACTGAATGTAATACACGCTGTGGTCGAATTGCAATCGTGGGCCGACCCAATGCTGGAAAATCCACACTGATCAATGCTTTATTGGAAGAGCCAGTGAGCATTGCAACCCATAAAGCTCAAACCACACGACATTGTATTTTGGGCATTAAAACCAAAGAGTTGTGTCAATTCATCTACATCGATACTCCAGGCATTCATGTGCACGCTAAACAATATTTACAGCGCCAAATGAACAAAATCGCACATCAAACACTTAGCACCGTCGATGCTGTTATTTGGTTAACGGATCGCTGCCAATGGACTTCAGATGATGAACGGGTTGCTGAATGCCTAGGTGCACTCAAATGCCCCATTGTATGGTGTATGAATAAAATTGATCGACTGAATAAGCATGATGACCTGATGCCACATATCACCGACATTCGAACAAGATATCCTTGGATTGATAGCTGCGTGCCCATCAGTGCACGACATGGCAATCAATTAGATGTCCTGGAATCTATTTTAATGGATCACTGCCCTCAAACGGCCCATACTTTTCCTGAAGATATGCTAACAGATCGTCAACCCGCTTTTACTGCGAGCGAGACCATACGTGCTCAAGTGTTCAAACAGACTCATCAAGAAGTTCCTTATGCCACCCATGTAACCATCGATGCTTTTAAAACCCAACCCCATCGCACCGACATTCAAGCCACTCTCTGGGTTGAGCGCCCCGCTCATAAGATGATTTTAGTGGGTCGAAAAGGCCAAACCATTAAGCGCATTGGAATAGGGGCTCGAGAAACATTAAATCGCTTACTGGATACAACAGTACATTTAAAATTATGGGTTAAAATTCAAAAAAATTGGTCTGATGACCCAACGGCTATTGCAGAGCAAGATTTATCTGGACCTTCATCATGAGCTTTAAACAAGCTCGAGCCTTTCACCCCGGTCTTGCATGGTTGATTCACCAACGTCCTTATCGTGACACCAGCGCTTTATGTGAATTTTTCACACAAGATCATGGTCGAATCTCAGTGATTGTTTTGAATTGCCGGTCAAAAAAACGTCGGGCACTGCTGATTCCTTTTCAACCTTTATGGATTGAAGTTAAAGGAGAAGGTGGCTTAAAAATGCTCACTCAAATTGAATCAGAAGGTCCTGCACTGCGACTGATGGGCGCCAGTAGTTTTTGTGGCTTATATCTGAATGAACTGATTTTAAAAACCCTGACGCAAACAGACCCTACATCTGAAATTTTCATGGCCTATCAACACGCACTCAAGACATTGAGTGCACAGCCTCATCAGCAAGCATCTACCCTCAGACATTTTGAGATGACACTACTTGAGCAATTAGGGTATGCTTTGCCCTTTCACCAACTTAAAAATCCAGAAGCTTATTATGAATATTCACTGGAACAAGGTTTTATTGAATATACGATCCCTGCTGACACACGCTTAAGTTATGACACGCTCAAAGCCATAGAGCAACGTAACTGGAGTACACCACAACAGGCTCGAGCCAGTAAATATTTGATGCGTCAAGCCATTCAAGCTGCCTTGCACGATCAAACATTACAAGCCCGAACACTCTGGCAACCGGTTGAAATCGCATGATTTTAATCACTCGACCACTAGAATCTTCGCAGCAGCTCATTGAAGCTTTTCACGCATTCAATTGGGATTACTGCTGGATTCCGATGTTATCGATTCAGCCTTGTACGACAGCACAGCCACCACTTCATTCAGACTTAATTATTTTTATCAGCCCACAGGCAGTACATCACTATTTTAAGTTAGGTCATTCACGCCCCAAAGCGCAGGTCTGTGCTGTAGGACCGAGTACAGCGACCTGCTTAACTCAGTATGGCTGTTCGAATATACTGATTCCAGACACAACATACAGTATGGCAGGTTTATTAGCACATCCTCAATTGCAAACCTTAACCCATCAATCTATCACCCTGGTGTGTGGAGAGCCCTATACGACAACTGCACAAGACATGCTGGTGGCCCGTGGTGCTGATGTAAAGGTATATACTGTCTATCGAAGAACAGGTCCAATGCCTTCCTCCATTGAAGCACTCAAACGATTGGATACTCATTCTCTAAAAGCCATCACCTTTTCAAGCTTATCAACACTTAATTATTTCAACGAAGTGATTCAAAAGTATGAATTACAAACCTTTTTAAAATGCCCATGGATTGTGATCAGCACAGCCATGTATGACCATTATCACACTCAAGCTCAGTGCATTTTAGCAGAGAACCCAACACCACAAGCGATCATTAAAGCCCTCACACCAATCTTATCCGCTTCAAATTGATAGAGATCCGATCCTTTTATCAAAGGCTGATCAATACAATTTGACGCCTGCATCAACAGACTTAACTTCTTTATTTATAGACTGTAATGTTTAAAATAAGTGCGCTATCACCTGAACACAAATAAACCCTCTGAGACTGAGATATTCATGAGGACTCATCCACTCGATCTCAATATATGATTAAACCCTTTTAAAGTATTCATAATCTATTTATGATAAGACGACACACAAGGAGGACTGCACAATGACACTGAGACAATTACGCCCCCTCATCACAGTTCTTTTGTTTGGAGGACTAGCCCTGATTAATTTTTGGCAAATTCAACGTATCAATACCCTTGAACACAACATTCATCACTTTAAGCAATCTCTTAACAATCAATCAATGACTCAAGCCATTCATGCTGCCGCTGCCGCGCAAACATTCAATCACTCCCAGGGTGAACAACATTTTTGGCTACATATTGCACAGGCCTATTTAACAGCATCCAGCCCTGCCGCATGCCGCACTGCATTGTCTAATATACTCTCTGATACCTTCTCTACATCACAGCGGACACAATTCATTCAAGCACTTAAACAACTCAACATATCAACCCAATCTACCGTCGAAAAGCCCCCGCAGCCCTCATTTAAAGGGTTTAGTTTTAAACACTATTTACACCCTCAACATTTACTTTCTCAAGGGCAAGCTCACTTCAAAGAGCAAATTCAAGCCCTTATCTTATCGAGCCAAACAGCATCTATCTCAACCCTTTCATCTAAATTCAACACCCTCAAAAAAATTGCCCCTGATGCACTTCAAAAGGCTTTGAATCAAATGGATGCTCAATTTTTTCAATCTAGACACACCCCCCTGAATCTATTGAAATCATGTATTCAAACTTAAGTGTTTTAATCGAGGGCTCTGATATGAATGCCCACGTGAGTTTAAGAGAGATTGCTTCATGCTGATACGACGAGTCATTTTAATCATAGGCTTGAGTACACTTGTTTACTTAAGTCTACATCCCCTTCAATGGGGTCACCTCACATTACAAACCTCCACCCAAACACTTAAAGTACCGCTTTTTGTTGCAATTATATTGATGATCTTATGTTGTTTAACGACTTTGCTGATTCATCAAATGATTACATGGGGGCCTCAACGCCTCAAAGACTGGCGTATGACACGTCAACACTCTGAATTACAAAATACCATCGACCGTGCTGAAGCGATCTTTAAAACACTCAATCAGGGGCATATTCCCAAAAGCGCCTCTTCATCTAGTATGCCTGAATTGAATGCACTCATTCACGATATCCAAACATTATTCAATGATGACGCGCATCTGCACACTTTGGTTGCAGCCCTTAAAACGCCTTTAGGTCAAAACCTATTGCGTGCACTTCAAAAACAACAGGTTGCTTTCACACCAAGTAGCACCTTGTCGAATTTTATCTTATTACATCAACGTTTACCTGCTCATGATTTAGAATCTATTGCCCAACACTTGACCCCCATAGACGTTAAACAACTCTACACACTTCATCCAACTTCTTTGATTCAATGGCTTGAATACAGCCTACCGAAATTATCTTCTGAGACGTTTGAAAAGGTATGGGCTTTACTCCCTAAATCACTTCAGAAGCATCCTAAGCTCCATTTGACCTGGGCCTGTGCGGCAGAACAACATCACATGTTCAAACAGCCTCAAGCTTGGCTGAAAACTTACCTTAGCTTGACAGAAGCTCCAGCATTAGATCATGTTGCTTTGATTTGGCCTGAACATGATTTAGATCACTGGCTTCAATGGCTCTCTAAAGCGCATCTGACTCACTCTAATACGATCATTATTCCTTTAGCTTTAGCCCGTACGTATTATCGAAAAAATCAATTGAATCAGGCGCTGCAACACTATCAATCTATTGAAAGAGAGCTGTATGCGAACCATTCTCAACATCTGCTTGAGCTGGCTCAAGTATACCAGCAAATTGGCAATCATGCAGCAGCACTCAAGGCCATTCAGCACATCTGTGCTCAACATCACTCTAATATTAAAACTGGATCAAAATGAAGGCATCACTTGCATGATTCATGACATTGACCACGCCCTCAGTATCATTCAATCAGTCTCTCATCTAAAGCCTATTAACATTTCATCTTTTGAAAAGACCTCTATTGAATAGATGGTTTACTGCATCAATCATAGATCTAACTTAATTTAAGCCCTCATGAGGGCCCCCTGCTCTGGTTTACAAAGGCTTTATATAGAGACTTAATCGATGTCCCTACGATTCGTCTACTGTCAACATAACAACGCCTTGAGACTCATTCAAAGGACTGTGCTTTCTGTCTTTAAGATACACTTCAATTTCAGATAAGGTATTTGATAAGGCGACCTGGAATTGAGCAGCCTGGGCTTGGCAGTAGGCGTGTGCTTCAGTCGGGAGCAATGTTGATATTGATCGAGGCAGTACTGCTGTTAAGTAGGCTTGACGTATACGTTTAAAATCATGTTTTGAGTCAGCTAATATTCGTTCACATTTAAATCGGAGTCGCTGGCTCACCACCTTATCATAGTCTCGAAACCAATCAAACTGACCTGACTTCACACTATAATTGAAAGTGAATTTTGGATGGAGCTTTCGGCTCAAACAGTCCTTTAATGTAGAGACTGAGCCTACACTAAACAGACAAATAATAGGCCGCAGCGCTTGATTTTTATGATGCTGTAAGTTCACCGTAAAACGTTGATTCATCTGCAGTGGGTAGCCCTCAATCCTCACTGGGATATTCATCTGAGCAAACCCTTGGCTCATCACAAAGATCATTAGAAACACTAATTTTTTTTGAATCATGAACCTTTCCTCACCTAATACTCTTTTGATACAGCGTATGCTGAAGGACATTCAATTTCATATAATCTAATACATCTTACCATTCAAATCAATTTCAGCCCCACCTCAAGTCCTTTATCTTCAAATAAAATTTGAACCATCACTTTTGAAGTCAACACTTAAATAGCCGTGGGCATGCTATTGTGAGTGGGCTAGATCAACACTAGAGACGATTTTGAAATGCTTCATTACCTTTTAAAGAACACACCCGACAATGAGAAGAACCTATTATCGTTGAAAGCCATCAAGCCGTTAAATGTTCAAAGAGGACCCATGCCCCAAATACACTTAATGTGCATGAGCCCAACTAGACCCTACTTCAACATTCACCCGTAAGGGGACTGATAATGACATGGCTTGCTCCATCCCTCGAATCACCAAAGCCTCAACTTCCTTAAGCACACGATGATGTACTTCAAAAATCAGTTCATCATGCACTTGTAAGATCATCCTTGCATCAAGACCTGAATCATCTAACTCTTGTTGAATTAAAATCATAGCGGCTTTAATGAGATCAGCTGCACTGCCTTGCATGGGCGCATTAATAGCTGCACGCATAACAGCGTTGGCATGTCGTGCATGTTGAGGTTTAGGCAAATAAATACGTCGCCCCAATAACGTTTCAACATACTGTTGAGATTTTGCCAATTCACGCGTTTCTTCCATAAAAGCTTGAACCCCTTTAAAAGTCTTGAAATAAGATTCAATCATCTGCGCAGCATCTGAACGATCAATATTCAGTTGTGCCGCAAGGCCAAAAGCTGACATCCCATAAATCAAACCAAAATTAACGACCTTAGCTTGTCGCCGTTGTTCAGATGCCACCGAATTAAGGTGACACTTAAATAATTGTGCAGCTGTTGCTGCATGAACATCTTGATCATGTTCAAAAGCATGACATAAATGCTCATCTTGAGATAAGTGAGCCATAATACGCAACTCAATTTGAGAATAATCGGCACTGAGCAATTGATAACCTTGAGGTGCAATAAAGGCTTTACGGATATTGAGTCCTGCTTGAGTTCGAATTGGAATATTTTGCAAATTAGGTTGTTGAGAAGATAAACGCCCTGTAGAAGTTAATGCTTGATTAAAAACACCATGAACACGATGTTCAGTATCAACCTGCAGAACTAAAGGGTCTGTATAGGTATGTTTAAGTTTGCTCAGTTGACGATGCTTTAAAATCAATTGAGGCAGTCGATGTCCCTGGTTTGCAAATTCAGTCAAAACAGATTCTGAAGTAGACGGTTCTCCTGAGGGTGTTTTAGATCGAATGGGCAATTGTAACGTATCATATAAAATAGATCTGAGCTGTTTAGGCGATGCAAGATTAAATGACTGACCGGCCAGTGTGTGGGCTTTTTCCTCAATCTCATCTAATTCTAACTGAAAAGATTGGCTCATCAAATGAAGGTGATCTACATCTAATAACACCCCAGTCGCCTCCATTCTTGCTAAAATCGACTGCAACGGTTGATCCATCTGATTAAATAATTCATACACTGCAGGCTGATCTTTTAAGGCCATGAGGATTACAGGATATAATTTTGACAGTTGATCTGCTGCTAACATGACTTGGATGACAGATTCACTCAAAGATGAATCTAAAGTGGGCTTGAAATCTGGTAGATATCGGTGACATAACGACACTAAGTCATGTTGCATCGCAGCACCATTGAGGGCATAAGACATCAACTCCACATCATTAACAGACTGATTAAATGAGATCCCTTGCTGTATCAAATACCGCAATACCGGTTTAAATTGATAGACCACCCAAGCTTTTTGTCTTGAGCTTTGATCACTGCCTAAATCATGCAAGACCTTCAATTGAAACGCTCGATCTTTTAAATCAAGATAAGCACGGGATCCATCTGAACAGACCCAACCACAACCTATAAGAACTTGGTCTGATGTTGTTGCTTCTTGAAACTCAAAGTATAAAGCATGATTCACTTGGTCTGAGACTTGATTCAACCATTGTTGCCATGCATCGAGGTGATCAATATATAGGACAGTCCACTCAGCTTTAGATTCAAAAGTATCAGATTCTTCTGGCCGCTCAATGGAACGTTTCAACTCAGTTAACCACGTTTTAAACCCCAGCCTGCTTAATTGTGATGAAAGGATCTCTACATCAGGAGGCATCACTACGCATGCATCGATTTCGATAGGTAATTCAATGTGTGTATTAATCGTTACCAATTGCTGGTATAGCGGTAATTGTGGCAAACTTGCTCTAAAATAATCGCCTACTTTCCCTTTAAAGGTATCAGCTTGCTCAATCATTGCCGCCAGTGTTCCCCACTGTGTTAGCCATTTAACTGCCGTCTTGGGTCCAACCTTTTCAACCCCTGGGATATTATCTGCACTGTCTCCAACTAAAGCTAAATAATCCACAATCTGATCCGGACGAACACCAAATTTATGAACCACTCCTTCGACATCAAGATGGGTTTGAGTCATTGTATTCACCAACGTTAAGTGTGGCCCCACTAACTGAGCAAAATCTTTATCTCCACTCGAAATAATCACCTCATACCCTTGATTTAAAGCTTGATATGCTAATGTTCCAATCACATCATCCGCTTCAACCCCAGGCATCACTAAAACAGGCCAACCATAGGCTTGCACTAAATCAATGGTGGGTTGAATTTGTGCATGCAAATCATCCGGAGCTTGTTGACGATTGGCTTTATATTCTGGAAATATCTCATGCCGTGTTGTAGGACCTGCTGGGTCAAATACCACCATAACATGTGCAGCTGGCCATTGCTTGAACAAGCGTTTCAACATATTAACCACGCCATACACCGCGCCTGTCGGAATCCCTTCAGGGGTGGTCAAAGGCGGTAATGCAAAAAAGGCTCGATACACATAAGCTGTACCATCCACTAAAATCAAACGCTTTGAGTTTGAATCTGTCATGATTGTTGTCTCCAAAAACTAGGCAAGCAACAGACCAAGAGCACCATAATTTCTAAACGCCCAGCAATCATCGCCATAATTAAAATACTTTTTGCCCCCACATTCAGTTCTTGATAACCTTCTGAAATTTGACCAATTGCCACGCCTACATTTGACAAACACGCCGTAATCGCTGAAAAAGCAGTATAAAAATCATATCCTGTTGCCATAAACATCATCAATAATAAACAATAGAACATCACAAATACTGATAAAAACCCATACATGGCTTCTGCTTGGATTCGAATATGATCCTTCGCGTTTAAAGCGCTATTAAGTACCGCTTGAGGGTGAATCAACTGTTTTAAAGCGGTCAATCCTTCGGTACGAATCAGTAGAGCTCGCCCCATCTTAATGCCTCCCGTGGTTGAACCACTACAGCCCCCAACAACACCACATAAGACCAATAGAACTGGCACAAATGTCGGCCAATAAGCAAAATCTACTATTTTAAGGCCCGTTGTGGTTAACATTGCAACCGTGGTAAATAGTATGGATTCAATTGATGTCCAATTCCAATCAATGGATTGATGAAACAATAAGACTGATAAAACGATGACAGTGATTAACACTATACTTTTTAATAAGGCACAGGTCTCAACATGATTAAAATATTCACGCCATTCTTTGCGAATCCATACCATATAATGCACGTTAAAACTGATGGCCCCCGCTAACATAAACAGCATGGCAATGACCGATAATCCAGGCGTTTGATAGTAAGCAAAGCTACTGTCATGAATTGAAAAACCCCCAGTTGAAACTGTAGAAAAAGCCTCACAAATCGCTTCAAAAACTGATAGCCCAACACACCAATAACCAAGGGCACATACTGCAGTCAACCCGACATATAGCAACCACAACAATTGGGCTGTACCTGAAATTCTTGGGACTAAACGTCGCTCAGTCACAGGCCCTGGCGCATCTAATTGTAAAAGATGTTGCCCCCCACCCAACATTGGCATGATCGCAATGGCCAATACGATGATACCCAGTCCACCTAAAAATTGTAAATATTGATGATAAAAACGTAAACTATGTGATAAATCATCAATATTATACAGTAATTCAGCACCTGTAGTGGTGAGCCCTGATACTGACTCAAAAAAAGCGTCTAAAACTGGAAGATCTTGCATACCTAAATAAAAAGGGATTGCCCCGCAGGCTGATAACGTCACCCACGCTGTGACGACCAAAATAAAGCCATCTGATCGAAGGAGTGTCTGAGGCACACGCGTACCGTAGCACCATAAACTCAGGCCCAATACTGTTGAAATTAAAATCGTCACCCAATACGGCTTAACTTGCCCATCTTGATAATAATATTCAACACCAACTGGAATAATCAGTGCCACTGAAAATAAAATAAATAGAACCCCCAATGATTTTAAAATAACACGATGATGAATCATTGAGCACCTTCAGTCGGCTCTGGCAGTGAATTGATCATTTCAATGGCTGCATAGGCAGGGGTTTCATAAGGGTGCGCAATCAATAAAGCGCGCTCTATCTCAGGCCAATTGTGCTTTAAACAGACCATTTCTACTCGCATTTCATCTAAAATAGTTAAAGCATTACATTCACCGAGTACAGGCTTGGCATGAGTGGTGGGTTTGAATTGGCCCTGCCCAACAACAGACCAACAACATTGCCGATACCCTCCAATCTCACCAGCTCCTGCTTCAAAACAAGCCTGTGCAACATCAGTCGCATGAGACATAGGCACTGTATAAATCAACATAAGCGCATTCGACATCAATCTTCCTCCTCGATTCTTAAAGTATCATACGATGCAAAAATTCGCATCGCAAATGAAACTCAACCCCTTGACCCTGGAGAATCTATTGCATGGATCAAACATTCGACTTATAATTAAATCACGAAAATGACGCTAGGCTGTTACATGCACACGACCCAATGGAAACCTTATATTTTGTCTCTATTCATTGTGTTTTTAACGCTTTTTAATTGGGTGCATGTCCATGCTCATACCGATCATAAGACGTATCAAACCTATTGCCCTCAAACTGCAGAGCTCATCAAAAATCAAAACCATATTTGGGGCACACGTACAAAATGGCAGTCCTTTTCACCCTCATTTTCAAAACAATTAACCCAGTTTAAAGGTGCACAGTGGCGGGGCCAACATATAGGTAAGCTTTTATGCATTTACTCAGACAATACTTCTTATACGTTCCCTGTTTCACTGGCCGCTCCCTTTTTGTCACATAAACCTCAAGGAGAGCATTGGAAACGAAATGCAACAGACGCGACACTTTATAATTGTTTATCCAGCCGCATTCAAGATTGCCCTATCATGGCGATTCAAGAGCATGAGAATACTTTAAACTCTCCTGAGAAGGTAAAAGATTTTCTGGAGAGTATTAAAAATACACCTGAATCTTAAACACTGATCAAAGGTTTTAAGGATTATGTAGAGCCTCACTTATCAGACCATGTTGGCCTGATGGGCCCTTAATTTAAGTATCCCTTAATAAAAAGAAGCTATTATTGACATCAATAGCTGAATATCGACTATGCTTACTTATACTTATAATATTAAAAAGATACTTTTATGAAATTTATTCAATTCAGAGATCCATCAGAAATTCAGGCGGGGCAAGAGATCCTTTTCAGACAACCGTGCTATGGTCAGACCCAGAATCTACTGGATCAATTTAAAAATAACCAAGCTTATACTTATTATGGGCAGGAATGGAGATGGGGATCAAAGAAAGATCGAGCCCATCTATCGGGGGTTCGTCATAATGCTGATGTAAGTCAACGCCTAATAGCAACTTTAGATTATTCTCAAAATAATAATTTACATTCTCCAACAGGCCCTGATTTCAGACGTAACATGCCTCAATTTCTAATACCTCAATACAGAGCACGACCTGCCCCTCCCATTTCTACTCAAACAAGCACTCAATCCTATGTTGTCCATAATCGTGGTGCTGGAACATTACCGTTATCCGATCAGTATAATGATCAGAGCACATTGTATGTTGTATTGAATCTTGCCAATGCTTTCACTCCTGGTGGCAGCGCAGAAGTGCCTGATACCGGTGTTGCACAAGAAGAAAGCCTCATTCGCCACTCAAATGCATTACTTCATATGCCCATGGGAACCTATGGAGATCCTGGCCGAAGAAACCCCTTTGATCGTCAAGATCTATCCTCCCCGCTGGCTGAAGCAGGCGGAACTTACCGGCTCGATAATTTAAGCTTTATTGATAGCACAAGCAAAACACATACCTCTAACTGCTCTATGATTTTTGCAGCAGCGCCTGATTTAAGAAACAAAGTGGGCGGGCAAGCTCAAAAAGACAGTCTATGCACCCATCAAGGCTTTAATAATTTTACAGCTGCAGTGCTCAACAATATTCGCATGACTTTAGCGCATACAAAAGTATTAGCCAAAAGCAACACTGATCTAAATATTGAGTTGGATTTAGGCGCATTAGGCTGTGGGGTTTTTCAAAACCCAAGCTTATGGGTTTCTGCATTATATCGAATGGCCTTGGACGAATTTTTTGAGGAGAATGAAAGCTTAAAGGCTCAAATAAATGTCTCATTTTCAATCTTAGGCGACGATAATTTAGGGGAAACTTTTCGACGCATGATGAATGCTGATATCAACGAGGTTCAATCATACCTAACCTATGCATCAGATGATTGGCTCAATGCTTTAGATCAACTCAAAGGAGAAGGCGACTATCAGCCCAACCGAAACCATGCAGACCAACATCGAGCACAGGCACAAGCACTTGAATTAAAAGAACAAACCATCACACCTGAAATGCTTCGATACCGCAGTACTCAAAACATTAAAATCGATCTCAAAGCACCAAATACAGGCGTTCAACAAGTTCAAATTGTATCAACAGATTCAAGCCCTCTGAACTTTAAAAACATTGGGCTCTCAATTCTAGCGTTTGTCTGCTCAGCTCTATTATTCACTACACCCACATTAGATCTAACGGTCTTGATAGGTGCAAGCATCCTGGCTGTGTTGGGATTAGGGCTTTCAATATTCAGTGTTTACAAAGCTTTAAAGCCTTTCAATCCATGCACTCAATTCAGTGATTTAAATCAAATCGGAGGTCTTTGTTACCAGGGTACATCCTGCTATTTAGCTTTTCCTGATCTACACGATGAAGCCACTTTACAAGCTATATTCACCCCCCTAGGGCACCAAGCTTATTGTAATAGGTTCCGTAAACTGGTACAGCCTCTCTTAGAGAACAATCCAAGGATGACTGATACAATCAAGCGCGCTCTACAGGCTGCAGGCCATCCTCAACATCTTTATGAGCCGCTATTGACATCGATTCAGCATTCGCTCGACACACCTGACGATACCACTCTGATTGATATTAACAAACAACTACATTATGGCAGCACTGAGTATGAACAGCAGTTGATCGCTTCTACCAAAGATTTATATAACAACCCCAATCGCACTCCCCTTGAAGAAGAATACTTAAAACAACAACAGCGTTACTTTCAATACAGTGGATTGATTTCAGTACAGATAGAAGATCTGATTGCGATAGGCTTTTCTAATCCTCAAACACTTCAATTAATGGGATACTCTCAAAAAGCTATTTTAGAAGCTTATAGCGCTCATCCGGAACTACAAGAAAATCTCCCAAGGAGTACGCAACTACACCTTCAATTCAAAGCCAATACATCCTTCGATGATATCAATCAAAAATATTGTAATGCAGGATTTTTTTCAAGCAAGCCCTCTAATTTAATTGAGCTTTTTAAAGAAGACTGCCCTCCTCATCAGCAAATCAACCCTATGTATCATACAATCCAAGATCTAAGCGCCGTAACCCATAAAAGTTTAAACGAAATTGTATCCCAATTCAGTCAATCCAGCCAAGATCATCCTCAATTATGCGAACAACAATTGCTTTTTTTGTTAAAAATTCAAACCCCTATTCATCAGCTGGTGAATCGTCCAGGATTTAATGCTCAGGCCGTTAAACAAGCCCTTCTCAAAACAGAGCGCTATGGCATTCAAGTTGAGTTTCAGAATCATGATTTTGCCGTTTGTTTACAGATGGGACTTAAATCCAATGACATCAAAATGATTGCGAAGGATTCATTTAGCTCAGCTCTAACTGCGTACTTAAACTCCAAGGAAGATCCAACAAATTTAAATTCTGAAAGAATGAAGTACTGCGTTAATCAAGGGGTATGTTTTAAAGATATTTCAGAGGCCCTAACAGGACAAAATCCAAATCAATTACGTGATCAGTACTTTACTGCGCTCTCCACAATGGAACCTTCTCAATTCAAAGAAATTATGCTGCATTCTTCAGACACTGAAAAAACAGGTCAAACACAGTGTATAAATCCCACTGAGCATTTAAAGCGTGCACTTGAGTGCTATGTACAACCTAAAACCCTCTTGATTCTATTTGAAAATCTTCAACCTGCAAAATCTAGCGCAGAATTAGCTGATCAATTGTTTGAATTAATACCTCAGGTTCAATGGGAGGGGGATGATCATCCATCGAAGTTAGAAGCCTTGAAAAAGGTCATCTGTTTTGTGCTCGAGCACCGTCCAAACCCTACAGGATTATTTGAACAATCTCAGAGAGCCTATAACAATGACGAGATAGAAACCAGCATAGACTTTAAGCAATGGTTTGAAAGCTCATGTCATACAACAAAAGTAATACGCTTAAAACAAATAAAAGCAAATCAACAAGCATTCGAGAAGAATCAACAAGCACTCCATCAAAATCAACAAGCATTCGAGAAGAATCAACAAGCACTCGATCAGAATCAAGCTACTTTAAAACAACAAGTACACTCTTTTGATCGGCCGGAAACCAGCACTCAAACAACACAATTATGTTCACAACAAGCGAGATTACATCGAAAAGCTGCACAATATTTTGAAACTCAAGCATCATTAGCACTCCGTCAAGAATCATTAGCACTCCGTCAAGAATCATTAGAACTCCATCAAGGCCAACTAGAAAAAAGCATTAATAAAGCAAATGGATTTCCATTTAAATCTGAAGGATTCACACTCACCGATTTTAAAGAAGCTGATTATTCTGCTGACGAGTTAGGTCAAAAGCTTTCTGGATTTGGTTACGCTTTAGAGGATTTAATCGAAGCCCTTAGATCAGACCCAACCCCCTATTGGTTTGAAGTGGCAGTGACTGCAGGGATTTCTTTTGATTCATTAGACTTCATGGCAGGCAATGCAGAGGTTACCGCTGCATTCATTCAGCATCTTTCAAATTCAAACTTTCAGCACGTTAAGGCGCGATATTCCGAGGCTATTCATCAGAGTCTGAATGTTAAGCAGTCCATTTATAATGAATTAATCAACCACGGGATTTCTCTGAAGGTTTTGATACAAATGACTAATATTACATACGATGAGCTTAAGGAATACACAACACCTCAATTCTGGATATTTACAACAAGACAATTTTCTGATGAAGACATTCTTACAGCAATAACCTCTATCATGACCGATGAGTCATCGGTTTCAGCGGAATTTCTGGAAGAACTATCTGGTCGTGGATTTAATCACCTACCAGACATGAGCATTATTCCTGGATTTATCGATTTAGAAGCATCTACTCAAGCGCACAATCAAACCACTGCAGGCGCTGATTCATTAACAGGGGATATGGTACTTGACGACCCATCAGTTTTTCAAGCCGACTCAGCTCAGTCAACAGATAGCCTTCGACCCGTGACAGCTCAAGATGTGCGGCCCCATCCAGAATCAATGCCACCTCAAGATGAAGGTAGAGTGACTCAACCCGGGCCCGATAAAGATAAAATACAATCGAAATCCCCCTGAAGATCTTTGATTGATCCGGTGGCACCGTTGATCTATGTTGGGTATTCTATATTGATAAAACGCAGTCTAACTTATATAAATGGTTAACCTTCAATGCATCCAACACTGATATATAGACGTTTTAAGTCAACCATCGGTTACACACACAAGGTAGGACGCAGTCTATCTGGAATAGTTAATCCTTGAGTAGGCATCCCTTGCCCAGGGATTATTTTTAAATCACTCTGAGAGAGTTCAGACACATGAATTAACAAAGATTCTCTCACCCCTCTTGCCTCAAAATGACAATCATCAGGCGCTAAATAAGGCACGCAGATCACACACTGGAGGGTTTGATTGTCATGTAAGACCATCATTCCAATCTCACAAGATAAAGCACTGAAAACAGATTGAATACGCTGCATCTCAGATTCACTCAATGAAGCTGAGATGGGTCCTGAATTCGTATATTCGCTGGTATAATATGCATTTAAAACGCGTTGCACACATAACCAACGCCCTGACTGAGGCACCGATTCTTTCCAGTATTCAATCAAATGAGACAGCCCTGCCTGCCCAGCCTGTGCAGACAACTGCCACTTTTGATCAAAAGATTGGCTTGATGCCTGCATTGAGATATCTTGAGGCTCAATGAGGCAGGATAAACCTTGTGAGTGACATATATCGATCACATAAGGCCATTGAAGGTTAATTTCATGTAAGTCCAAGGGATTGATTAATCTAACCTTCAAATGAGGCAGCACAGCCCACAAACTGATCCAAGATTGTTTAAAATACTGCGTTTCTGAGATTGAACCCACTTCAAGGGAACAACACTGAGACCACGGCTGCGTATTTATGATTCCTTGACACAACGTGGGTTCATCTATATCTGGAAGCATTAAATGCCCTGACCATTGACCCTGTTCATCTAAATGAATCACCCATTGAGCATGCATCAATGCTACTGGGGTATAATGATGTATCTCAACCCCTAAATAATCAGCCTGCTGAATTAAAGCATGAGCCCAATCACTCAATTTCTCTGCAATCAGAAGAATCATCCTACAACACACCCCTTAAAGTAATGACATATTGCATCACTTAAAGCTCGGTCTTCTGAACGGCGCTCAAAGAAATCAAACCCTGGAGCAGTATTCACCTCTAAGATAAACCATTCTTTTGATGTATAAATTAAATCGATTCCACTGAGCATTAAGCCTAATCGTTGTGTTAATTCGCAACAAGCTAATTCAACCGTTGTCGGCAACTGATAGTCTTTAAAATGTGCTGTGTGATCATAACGATAATCAATAGAGGAGGATTTGATCGCCATGGCGTAACACTTTGATTGAAAAACATGCACCCTCACCTGCAAACCTTCAATGCGCCGTTGATATAAAACAGGCTCAGCCCCTTGATGATTCGGTTGAATCAGCTGTGTTAAATGGACAATAGAACGTATAGCGCTTGCAGATTTAAAAATCCAATCTCCGAGAGGGGGTTCAACTCCAACGGATAATTGACTCATTGGCCGTTGAAATATCGTGCCTGATAATTGGCTCAATTGTTTTAATTTAGAATAGTTACTCAAGCCTGATGCGGGTCGATTGATGACAGTTGTCACACGTTGATCTAAATAATATAATGCCATGCGTTGAGCCCATTCATAGGGCCCTTGCATTAAATCTAAACAACGATTATAAACTGCTGCAATGGATTCATGCGCAATAAACCAATCGAATTGTTTGTGCCGCCAGCCCTCAGGGTGACACATTAAACTAGACCCTAATTCACGCTGATCAAACCAAAGCACAGGCACATCTGAAGCCATTAAATGTGTCGCCAAATAACCCAAAACAGAATCTTCAAGCATGCCGATTAATACAACAACAGCATTTGGCTGAGTGATATGAAGATTTTCAGATAATAATTGATTCATATTTAAAATGCAGTAAACCTTGATTAAGATGATTTCAAAACACAACCACTTGAAGTCAATGAGTGCTCTGAAACTGACTGAACACCGCATCAGGAGATATAGGACCACACAATCAGATCTCAATAGATTTATAATGCAGCACTTGATCATCAAATGTTATGTTCTGACTCAAAGTCCATTGACAACAATGAGGCTGTCTTATGATTTAAAACAATGTATAAGTAGAGGATTCCATTGAAGGCCAGGCACATATATCGTCTTTCCCTTCTTTACCC
>MDTD01029451.1_pt1 | contig 25864 bp, 26 predicted proteins | sample 811221 | NCBI WGS metagenome assembly MDTD01 (sample SAMN05326646, study PRJNA326480) | marine metagenome | isolation source: seawater | place: Pacific Ocean: South West | collected 2011 | reverse complement strand
GGCAGGTACTGTGTTCGTTCTCTCGTGAGGATAGGACTTCAGTCCGTAGCTCACGAAACTTCCCCTAACCTACCGGCTTCAGCCGGTAGTGGTTCAGTCTCCGTGATAAGGAAGCAGTTGATTGAGTTTGTTTTGCCGTTTGCGACACTTGCCACAAGGCTTGATGCGTCCGGCCGAAAGTTTGTGAATGACGCGTTGGACACTGTCTCCCAACCCACGGTCGGGACCGTCGTATTGATTACAGATATTCAAGCAGATGCCATGTGAGGGTTGTTGATAGATACCTTTGTTGCAGCATCCACCATCAGAGATTTTACAGTCATGCCAATGTCTACATTTAACGGGTTTAAAGTCTTTTTTGTCATTGGTTTGCATAAGTTAAATCCATTAATTATGTCAGGCGCAATCTCTCTTTGCTCGATCAAAAAACCGTTAGCACCACCGGTAAAGAACAGCCATCCGTTTTTGTATAGCTTCCGGCGGGCGTAAGGCCGGTCGTTTTGACACCTTCCCAGATCGTGTTCTCGCCACCACTTGAAAAACAGTTGAGCGTCAGTTCCCACTGGCAGTCATAGGGGTTGAGTCGAAGTTGAATCGTGGAGAGGTTTTTGCCATCGAGTTGGAAACACTGGCCAGCGGTCCATTGGTTGTATTCACTGTTGAGACCCTGCCAGTTACAGCTGCTAAAGAGTTGAAATGTACCATCCCATATGTGAGTTGTTGAGCAGATACCACCTTCGCAAGAAGCACATGCGTCTAAATCGCCGGTATTGATTGCATAGCTGCCTGCAAGGTTTTGAGGGCAGAGACAGGGTGCGGGTACCGACAGACATTCGTGAACCAAGTGCCCATTGGCATTATGAAGCAGGTGTCCGGAATCAGCATGTTTAAGGTGATTGGTCATGGGCAGCTTTCTGTGGTGTCAATGATGATGGCACGTTCACCGGAGACATGTATGAGTTGCCCCAGGCTGTTGAAGCTCAGGTCGCGCACCATGCTGTAAAGGACATGGTCACCTGAATCGTCATAGACCGTGGCCGTTTGCATAGTCATCTTCATGCCGGTGTTGCCCGGTTTTAACGACCATGATTGTCCATCGGGTTCGCTGTCATGTTCATCGGTATAGATCAACTTGGTAGAGCTTGCTTCATCGAAAATTCCATCTGCTGAACCACCGTTTCCTCCCCATGGTCCCACTGCGTTGTCTAGTTCAATGATGTAGCTTCCTGCCATATAACTGACGAGAATGCCGTATCCGCCGATGATGTCGTGTACACGGGTTGTCATGATCCGAGTCCCAGGTTCTTGAATTCTTCGAGTCGGTAAAGTTCCACCTGCTTGATTCCGACGTCTGCAACAAGATCCGCAGGCGGGCGGTTGGTTTTCGGGTCGGTGTAACTGACGGTGGGTTGCCATCCTGACGCGTTGTATTGAAATTGGTAGGTGACCAGAAAGCTGTTGCCACCATCGTCACTTGTTGCATCAATAGAGGTACACAGCCATGTTTGCGGTGCGCCTTGGAATATGCTTGAGCGGTTAATTGTTCCTGCATAGGTCTTGGCGGTCTTGGCAGGATGGGCATTTTCAAGACGCGTAAAGGTCAGTTGCGTTTGAGGTCGTAGTACCGAAACACGAGCACCTTGTGCGATCATGTCCACATCTTCGCCGGTGTTGGAATAGCTGACAGTGATGCGATTGCCATCAAGGTCAGTTTCAGTGGTGTGCTGTCGCAGGGCGGTGTCGATGGAGACTTTGGGGTGATCGCCATTGCCCGACGGATCGTGATAAGTGATGGTGATGTTTGCTGCGTTTGGACCGTCGGGTTTGGCGGTGATGCTGTTGACAACCAGATGCGTGAGTTGGGGATGAGGATGGCCGACACGTGGCAAATCTGGATGTTCGATTGCATCACGCAGTTGCTTGATGCCGGTGACATAGGCATGGCGTTGCGCTTCAAGACCCTTGCTGGTTTGCCTGAGACTGCCCCCGTCTGTTCGATCTATTTTGAGTTTGATCATTTTGAATTCCAATCTGTATATGAGTCAGATACTACGAATCTGCCAGTCGCTGGTGAGTTCAATCCGATCATGTTCGACGTCTGGTTGGTGGGTATGTTCATGCCAACATTGAATTAGTCTCTGATTCGTTTGGTTCTGGAAAACAAGCTGTTTTTTATTCAATTGAGTCGTGATGGCGTTGTGGATCGCTATGAGTTGTTCACTGCCGTCTGAAAGATTGCAGACCAATGTGAGTTTCATTACTGCGTGGGTGTCAGCGGGGTGTTGGTCGTAAGTCTGACTCGCCATCTTGTCGACGATCACTCGCAGATAGGGCAGTGTTGTATTAGGTGGTACACGTTGAATGAAAATATTTGAATTGATCAGAGATAAAGCGTCTTGCTGCTTTAGGTGTCCCACAATGACCTGTGCAATTGATAATGGATTCATGGTTGCACCTCCGTGGTCAATGCCGTGACCACATGGCTGGTCGTATCACTACTGGTAACGACCAGAACTTGGAATTGACGATCGTTGATCAAAATGCGATCGAGTTGCCGAATGTCCGTTTCAAGTGGTAGGTAGATTTTGTGGCGTGGTCGGTCACGTGATACAGCGCCTGAGTCACCACCTAGTAATTCGACTTTAGCTGGAACTTGTTCCTTGAACAGTTGCCAAACTAAATGGGGTAAGCCAAAGTCATTGGTTTGAGTGGTCGGGCGAAGAATGTCCACCCGTTGCGTAAGCAGATGAATTGGGGATTGACTGGGCATGGCTCAGACTCCTGAAAGCTGAAGGTTCATGTACGGGCGAAGTCGTGCTAGCTGGTCATCATTGAGACTTACCGCACTTGAAAGTGTGATGGCATGATCGCCCAGCGATTCACGTTTCAAGTTGGTGTCATGTTTTCCAAGGTGATAAGCTTGAGCGACGAGTTCGTTGGTGATCTGGACAAGGTCCGCTGGGATGATGTCGTAGCCTGCTTCGTAACTGACAAGAATCGGGGCAGTATGAAAGGGTTGGCTTAGTCGCAGTGATCCGGTTGGCCAATCCAGTTGATAAGCCGTATCGGTGTAGTTGGGGACATTAAGCCAGACCATCGAGGATTTGGCATCCGCGCCAACCATTGGGTGTAATTCATTACTTGGCCCGTCTTGTGAGAGACTCCCTGTCCAGCCGGCAAGTGTGTCGATCACGGCAATGAGCATGGAAATCGTCGGATAGTTCGCAAAGGCCAACTCATGGGTGGTGAGTGTGCCACTTTGATCCAGTGTCCTAAGCAGCAGGGCGTCTTCACTGACTGCGACGCTGGCACGAAGATCACTGCCGCTGTATTGGATGGTCATGGCAGCGATATTGCCTGTTGAGACACGCAGGACTGAACGAACTGGAAAATGCTTGAGGATGATCTGACTGGAAGAAGCATGCGTGAAGCGTTGTTGATGAAGCTGGCGTCTGAATGTTCGATCACAGATTAATTGAATCCGATTGCTGACATGATTGATCAATTCTGCCAGTAAGGTGTCGCTATCACTGTCGGTGATACGTAAATGCCGCTTGACTGATTCGATACTGGTCAGTGCATCATCATTGAGTTCAATATTGCTGACAGTTGTTGCAGTACTGCCGTTCCAGTCAAGGTCTTCGGTGCCCAATAGCAGGTCATCGGTCGCTGGGATACTGTCTGCCATGCGATAGAACAGGACGCGATAACGCCCACTTGCCATGCCCGTTGGCCATGCGGTTTGATAGAGATCACCACCGCTGTCAGAAAGAGGCAAGTCGTAGTCGTTGATATTCTCTGAGTTCCAGGATTCAAATGATAATAGTGTTTGATTCCAGACCCATGCGTCGCTGTGCCGACGAATGATTGCGTAGAGATTGGCTGTGCCTTGGAAGCTGAGTTGCAGTTGGTTGCTCATGTCGATTGACCTTTGTTTTACAGGTTTTTTTCACGGACTGTGCAATGGCTTTGCCTGCCGTTAAGCAAGCAAAGCACTCAAAGAAAAAGAGAGGATCAGATGGTCACGCGATCTTCCAACACGACGAACGGTGAAAGTGCTTCGGCCGAGTTGTCCGGTGTGATCGGAGCATCCAGCCAAGGCTTACCTGCCACGCGGAAGGTAAAGCGGAACGCAGTGATGTCGTAATCAAACCACAGGTGAATGCTGGAGTTGGTCTGAACACCACCGGCTTTGGTGAGTGTCAGATACTGACTGAGATCCGCAAACATGATGTCCCCCTTGGTGCCCAGTGTTTGAGCATGTTGGGAGAGAATCACAGGCCGACCAAAGAGCATGCCAAACGGCGCATCGCTGACACCATTGGGCGGCATGTAAATGGGTTGATTGCCCAGCGTCATGGTCAGCAGTTGGGGCAGTACATCCTGATTCATCAGCCACACGGCATGACTCACACTGCTGGCAGGCATCCGTGAATACATCTTGGCGATGTTGGCTGCAACAAGTGAACTGTCGGCCTGGCCGGACTCCTTGGCAATTTCCACAGTCGCACTGGAAGTCAGAATGCCCGTGGGCTTGGAACTGCCATCACCATTGATGATCGCATCATCAACTTTGTAACGGATAGCGCGAGCGGCTTCAGGGCCGATGAATGCTGACAACGCAGTTACGTCTTCGAGGAGTTCATCACTAGCTGGAACCAATGCCGCAAGTTTGTTTAACCGCAGGTTGCGATAATCAAACGTTGGCCGAGACTGCGTGATGGCTGAACCCTCGTCGGTCCAGTAGGCCTGCACGCCGGTGTTGCCCCATGCCGTGGCACTACTCACAGGCAGGTTCAGTGAATTACGCGAAGTCGGAATCTGATTGGTGCGAGAGAGCAGTGACTCTTCACCGAGGACCACCTGCCAGATTTGATTGGACCACTCTTGGGGCACAAGGTATCCGCCAGCGGCATCGGTGGTTTCATTGGCAAAGGTGCTCGGCGCTTTGGTGATCAAACGTGGATCACTTGGCCGGCCTGGAGCGCTGGACTTTTGAACAGCCAATGCGAACTCGCCAAAGTTGCCAAACCCGCTAACCGTTTTGCGAGATGCAGTGATGCTGGGCAAGGCTTTGTTTACATGATTGTCACTGCCGAGAGTGGCCTTGACGGTCTTCTCGACAATGCGCTGAATCTGATCATCACTCACCGCGTCGGACTCATCGCCGATGACCATAGCATCAATGCCGATGGGTTGGTTGTCATCATCAACAATGGTGTTGTCCTGGGCATAGGACTTGATGGCTTTGGTGAGTTGATTGCCCGTGCCATAACGTGAAATCATCTGTGGCAGGACGTCGGATTTGAATTGGTCAATAGTCATGGTTTGTTGATCGTTCATGCTTGAACTCCTCGTTGAAAGTGAATGGGGTGAAGACTTCGTTGACGGCCTTGTCTCTCTTTGGCCTGGTCACTGCGTATGACAAGTGACATGCCAACCCGGAGGGGCAGTCTGAAGTTTTTGACTTGTTATAAGATGTTTACGGTTAGTCTAGATACAACTGCCCACGAAGTCGGGCCAGATGTTTACGTGTGCTTTGCGTGATGCGTTGCTGGGTTGGCAATGCAGGGACAACAATCATCACCTTACTTTTTTTTATGTTCAAATTTGGCCAGTAGGGTTGGACGGCATCGGCTGAAACAATGCCTTTACTCACCGCCAAAGCCAACGCGTCCTGATTCGCTGGAAGGGGGGCCACGGAGTATTCCAGGAGTTTCCACTTGCTGTAGACATGGTTGACTTGATCGCCAAAAAGTTGTTTGTCTTTCACTGTTGGCTTGCGTCCTTCGATGGGAGCAAAGCCGACGCTAAAGCCGTGGATCACACCTTGTTGAAACAGGGATAACAAGGTGTCAGGCAGCCAGTCCCCGTTGTGATTCTGGGGTCTGCTGGCAAAGACTGTGGTCGCTTCCAACTGTGTCGGACTTCGTTTGATCGCAGTACATTTTCCCACCGGCAGGTTGTAGTCATGGTTGAAAAACACGGTCGGAGATTTAAGAAAATCAGTCGCATCACAACCTTGTGGGATCAGAACATCACCGTCACGGTCGACACTAATGCTTGTGATACTTGCTACGACACTGCGGTCATCAAGTTTAACGCCTAGTTCAGCAACGAATCGCTTGCGAATGGTTGATTGTTTATCAGTCATGGATGAATTCCTGTTTGATGTGTTACGAGTATTAGCTGGCAAGTTGATCGCCACCGTCAATGGGTTCAAGGCCTTCTTCGCGTCGGGCTTCATTGACTGTCATGATGCCTGCTGAGACGTACTTGGATCGGCGGTTGAGTTGGAATGATTTGTCTTCTGGCACGGGATTGTCATATGCGAGAAACGCTTCGTCTTCGATGCCATACAACGGTAAAAGTTTTTCGTTGAGCTTCTCTTCATCCATCACGCAGTAAGGCAGAATCGTATCTCGTAACCATGCAGTGTCGGCGATCTGGGCATTCGCACGATTGGGATTATTGGTTAGCAACTTACTGATCGGAACGCCAAATGCTGAGGCGATTTCTTCAAGTACCCGATCAGCATCGCCAATTAAATCCACTGGCAAGTTCAAGGGCATGGCCTGGACATCACCTGTGATCGTGATGAACTTGCCACTGTTCCTCGGCCCGCGGAGTTTGCTGTCGATCTGCTTTTCAAATCGATCCAATGCTTCAGCGGATGCACCTTGCTTGACGACCAATAAGTAGTCCGGCCGAGCGTGATTGTCGAATCGTGCGATGTCCATTTCACGCTTGGCATCATGGAGTCCCAATGCACTCCAGACCGCTTCGAGTCGTCCCATGCCATAATGCATATCCGTGAGATTGGGCAGGCGGAAATGAATGACCTGCTCAGGTGTGAATTTAACAGGTTCCAACGGATTTGAACCGTAGGTGTAGCCTGCGACGAATTGATTTTTGGATGGGATGATTGAAGTCCACTGACTGGGCATGAGCCACAATTCCACAGGGCGATTTAAGGTTTGATTTATCACTGGATGAAGATAGCAATTGCCGGTGATTTGCAGGTAAAGCATTCGCAGGACGGTGAGTTCAAAACCATTTTGATGAGGGTTGACTTGATGTAGTAAATCAAGCACCGGGTGTCGGTCGATGACCTGTTCAAATTGGTCTCCCCACTGGGCAGCCTTGTTCAAGACTGCATGACTGGGTCGGATTTGCCCAGCATGTTCACCGGTGAGATGTTTACGCGTTGCCAAAGAGACGGGCTTGGTTTTGAAGAGTTTGTTGCCACTTCGTTTTCGGATGTATAGTCGCAGTGGGACGGATGCGACGGCATTAGCGTTGAGCATCGCGGCTGCGTAGACCCAACTGCCGCATTGTCTGATTGCATTGTCATAGTCAAACGGCCTTGGCTTGGCACCGTGTCTGCCGATCCCATTAAGAAATTGGACGGATGATCGCGTTCTGAAAATCGCTTTGAGTTTGTTGAACATGTTGAAGGTTCCTTGACTGTTGTCGATGTTTATTGTCCCAGGACGCGGACATCCAGACTGTTGTTTTCAAGACCATCGAGATACACGACGGCGTATCGCATGGCATCCATCCCGTGATCATTCACCATCACAGGCGTTTCTGACACATCGGCTCCCCGATGCCAGACATAGCCAGGGAATTCATGGCTTGTCGATGTTGGTTTTTGTTGTTCAAGTAATCGGCTGTCAGTTTGAATCAACGCATCACGCATGAGTATCAAGCGAGGTTTGCCATCCTTGGCAATTTTCAATCGACGCGTCACGGATTGAATGCCACTTCGCAATGACTTCTGTGCGAGTGTGGTTGGGATGCCATAGCGTTCTAATGTCGCCCGTCCCTCAGCGTCGTGATCGGTGATGGTGGCTTCGTATGATTCGCCATCGGATTGCTCGGCGATGGTCTTGGCATGGTCTTCCACTAAACCATGGCTTTGATACAACTCGCGGTAAAGGATCATTCGATCATCGGGATCTATCGCCCACCATTGGCAGACAAATGGATTGGTGTAACCAAAGTCGATGCTCCGAATTCGCCTGTATTCATGTGGTATTTCGTATGAGTCGATTTGATGCACCGCAGGATCCCACAGGTCATAGACCGCGCCTTCCTGCCCGGACCAAATCCCTTTGAACAAACGATCTCGGCGGACACCTGTGAGTTGATTCAGTCGCTTTTGATATTCATCACTGACCGCAGGATTGTCCTGATGGCGACTTAGTAACCGTGTCATCTGCCCGCGTAAGGCACGTTGGTTAAGCCAATGTGTCGGGGCATCTGGATTGGTGTCGGCAATGGCTTGTTGGTAGGGCATGACACCATTGCGTAAGCGCGTGAGTAATGATTCCCAATCGTCCTCGGTAAGTTCGCGTGCTTCAAAGGCGAAAATCATGTCATACTCAGTGGACATGATCCGACTGGATCGATCCATGCCAGCTGTGACTAAAACTGAACCATTGGGATAGTGATAGCTTTGCCGATGTGGACGCGAAGGACTACCAAGCATCGGCCAGCCCGTTGGCAGGACTTTTTCTTCCAAGGTCACCAATACGGATTCAGTCATGGATTCACGTGTCTTTCGCACGAGTAATGCTCGCATGCCCGGATACTTCAGGGCACAAAGGTTTGCTTTTTCCAGTAGCGCTCGTGTTTTGCCGGTACCTGCCGGACCTTCCATGAGGATTTCCGGGGCATGGCAATACAGTAGATTCTGCGCGCTGCCGTAAGGGCGGTATGGTTTGTTGTCCTGTGTAATGGTCATATTTTTTCAAGTTCCACTTCGCTGACGACTTTGACGGGCAGGGTGAGTTGTTTTTGATTGTCCTGGTCTTGAAGGCTGCTGTTAAGCAGTTTGTGTTTGGTGTCGATGAGTTGTTTCCAGCGATCAATCGCTTTGTGTTCACCGTCTCGGACTGCTTTGGCCAAGGGGAGTAATGCCATTTCAATTCGTTGTAAATCAACTGCAATTTCAAGGTCATAGAAATTGGCGTTGGGTAGTACAATGGATCGAATATCCTTGGAAACGGTTTTGACACTTACGCCCACGGCATCAGCAATCTGGGCATAGGTCAGGCCTGCCTTACGCATTTCCAATTCTCGAAGTCTACGTTCTCGGAGCACTTTGCCACGCGATGAGAGTGTTGTTGTTTTTTTCTTTTTGGTCACAGTCACTGCAAAACCTTTCGATAACGGAACGATGCGGTGATGCGTCCCATGGAACCTGTTTTTTTACCGGTTCGAGCAAGGATGCCTTTGTGCGCCTGTCCGCATTTGACGACGTTGGCACATCGCCATTTACTGTTGCGCGACAGGCTACGGATCAGTGCAGGATGAGAGGTGACAATACTGATGCGTTTGTTTATTGCTTCGATTTTTGCCACTTCATCGAGCATTGCCGTCCCGACACCTAGTCCTTGAAAATCAGGCAAAACGACGAGTCGATGGATCATTCGGATGTCGTGATATCCATACAGGTGCAGCGTGCTGCAAAAAGCTATCGGTTTGTTGTTCCAGGTTGCGATATAGCATCGGGCTGCCTTGTTGAGATTGTTGCTTAAATAGTGATGACGCTTAAACAGTCGCCATTGATCTTGCTTGCATGCTCGGATATGGATTTGAATGTCAGGTCGCCGAACTGCCCCCCAGTGCAGCGAGCCATCTGCCATATCCAGGTACCAGTCGGGTTGGATCCATTCAAGGATGTCGTAGTGGCAGGTGATTGCGACAAACTTTTTGCATCGCGCTCGACCTGTTCTTAATGTCTTGGCAACGGCAGCCGAACCAAACCGCGCAATCTGGCGATCAACCACACTGGTGAATTCGTCGAAGGCGACAAGGGGTTGATCTTTGAGTAAGGCATGTGCCAGATCACAGCGAAATTTTTCACCGTTGCTCAAAACATGCCAGGGGCGAATCCATGCTGGCGGTGAACTGAAACCGACACTGTTGAGCATGGCGGTGACATGCTTACCGGGGATCGAGGTGTCGAATCCATCAATGACCGCTTTGTTTGTTGGCCAGTTGGGGCTGCCTGTTAAACTGTCTGATGCCATGCAACCTTCAGAACCGAATGCTTTTTGAGCGATGGTACTTTTACCTGATCCTGATGGGCCGACAATCGCACCGATCGTCCAGTCGCTGTCGATGTCCGGCAGTTCGACTTCAAATTGCTGACTGCTTTTATCAGTGATGGGCACATCAAAAAGTCCGGCAACTTGTCTGACACGGAAGCTATCGAATATCGGCGTTTGGACTAGAGCGTCAATACGCGGCATGCGTAACCCTCCTGATCAAGTTGTTCAAAAAGTTGCTGTTGCTGATCTTCATTTTTACAAGCAACGAGCAGTTGATATGTGTCAGGAATTTCGATGTCGCGCAAGTTTGGACTTTCGATGTGTAGTGCAGTGTTGATGGCATCTTCAATTTGCTGGTCATCAAATCCGGTGGTCAGGTGATCGAAATCCATCTCGTTTTGCAGGGATGCAAGTTGCTTGGCGAGTTTGTCAAAATCCCATTCGCTTGTGTCAGTCGTGCGGTTGTCTGCGATGGCGTAGGCACGGGCGCTGGAACCGGAGAGGCCGGTTTGTACAGCAGCAAGATGGGTCCAGCCCAACGCCCGTGCCGCCGTTAGGGTGCCGTTCCCGGCCAGGCAGGTTTGGTGCTTGTCTACAACAATGGGTTTCTGTTGACCAAAGGCTTCGAGACTTTTTGTGATAGCGTCAAGGTTTTCATCCGGATGCCTACGGACGTTTTGTGCATCGGTATGAATCTGCTCAATGGGTATGGCCAGCGAGCGAAGGGATGGTTCGATGTGTTGGAGTTGGTCTGGATTTTGTGGCATTTTTGTGGCTTTCATTTTTTTACCGCAGAGGACTCAGAGGAGAGAGAGATTTTGTTTTAGAGAGATATGATTGTTGCTGTGTCTTGCAAGCTAAATTCATTCTCTCTCTTATCTCTGAGTCCTCTGCGTCTCTGCGGTAAAATTGCTTTACTCTGCCTTGGAAACTTGGCGTTCTTGGCGTCTTGGCGGTTCAAACAAATTGGTTCATTGTCTAGCGACGTTTCGCTTATCTGCCCAGCTTTCGCGGAGCCAGCGGACGTCGGTTTTGACCTGGACCAATGAGTTGTGGATGGCGATGAGTTTGTCATCGAGCAGTTGGTTGCGTTGTTGGACGGTGGTGAGTCTGCTGTCGAGGTCGTCGAGTTTTTGTTGGGTGACAGCACGTTCGCCTGCCATGACCCAGACCCAGCCAAGTAGGGTGATGCAGACGGAAAAAAGCCATGCGTATTGGTTGAGTGTTTTCATTTTCGTGTTGCTGCCTGGAGGATTGTTTTGATGTCGAGCAAATCGCCGGTGTTGGTGGGTAAAGACGTATCACCATCAATGCCAAGGCGATGCCGTATCTGCTGTTTTTCAGTGTCTGTCCAATCGGTTGAATCTGAACCGGTGCCGATGTTTTCGGCGGTGACTTGATCGCTTTGCGGGTCGAATGTACTTCGCGATGATATGCTTGCATCAAGATAAGTCAGGACGGAGAAGTCGGTGCTGCTGACGTTGTTGCCTGCCCATTGTCCGACGTTGATGGATTGTGTTGTCGGATTAAAGTCGATCAGGTCACTGTTGCGTTTGGTGTCGATTTGAAAGTGATCGATGACGGCTGTGGCATTGGTGCCGTTGACCGTTGCATTGACCGTGATTTGAATGATGTCGCCTGCGGAGTAGGTTGCTGGAACCGTGCCGGTGATTTTATAGCGACCGGTTGCTATGAGCGTGACGGTGAGATTGAAGGCGCCGTCATCTGTGCCGTTGCGTGTAGCCGTTGCTGTGGGTGTCGCGTCTGCATCGATTGCAACAGCAGTGTCTGGATGTTGTGTGGTGAATTGCGCGGTATAGGCGTCCGATGGTTTGAGCATCATGGTGTTGGCCTTTTGTGCTGGAAAACAGGTGGTTTGAACGTGTTTGCTGTGTTTTAGATATCCCGTGATTTGCCTTTTGCTGATCATCGGGCTTATTTATTATGTCTTTGATGTGGTGGTGTTGCTTGTGGTTTTGAGATTCTTAATGACGCGATCCTTACGGAGACTATCGAGTCCCAATCCGACTGCTGAGCCTGCACTGATGAGACCGATGAGTGTGGTCAGTGCGCTGATGGGGTTTGCATTGCCTTGTGCTGCTTGAACTGCGAGCCCGCCGAGGGTGTCGATGATCTGCTGGCGTTGGGTAGTTTGTATTTCGAGATCTTCGACTGCAAATGCAAGTTGGTCATTGAAGTTCTGCTGATTGTGTGTAAGTAATTCGAGTTCCAGCTGAAGCTGTTTTTCACGTTCGACGTATTGTGATTGCAATTGATGTGCTTCAGTTTGCAGTTGCTTGGCAGTGACTTTCCTTGATGGATCAATGAGGCTGTTTGTGGCTACGTCACAGCCAAGTAGATACACCGCCAATATGCCTGTAAAAAATATGCAGAGAATGAAGTTGCGATAGTGATCTGTAAAAGCTGTAAGTTTATGCCACAGGTCCGGGAAATTGAGATTCACGATGTGTTCCTTTACGTTCACATCGGAGACTGGCGATACGTTCAATGTAAGGCTTGTTGTGGTGACAGGTCAACACTTTTGTTTGCAATTTGCTAGGTATTTTGAAAATATAAAAACCACTGCATTTACAGTGGTTTTCGTGTTGATTGATTCGTTGTCTTTAAATTGTGATTCTAATTATTGTGACATGGTTATGTGGTGTAGTCGGCATTGATGGTGATGTATTCACGGGACAGATCGCATCCTAACCATTCGGACTCACCTTGGCCCATGTTGAGATTAACTGACAGGAGGACTTCCTTGGACATCATGTGTTTTTCAACTTTGACCAATTGAGTTTTGGACAATTGTGTTGGTTGACCACTTTTACAAAGTAGTATGCCACCGATAGCGATGTCGAGTTTTTGGGGTTTGACATTGGCGCCACTTCGACCCACTGCCATGACAAGTCTGCCCCAGTTTGGATCGCAGCCGTGGACAGCGGTTTTCACTAACGGTGAGTTGGCGATGGTTTTCCCGATGAGGTTGGCATCTTTGATTGATGCCGCGCCGGAGACTTGAGCACGGTAGACACGTGTTGCACCTTCGCCATCTTTGACGATTTGATAGGCAAGGTCTTTGCAGAGTTGAGTAAGTGCATTTTCGAAGAGGGTCAGATTTTTTCCTGGTTTGTCGATGAGTCGATTGCCAGCTTGGCCGTTGGCGAGGATGAGTACTGAGTCACTAGTCGAGGTGTCTTCATCAACAGAGATGCGGTTGTAGCTGATGTCAGCAACACGTTTGAGAACTTGTTTAAGCAGGGCAGGAGTGATTGCAATATCTGTTGTGATGAAGCTGAGCATCGTTGCCATGTTTGGCGCGATCATGCCCGAGCCTTTAGCGATGCCCCCGATGTGGATGGTTTTGGTTCCGAGTTTGAAAGAGACATGCGCAGTCTTTGGGACCAGGTCAGTGGTGAGAATAGCCTTAGCAGTTGCTGCGTCAGCTTGTGGCCCACGCTTAAGTTTTGGAGCCAGATTTTCAATGCCAGCTTCGATTTTATCCATTGGCAGCATATGGCCGATTACGCCGGTGGAGCAGACGAGGACGTCAGAAGGATCAATGCCTAATTGTTGCCCGGTTTGAAGGCACATGGTTAATGCATCAGCAATACCTTGTTCGCCGGTGCAGACATTTGAACAGCCTGAATTACACACGATTGCCTGTGCTTTACCGTTGGCAACATGCTTTTTAGAGACGATGACCGGGGCGCCTGGCATCTTATTTGTTGTAAAAACACCAGCCGAGGCACATGGGAAGTCAGATGTGATGATCACCAGGTCAGGTTTGCCGGAAGTTTTGATGCCACAGGTCATACCGCCTGCACGGAACCCCTTGGCAGCAGTGATGTTGGAAGATTTAGCCATGGATTACTCAATTTCTCACAATTCGGAGAGATAATGGGCCTGCAAAACATTGTTAATTTTGGTACAATTACTCTTTTGATGGAAGTGTGTGCCAATTACTGGTACAACATCGCCACGAAAAGTATACCAACCCGTCTGATCCCGTGCTGTGAATGGGATCAGGATAAATAGTCAACTGCTTCTAAAAAATGAAGCTCTACCAAAAGGAATTTGAGCCATGCTCATGACCTCCAAACCCATGTTCGATCTCGCCTATGATGGCGGTTTCGGTATTGGCGCCTTTAACGTGAACAATATGGAAATCACCCAAGGCATCATCGAAGCTTGCGCAGCTGAGAAGAGCCCCTGTATTCTGCAGATTTCCAAGGGTGCCCGTTCTTACGCCAACATGCGCTTCCTGAATAAAATCATCGAAGCTTGTGTCGAAGAATATCCAGAGGTTCCCATCTGTGTTCACCTTGACCACGGCGATACCGTCGAATTGGTGCAGAAGTGTATCGATGACAAGTTCACCTCCGTGATGATCGACGGTTCACATCACGAGTACGAAGAAAACGTTGCGCTGTCCAAGGCTGCTACCGATCTGGCTCACGCTAACGGCGTGGTTGTCGAAGCTGAACTGGGTATGCTCGGTGGTATCGAAGAAGACGTTGTCGGTCTTGATGCTGCTGAATACGAAAAGAACGTTGAACAGTTCCTTACCGATCCTGATCAGGCTGCCGACTTTGCCAAGCGTACCGGTATTGACAGCCTTGCGGTTGCAATCGGCACCAGCCACGGCGCCTTCAAGTTCACCACCGAAGCCAAGCTGGCTTTTGACCGTGTTGAACAGATCATGAAGACCTGCCCCGGCCTGCCTTTGGTTATGCACGGTTCAAGCTCAGTGCCCCAGGAATTCATCGACTTGATTAACAAGTACGGTGGCAACATGCCCAACGCAAAGGGCGTTCCCGAAGATCAAATCGCCATGGCTGTCCGCAAATACGGCGTGTGCAAAGTGAACATCGACACTGATCTGCGTTTGGCTCTTACCGCCAAGATCCGCGAAGTGTTCGCCACCCAGCCTGCTGAATTTGACCCCCGTAAGTATCTTGCTCCAGGCCGTGAAGCCATCGTCTCGATGGTCAAGCGTAAGCTTGCGATGCTCAACTCCGCTGGCAAGGCTGACGAAGTCATTGCCAAGTGGGAAGCAGACGGCAAGGTTATGCCTGCTGCATTCAACAAAACCGCCTGCTGTGGTGGCTAAGTTGTCTTAACAGACTCTTGCATGCCAATCTGCTATTCATTGTATTTGCGTGAATAGACAGATTTGAAAATACAAAGCCCTTAGTCGACTCAAATCGACTAAGGGTTTTTTATTGCGCGAATTGATGGTTAACTATTGGGTATCTATTTTTAAACGATTTGAAGGATAGGCTGCTGTTTATAGGGTGTTTTATCCATCCTACACTATCTTTTGACCTAACACTTATGGTTGTATGACATTCTATTTACTATTTGCTGACATACGCAACGTATCATTCTGCACATCACCTGAAAAGGTAGACTCAAGCCGGCGAGTCTATATTTCAGGATGGTATGTGTTCGTATGACAAAAACAACAGAATGGAGATCCTGTTATGCAATCGTTCAACAAGTCTGAAAAAGGCTTCACCATTATCGAGTTACTCGTGGTGATTACTGTGATCGCGCTGCTCACCAGCGTGCTTCTTCCCGCATTGACTTCGGCACGTTCCGCTGCACGTACCAGTGCCTGCCTTAGCAATATGCGTCAGCTGGGTATGGCCGCCATGGCCTATGGCTCCGAGAATAAGGGTTATTATCCTACCAGCTATTTCTATGAAAACGACGCCAATAGTGACGATGGTTACTATCAGTGGTCTGGTTTATTCCTCATTAACAACTACATGGATTCCAAGGGGGCTTTTGTGTGTCCCGAGGATGAAGTGGGGGGCTGGGCTCCGACCAACTTTACCGAAGATTTTGTTCCCGATCCTCCAGCAGGTCAGGCGCCCAAGACGCCCGGTGGAACTGTTGATGACAAGCAGGCTCCCCGTTTAAGCTATGTTGCCAACGAAGTGATTATGCCCCGTTATAAGTACTCAGCTTTGAAGTCCATCGTCAAACTTGTTCGTGCAAGCGAAATCAAGAAGTCCGGTGGCACCATCCTTTTTGCTGAATACAACGACAATATCGAAAACCTTCTTGGTTCATCACCCACTGGCGGCGATGCCCTGAAAACACACCGTCCTACACACGGTATCCAGCTTATCGGTGGCACTGCGTTTGACGGTGAATCCTATGACCTCACCACAGGTATCCAAGCCTTGTCTGTGGCTCAAGCACAATCGGCAATTGCAACACCCGCTGCTTCGAATTCACACATCCAGTACATTCATCCCAATCGTCACCGTTTGAACTCAAACTACACGTTTGCGGATGGCCACGCAGAAGGTCTTACCCTGACTCAGACCTTGGATGAAACAGACTTTAAATGGGGACTTCGAGTTTACTCTGCCATCAATAAGCCATTTGTGATGAAGGCTTCGGATGAAACCGAAAAGGTTGAATAAACAAGTGACAAGTTTTCTGGCATTATTCCATGACTTTGCTTGATCCCATAGCAGGGGAATGTGTCAGGCAAACGCAGTTATCATACATTAAAGAAAACGGGCGCGGTCTTCGATTTACAGGAAGACCCGCCCGTTTTTATTCATTTCAAATCAAACAAATTAGTATTATCAAAATCGTTCAATATAAAACATATCAAGTCCAGTTGGTTAACGCTTTGATATAGTCGCTTGCAATTGGATTGATCATTCTGGTTCCTTGCGTTTTTCACAAGAACGTAAGAATGATATAATACTTCCATATGTTTTCCCGCATCGACTGATGAACGTCAAAACATGGGTTCATCCCCGCTCACCAGTTCCCTGTTGGATTGATCGCACTCTGGCCTATGGCTTTGGGGTGCTGTGTTCTTTGTCATTTTAAGATGGCGATTTGATTCGCCGGGATGGTGTTTGATGTTCAAACCCAAGCTGTTTACTGCGTTAAAGGGATATACCTTTGCGACGTTTGGTGCTGATGCGTTTGCTGGCTTAACGGTCGGTGTGGTTGCACTACCGCTTGCCATGGCCTTTGCAATTGCCAGCGGTGTTGGCCCCGAACGTGGACTTTACACTGCAATTGTGGCAGGATTTCTGATCTCGCTACTAGGTGGATCACGTGTCCAGATTGGTGGGCCCACAGGCGCGTTTATTGTCCTTGTCGCAGCAATCGTTGCAGAGCATGGTTATGACGGGCTGGTCATCTGTACACTAATGGCAGGCGTCATGCTCATCATCATGGGCTTTGCAAAGATGGGCGCACTAATCAAGTTTATCCCATTCCCGGTGACTACTGGTTTTACTACAGGGATTGCTGTCGTCATCTTCTCCACGCAAATCAAAGACTTTTTTGGCTTGAACATGGAGCATGTACCATCCGAATTTTTAGCCAAGTGGTCCGCCTACTTTCATCATTTTCAGTCTATCAATCCGGCTACTACAGGCATTGGTATTCTCACTATAGTCACCATTGTGGTAACGCGTAAATACTTCCCCAAAATCCCGGCCATGCTCATGGGGATGATTGTAGCAACGGCAATTGCTTCTTTGCTTCATCTGGATGTTCAGACTATTGGCAGCCGTTTTGGAGACTTGCCAAGTACATTGCCAAAACCGGATATGTCTATGTTTGATCTGTCACGCATTCGGGACTTGATGTCACCAGCTTTCACGGTGGCGATGTTGGCTGCCATTGAGTCCCTGCTTTCGGCTACGGTTGCAGATGGTATGACTGGCGGACGTCATCGCTCCAACACCGAACTCATCGCTCAGGGGATCGCCAACATCGGCTCAGCAATCTTTGGTGGTATCCCGGCGACCGGTGCGATCGCACGAACTGCAACCAATATCAAAGCAGGCGGCAAGACACCCGTGGCAGGTATCATCCATGCCTTGACACTTATGCTCCTGTTACTGTTTCTGGCACCATTGGCTAAACTCATTCCATTGTCCTGCCTGGCAGGTATACTCATTGTCGTCAGTTACAACATGAGTGAATTGGATCACTTTTTAGATATCTTCAAAGCGCCGCGAAGTGATGTTGTTGTGTTGCTGGCAACGTTCCTGTTAACTGTACTCGTTGATCTGACAGTGGCTGTACAGATTGGTCTGGTCTTGGCAGCAGTACTGTTTATTAAACGCATGACCGAGATTGCCAACATAGGCAGTATCGCCCATGAGTTTGATGATGAACAAAACGACGGGGTGACTAACGGCAATGCGCTGGATCGTACACGTATCCCCGAAGGAGTCGAAGTCTATGAAATCAACGGCCCGTTCTTCTTCGGCTCCGCAGATAAGTTCAAAGAGACCTTACGCAGCATTTCCACGCCACAGGTGAAAGTGATGATCCTTCGCATGCGATACGTGTCCGTCATGGATGCTACTGGCTTGCACGTGATCCGTGAATATATGCACGTCTGTCGACTTGGGCATATCCATCTATTACTCTCTGCTCCGCATACACAACCCATGATGGTTATGGGGCGCGCCGGACTACTCGATGAATTGGGAAGCGATAATATTTATGGCAACATTGACGAAGCATTGGATCGTGCAAGAGAGTTAGTCGGTATGTCAACACTGATGAACATCTGATTTATTGCTCTTTGCATGTCAGATTGTCCAGATAGATCGTACCTGTGCCGGAGTTGGCGTACGCCCATAGATTTAGTTGTACTGCTCCCGTTGGAGCTGTTTTGGTTGTGGTGCTTTGTAGATAGTCGAATGTACCTGTTGGTGATGAACAAACATATTGACTTGAGCCGATTTGCTGCCCCATATCATCGAGCCATTTAATACGGATGGTACTGTTGGCAGTGATGGATTCACCTTTCCAAAAGCATGACATTTCATAAGCCTTACCTGCTTGAATATCAACTGTCTGTGAAACTCCAGGCCACTTATTATTCTGATAGGTGATCTTGACTGCGCTTTTCCCAGAGTAAGGTGATGTATGATCCAATGTAATCAATGTCGACGATTCGATCCCGGCCCATGCTCCAGAACTCTGTTCAAAATCTGGATTGGCAATGACCTGTTCTAACAGGTCGCAACGGATATTGTCCAGATACATTGTGCCTCCAACACCGCTGTTAATATATGCTTTAAAGTCTATTGTCACGGCGTCCTTTGGCATGGTGACAGTGGCCTGATGGTAGGTTGGGCCAAAGGTTCCGGTGCCGGTTGAACATACATATTGTGATTTAAGGGTCCGTCCTGAAATATCTTTCCATGTCAGTCGAATGGTGCCGTTGGCAGGTACGTTGTCACCTTCCCATGTGCATGATACGCGGTATTGTCTGCCGGGTATGATATGTTGGGTTTGAGATATGCCGGGCCATTTCCCAGATGCATAGTTGAGTTGAGTGGCATAACTACCATCTGTTGCATGTGAGTTGATATGCAAAACCTGACTGTCAAATCCAGTCCATGAATCATTTGACGATTCAAAACTTGCATTGGCCGTGAGACTGTCAGGTTGGTTGTGGAGTTTACCACTGACCAACCAGACTGAATTGCCAGGGATGTTAACATATTCAAGTGATGTGAGTGGTTCGATGTTAACGCCATTGCTGTCGATGGCATGAATAGCGTAGGGTTCCCAATCTGTATGGGATAAATACACATTGTGTGAAATGGTATCACGGTTAACCAGCAAACAACTCAGCGAAGTGTCGCCGGTCTTGATTGCCATGATTTTCAGTTTTTCTGCCGAACTTGTCGAAGCGACTTCCGTGCCACATGCATATGAGAGTAACCATTGATAGAGATATCCGCCTGGATTGAGCTGGGAAAAGTCAGACTTGAATTTCCCGAATGCTGGTTCAGCATCGTTCCATGTCATCAGTGCGTTTGCCAATTTTTGATCCTGTAAACCTTTGATACATAACGCATCATGCACCGCGCCGACTTCGTCAGTCATAAACCAATAACCCGGTTCGTCCCAATCCCAAAAAATGTTGTATTCATCCACCCAGATTGGAATGTCAGCATGCCCATATGTATCCAAGTAATTTCGCGCAACATCAATCTGTGATGTCAGGTTGCTGGTCTTGTCATAGATTGCTTGTGGATCGGTATTGGTGGAGCCTGCGTTGTATGTATGATGTGACCAGATGTCCAAATCGCCAGTCGTTAGTTCATCCAGAAAAACTCTTATTTTCCAGTCTGAACCCCATCGCCATGCACCACCGACGATTTTGATGTCAGAGTCCGCGGCCTGCATGGCTTGACTCGCTAATTGGAATACAAAAGCCATTTCCTGAATTTGACTCTGCGTGTCATATAAACCATCTGCTTCGTTAAACGGTTCCCAATAGACGATGTTTTTACCTAACGTATCATTGACCAGTGTGACCAATGATGCACATAGGTTGGCATAGGTTTGGAAATAGGTGGTGTCCAACTGATCACTGCCATCGGTTTTGTTCATCCATGCAGGCCATCGGGCGATGGTGATTAATACTTTGTCCGTGCTCTGTGGCAGATTGTTGAGTACGGTGGTGATGGTTGTTTGGTCCCATGCCGTTTGGGAGCCATCGAGCCACTGATTTTTACCGATACCGCTATGTAGTCTGATGATAGTGGGGGATATTTCGTTGATACGTGCCTGATAGTCGGGATGGGTGATGTTGGAGCTACTGACCCCGCGTGGGATGTTCATGCCCATGATGTCGCCATAGAGTGTGTTGATCGACATGGTTGGATCAATCGTCAACTGTGTTGTTTGGCACCATGCAAGATTCGTTGATATCCAACTACAGAGAACCAGTAAAGTGATTGTCCATTTCAAGCCGTGCGTCATCATGCGTTTCCTTTGTTCAAGAGTCGGAGCTGTAGGCAACTCGGTCGCGTCTACAAATTGCAGACCGATTGATTCAAAGTAAAAGCCGGAATATGTGCGGGTTGGGTTGGTTTATTCAGTAACGATTAACTGGACTTCGTAAGGCAGCATTTCAATCTTAGGTGTCTTGCTTAGCCAATGATCTTCAATACTATAACCCTTGGGGCCGATACGATAGCATTTACTATTGGCATTAAAGGCATTGCTCACAGGTAAGTCGGTGTTGAGAAGTTCCGCAGTTAAGGTTTGGGGAATGTCAGACTTGTTAATCACCAGTAGGCCGGTTTTATTTTTCCCTGGCACAAAACCAACAACCTCAACCCATGGATTGTCCGACAGGGTTTTGACATACTGTCCCTTAAGATGATGGTTGAAGATAAAAAGCAGTTGGCCGGTGGGGCGAACTTCCAGAAACTTACTCATCATCCCGAAGGTGCCACCACTGCGTGAATGCCAGCTTTGAGCAATATCCATATCATTGATCAACAGGTGATAAATCACTGATGCCATCCATGTTGAACCGACGTTTGTGGCTTGACGGGGATCGTGCGGACGCCAGTTGAAATTAATGTGATACTCAGTGAGTGCGAGTTCGACTTTTTTGCCAGGCGTGATGTCGTTGATGATTTTGCGGACGTTTTGCACATCCAATCCAAATCGATCGGTGCCTTTCATAATGTGATCCGTGGGCGTCTGAGTGTTGCCTGTTGGATACTTATGCCAACTGATAAAATCGACTTGTTCATGACAGTGTTGATAGAAATCCTTCATCGCATTGAGGATTGGCCAGCAGGGTGCATATCCACCGATTTTGACAGTAGGGTCCACTTTGCGCATAGCCTGGGCAGTGAGGTTATACATCTTCCAGTGTCCGCGGTCTTCGGGGATGTCCTTGGAAAACGGCTCATTGTAAATCTCCCAATACTTGACGAAGGTTTGAGGCTTGGCATTGAGATGCGCGAGGAGTTTACTCACAAGTCTTGCAAAAATTTCTCGGTCTTGAGCTACACTTGGGTTGATGTAATCCGGGACGCGATTGATACACATCATGATATCACGGTCAGGCATACCAGCTTTGAGGGCCGTGATCCGTTCATCAAGCAAAGTGAAATCACCTTCCGTGTCAGGAGTCGGGAAGATTTTCTGAAGTCGGAAATTTGAGTGTAGACGAATGTTGTTACAGCCCATCTCATCAAGCAGGCCTTTGTAGGTGTCAAAACGTTCGTCACGACCAGAGAGTGTGCCGGTTTCATTGGTGCTGAAAAGACCGCGCGAGATGTTGCCTTTAGGTTTTGCATAGTCAACGGTGGCGCTGGCTGTGTTGCTTAATTGTTCCCCATGATTTGCAATCGCATCACGCAATGCGAGGGCCTGTTTGGCATCCGAGATTGTACTTAGACTCAGCAAAATCTGACTGGTAGCATCGGCCATATTAAAGCCAAGCGTGGTGTTCTCTTCTTTGTTAGCACGATTGACATGATTGGTGAAGTCAACTTGCTTGATCGTTTTGCCTGGATGCGGGTTGACCCATGGGAATAGAAACAGATGATAGTCCACGCCATTGTGACCGATGGTTTTTAGGAGTCGGGCTTCAGACGCATGAGCGGGGCGGAGACTACCTGCAAGGTTGACTTCTTCGCGCAGCAGGATTTGTTCCGTTGTGTTGTCATCATAGATTACATTGTATGCTGCGACCGCATGAAATGGGTCGCGTTGCATGTACTGGGTATGGATAAATGCCAGGCCGTTTGCTTTAGCATTAACCGGGATGCTGACGGTGTTGGGCAAGTCCATGAACTGTTTACATTGCAGCGCGATGAATCCGTTTGGCTTGGTCATCTGCATGCCAAAAAGGGGGGCATCATAGATTGCATCCAATGCTGGTGAATTCAATACGTAGGGCGTAGTTTGCTTGTCCCAAGTTGTGATGAGTGTTGAGAGATCGACTGCTTTGCTGGAAGTGATCTTTAAATTTTCAGATGGATTGACAGTTGGTTTTTCAGTGATCGGGGCAGCAGTGATATTGACAGTATGTGTTGCTGTTACGGTTTGGCCCTTGCAGGTTGCAGTGACGGTGAGTGTATGTTGACCGACGCTGGTGGGAAGAGTCTGCCATGTGAATACATCAGGTGGCGATGTCAGATCACGGCCTGGTTTATAGTTTGTGTCACTGGTGATGAGTACCGCATCGACGAAGCCCTGTGATTTTGGACTCTTCATGATCATGAAGACTTTGCCGAGTTGTTCGGCGGTCACAGCTTTAAAGCCTCGCCAAAGGTAGTTTGTTTTCTTGCTCCAGCTCCACTGGATTTCCCGACTCTTGCTGCCGTTGTCATGGTCAGAACCTTTAAGACAAAAGCTTGCGTTACGTGCTCTGAGCCATATGGAGTAGGCTTTACCATCCTGGGGGAAAGGGGCTTTGAATGCGACCTGGTAATCGCCTTTGATATGCAAAGCTTTATTACCTGATGCATCCGAATCATCAACTTCAAACTTTGCATCGCCCAGTGATTCAGCTTCAATATAGATGAGATTGGCTGGGATCGTGACCGTTTGATCCTTGAACGATAGTGTGACAGCCTGTTCGTCAGGTGATGTAACTCGTGCTTTTATTGCCAGGTTTTCGCCTGCTTGGATTGTTGCTGGTGCATCAAGGCTCAATTGTAGTTTGGATTGTGCATGTGATATTGCTGTGAAAGCGATAAGTACACACATACAAAACAGCATGTGAAATTGCTTGAACATGATTGGATATTTCCTGATTACAGATTAAAAGTTTAGGATTTGACTGTTTAAAATATCGTTATGGTTTGAAACATGGCCATCAAAAATAAGTGTGTTGGCTGACCTGCTTAAGTGACGGTAATCGATGCGACGATCTTTAGGTTCTGGCCAACCATAGTCATAACATGCTGACGTGGTGCTGTCCGCAAAGACAATACGACGGGTCGTATCTTGGATAAAAGTGGGTGCATGCTTATTTTTGATTCTGTCGTTGAATCCATAGGACCGTTTTCCATCCGCATTTTTGTAGTTGGTTGTGGTGTTGCCTTTAACCAGACAGTGATGAATATCTTTGCTGTTATTGGTGTAAGTCTTAAGCTGACGCCCCAACGGATCCCAACTGTTGGAAGAACCACGATCAAAGAAAAAGTCCTTGTTGTCGTATAGATAGGTATGGACTGCGATCCCCAATTGTTTGAGTTGTGACATGCATTGACTGTTTTGCGCTGCCTTGCGAGCACCAGCCAGAGCAGGCAGCAGGATGGAGATCAGTAACGCGATGATACTGATGACAACCAGCAGTTCAATAAGCGTGAATGCCTTGGTTCGCAATTGATTGGGCTTTGGGCAAATTAACATTATATTTCTCCTGTTCAAAGAGAATGTGGTCAAAACTATTCAATTAGACGATATATCAGCCTGGCGATGGCCCTGTAGACTGATGAATCATGATATTTTCATGACATAAATACTGTTCGTGATAGTTTGGATTATCCAGCTTTTCTTGAATGATGCGTGCAGCGTGTTGCCCCATTTGCTTCATGGGGATATCCATCACGGTGTATTCGAACTCATCAAGAAGGTTGGGGGGCTGTCGGTCAAAACCACATAAGCTTAAATCTTCAGGGACCGACATTCCTATATGTTTCGCTAGTTCGTGTAGATTTTTGAGGTAAGAACTCTTGTATGCAATGACGGCAGTGGCTTTGTGTTTGACAATCGCATTGTTGAAAAACGCTTTGCTGTCCAGTGGTTGGTCATAGCCGGGAATCAACTCCAGCCCGTAAGAGTCCATTGCTTTGACATATCCGGTCATACGTTTGGCCAGTGAGCTGTGATAATCAAAACTCGGTCCAAAATGCGTCTGATTCATGTATGCAATGCGGCGATGGCCCAACTCATGCAAATGATCCACGAGCTTCTGAGTCCCCTGATGATCGTCGGTGTAGACATTACTGACATCTTCAGGGCCGACTTCATTGACTAACACAAAGGGGATGCGATCCTGCGTTAATTTCTTGTAACGAAGCTCCGTTAACGGTGGCACGACAATCGCAGCATCGGGCACCAACGAAGACCATTCCGGACTGCGATCATCATCAGTTGCAAGGTCCATAAAACAGGCAGTATGGGTCTTGGCCAGACAATCAGTCAGTGTGCTGACCATCTGCCCATAAACTGTCGGTCCGTCACTGTTCATCCAGTGGGGATGAAAACCAAGCACCATCACAATTGGCGTTTTACTGCTGCGAAGAGACCGGGCAATTCCGTTGGGACGGTAGTTAAGTTGATTGGCGGCCTTATGAATCTTTTCCTGCAACTCCTGCCGAACTGAGAACCCGGGCTTGGCATTGAGGACACGACTGACAGTCGCCTTGGTCACACCACATAGCTCAGCAATATCAGCCAGCGAAGCGGTCTTGGAATTGGTTGGGCTTACTTGTGTCATAATGGCTAGGTAATCGGTTTCCGTAAACGGTTACCTTATTCTAGGCGACACATGCTCTAAGGCAATTCTGATTCGTAAAAATCTTGCCGGTTTTTGTTTTTCGTTGATATTAGTAGTTAATATTTATGTATTTACGAACTTTGATCTGTTGTGGGTAGTTAAATGCAATTTGTTGATTTTAAGGTTTTGAGCATCCAACATGAATGTGATTAAATCTCAACAAGTGGCAACTGTATTCATAAGATTTTTATGTGTTATAAGATTAAGTGTTCAAAATTAAGTGGTTATAGGAATTTAATGATTGAAAATATTTTTAGATAAACCATAGGTCACTTTAGTTTACTTAATCATTTACCGATGAATTCCTTCATACTTGTTGGGTTTTCATGCATATAGACCGCGTTATGAAAACACAAGATTTGATTGTTCACTGAACCACTACCGGCTGAAGCCGGTAGGTTAGGGGAAGTTTCGTGAGCTACGGACTGAAGTCCTATCCTCACGAGAGAACGAACACAGTACCTGC
>MDTD01131211.1_pt1 | contig 25868 bp, 26 predicted proteins | sample 811221 | NCBI WGS metagenome assembly MDTD01 (sample SAMN05326646, study PRJNA326480) | marine metagenome | isolation source: seawater | place: Pacific Ocean: South West | collected 2011 | reverse complement strand
TGGTGAAGGATTATGGATCTACATTGTTCCAGCAGCTGACGGTTCAATCTTACCGATTGTTCCACCAGCTCCGTAGGACAAATTAGAAAGTCTATTTAGAAAGAGCCCTCTATTGAGGGCTCTTTCTTATTTTGTTAATTAATTTCTTTATTTTTTTATCTGATATAATGAATCTATGTTTAGAAATTTTTTGAAATTTTTAGTGATCACATTTATAGCCTATTCAAGCATTAATGCATCAAATATAAACGCTGATAGTCACACTCCTAATATGAGTTTTAACTTCTTACCTAAATTTGTTCATTATCAAGGTGAAATTAATGTGAATGGAAAATCATTATCTGAAATCAAGACTTCTATTGATTTTATAGATGTAATTTTCATTAGCACTAAACAAACTGTTAAAGTTGATGGTAAGTTAGTCGAGTTAGAAGAAGGCCAATTTAAATTTACTACATTTTATCAAGATCCTATTCCTTCAAAATATCATGTGGATATTGGTCCTGGAGTTCCTGAAAATACAAAATTTGATATATTTGTTGCAGGTATAAAAGCTAAAGAATTTATTACTTTTCAACCTACTCCTGAAAGTGGTTGCCCAGTATCAAATTGTTTTAATAGAACCTTAGATTTAAATATTGATACTATTCCAACCCCAACCCCAACCCCAGTACCACCTACCCCAACACCGTTGCCAACTGTCAATCCAAGTTTTTATTCAGGACAAATAATAGTGGGATCTTCCCCTGTTCCAGATGGAGTAGAAGTATTTGCTAAAATTGATGATTACATTTCTGAGATCGTTGAAACATCAGAAGGAAGATATACTATAAGCGTTAACCCGAAAACAGTTAATTACGTTGGTCAAGATATTTATTTAGTAATACAGGGAAATGAAAGCATTACTTCAATATCATTTTCGCCAGATGAATTTATTAGTGATGCTAATTTTTTATTTCAAGATTTTGAAATGATAATTAAAGATGACACTCCAACTCCAGAACCTGAAAAAATAATTGTCATTGCAACTCCAACTCCAGAACCAGAGTCCTCTCAATTACAAAGTAATGATCAAAACATCGATGGTGAAGGTTGTGGTGGAGGAAGTTCAGGTATATCAATTTTTAGCATCCTGCTGTCAGGATTAATTATTTTTCTCTACAATAAATCTAGGAAACGTCAAAATAGCCCGATTTAGACTACTTTTTACGATTTTCTAAGGTTTACTACCTTCAAAGTATCTAACAAGCTTGATTTTGTTATATTTGCATTTAATAATGAATCTTCAGGGGAATGACCAAGACCTTTAATTAGTTTGTTATAAATTTCAGTTGTATCTAGATTAGAACCTTTTTCTGCAATAATTAAAATCCTTGGGTCTAAGCTACTTATAAAAGAATTTATTGATTCAACTGACTTATCACTAGAGTCATTACTTATGCAAACAAGAATATCAATTTTTCCTATAGATTCTGTAATATTTGCAGGAATTGTAATATTAGAAATTTCATTTAGGAAGCAAATAGTCATATTTTCAGAAATTACAGAAAAAATATTTGCTGATTCGTCTAAATTTTCAGTATTAAGACGAATTGCATGCCCCTGAATTGGTATGTTGTTAACTTCATATTCACCAGGTTCAAATATGGAAACTGTAGAGCTTAATAATCTTTTTTTAGAATTATACTTTAAGCTTTCATTTAGAAAAATTGCAATTGTATTTTCATCTTTTTGTGATGATTCATTTAAAGTATTTTCATCATGATTGTATAAAATCAAGCCTTGTGATGTTTCTACACGAATCCCTGCATCACTTATCCATGAAATCTTCATCAAACTCCTTTATTCCTAATTAAGTTATTTTTTTTATTTTTACATTATAATAATACTTAATCTAAACTAGTTAATCTAATATATTGAAAACAAAAAAATAATGAGTTCCAAAAGAGATTATTACGAAATATTGGGTGTTGGGAAAAATGCTTCAGATGAAGAGATAAAAAAAGCTTTTAGAAAGTTGGCATTAGAATTCCATCCTGATAGAAATAAAAGCAAAGGTGCTGAAGATAAGTTTAAAGAAATTAACGAAGCATACCAAGTTTTAAGTGATTCTGAAAAAAGAAAATCTTATGACCAATTTGGCCACGACGGAGTAAAGGCAAATTTTCAAGATTTTGATTTTCAAAATTTTGGAGGTTTTGGAGATATATTTGATGCATTTTTTGGGGGATCTCAAACTTCATCAAGATCTAGAAGAAAAGGTAGAGATTTACACAAATCAATCAACATAAGTTTTATACAGTCAGCTTTTGGGATAGATAAAGATGTATATGTTGAAAGAATAGGAAGCTGTAAAGATTGTAAAGGTAGTGGTGCAGAAGATGAATCAAGTTTTATAAAATGTGTTAGTTGTAATGGTAGTGGTCAAATAAAACGAGTTCAGAAAACAATATTTGGTCAATTCGCACAATCAGCATTATGCCAAGAATGTTCTGGAACTGGAAATAAAATTACCAAGAAGTGTAATACTTGTAAGGATGGTTCGAGACTAGAAAAAAAGACAATTTCTGTAAAAATTCCTCAGGGAGTTTCAAGTGGGGATACTATTAAACTTTCCGGTGAAGGTGAATATGCCGGCAAAGATTCTGTTAACGGTGATGTCTACTTAAAAATTAATGTTTTAGATCATGAATTTTTTTCTAGAAGAGGAAGAGATGTGATTCTGAATATTGAATTAGATATATTTCAAGCAATACTTGGAGATAAATTAGAGATACCTACGCTTGAAGAAAAAACAAAGATTTCTATACCTCCAGGTACACAAAATGGTGAAAAAATAATTATTAAAGGAAAAGGTTTTACTGATGTTGGAGGTTCATCGCGTGGCAATCAAATTAATAATATATTAATAAAAATTCCGAAAAATCTTTCAGATGAAGAAAAAAATAAGTTAAAAGAAATAAGAGACGCGGGTATAAGTAAGAAAAATAAAACTCAAAGTATTTTTAGAAAATTTATAAGCGGTAATTAAAGTTTTGGGAAATAAATCATCTATTTGGATAAAATATAGTGTAAAAGTTCCAGCAGAATTTGTTGAGCCTGTAGTAAGAATGTTTTCAAAATTTCTTAAAAATAATGTTTATGTTGAACGGTTAGGTGACCCAGACGATGATCCTGTTAAATTAAATACTTTAGTTTCTGGATTTATTCTTAATGAAAATAATAGCAATAATCTTAAATCAAATTTAAAATCAGGACTTTCTTTATTTAGTGGAGTATTTGATCTTTCAGAAATTATTTCTGAAGAAATTAATTCAGAAATTTGGGAAAAACAAAAATTTGAATCTATTGAAATAGGCAACATTCAAATCATGCCAAATAAAGATCATAATTTGAAAGATGGATTTATCGGCGTTGTCATTGAACCATCAATGGCATTTGGAACAGGACATCACCCAACAACTAAGATGTGTATATCATTGATTAGAAATTATATAAGAGATGATTTTAAAGTTTTAGATCTAGGATGCGGTTCAGGCATTCTTGGAATTGTATCAATTAAATATGGCGCAAAAAATTGTCTGAGCCTTGATATAGAAGATGAGTCTGTTAAGGCAACAATGAAAAATTCATTTGATTCAGAAATCAATTTAATTAAATCTGAAAAACAAGATTTAACACAATCCTTAAAAGTAAATTTTATCCCAGATTTAATTATTGGAAATTTGAATTCTTATTTATTCAAAGAAGGAATTCAAAATATAATAAATGTTATGGATAATAAAACGGTTTTCATTGCTTCAGGAATCTTAATAGAAAACTATAACGAATTAAATAATTTATTTATTGACCATGGATTAAATGAAATTGAAAAAAGAGAAGATGGCGATTGGGTAGCCGTAGTTTTAAGTAAATAAAATGCATAGATTTTTTATAGAAAGTAATTTAAACAAAGATAATGAGTATTGTTTAGATGCCTCTATATCTCATCAAATAAAAAATGTTCTGAGAATGAAGGAAGGGGATTTTTTTGAATTATTTAACAATTCCGGAAATTTATTTGAAGCTAAAATCTTAGATAGTTCTAACAATTTAATAAAATGTAAAATAATTAGCAGTTTAAATGCTGTGAATGAAAGTTTAAAAATTAATGTTTTTCAGTCGATTATTAAAATATCAAAAATGGAGCTTGTAATTGAAAAATTAACTGAAATTGGAATTTTTTCTTTTACTCCGATAATTACTGAGAGAGTCCAAAAAAAAGATATAGATTCATTTTCAGAAAGCAAACTAAATAGATTAAAAAAAATTTCAATTGAAGCTTCTGAGCAGTCTGGAAAAGTTTTTATACCATATATAAATAACAAGAAAAGTATAAAAAATCTAGATTTAACTAATGATAAAAATAAAAACATTGTTTTCTACGAAAGTAGCAAAGGAGCTATCAAATTAAAAAAAATAGATCAAAAGATTTTGGAAAATAGAACAATTTCTGTTTTTATCGGGCCCGTAGGTGGCTTTTCTCAATATGAAATTGAGCACTTTAAAAGAAATGGATGTATTTTAGTTAATCTAGGAAATACAATTTTTAAATCTGATACAGCTTCAATAATAGGCGTATCATTATTAAAATATATGATTACTGAAAATCTAAATTAATTTCTTTCTTTTGAAGGATTCCTTGACATAAATTCTCTAATGGCATCAACAGGGTTATAATTTTGGTGCACAACTTTATATGTCATTTTAATAATTGGCATTTCTAAACCCTTTTCTAAAGCAACACGATTAACTATTTCAGATGCATTAGCTCCTTCAACGGTGACTTCTTTTTCAGCAATAAATTCATCAAGAGTTTTTCCAGATGCCAAAGAATAACCTAGCTGCCAATTTCTGCTTAAGCTACTGTTGCAAGTAGCAATCAGATCCCCAATCCCTGATAATCCGTAAAATGTATATTCTTTTGCATTAAATGATATTCCAAATCTAACAATTTCTCTTACTCCTCTAGATATAAATGCCGATTTTGCATTGTCGCCTAAATTCATCTTGTCAATTATTCCGCAACCTATTGCAATTATATTTTTTAATGCACCTCCAATTTCTGACCCAATAACATCATCTCCACTATAAATTCTAAATACCTCGTTTGATATAATATCTCTTAATGTGTCTGCTTTATTTATGTCATTAAATGATAATAAAGAGGTAGCGGGTTTATTCATAAGTATTTCACTAGAAAGATTAGGTCCTGATAAAACCCCAATATTTTCTTTGCGAATTTTTAACTTATTTTTGATCAAGGTTGATAAAGTATCTCCATTTTTATCAAAACCTTTTGAGGCTGAAATTATTTGTGTATTTTTGCTTACTTTATTTTCTATTAAAGATAAATTATTTTCTAACGTTGGACTGGGTACAGAAATAATTAAAATATCATTATTTTTAAAATTGCACTCATCAATATGCATATGATTTATCTTTGAAGATTTAGGAAATTCGAATTCTTTAACTCTTAAATATGAATCAGAATGAACAATAGATAATTTTTTATAGTCCTTATAAATTAAATTAATTTGATTATTTCCATTAGACAATACTTTTGCCAAAGTGATGCCCCATGTAGTATTTCCTAAAATATTAATAATCATCTTTTTTTAAATGTTAATTTATTTTCACTATTATCTAATAATCTTAAAATATTTTCTTTGTGCTTATAAATAATTATTATTACTGCAGGTAAAATATAGATCAAGTCATAATAAGTTGATTCAAATAATTCAAATAGATTAAATAGAACCAATGATATTAAAGCAAAAATGCAACCTAATATTGAACCTAAAGATACATATCTGGTAACTGTAATTGAGAGTACAAAGATAATCAAAGCAACAACTGAAGACGGAAAAAATATTATAGCCAAGGGTCCTATTCCTGTAGCAACTCCTTTTCCACCCTTAAAATTATTATAAATTGGATAACAGTGTCCAATTACAAATAGCAATGCAAAAAATTGAACATACCATTGTAATTCGAACATATTTAATTGGTTAAATATAGCAACTGGAATAATTGACTTTAACATATCTAGTATCAATACTGTGAATCCTAATCTTGGACCAGAATTTCTTAAAACATTTGTTGCTCCTGTATTTCCACTTCCAACTTTAGTAATATCTACTCCGGTCATAAATCTACTTAAAATTCTTCCAAAAGATATTGAGCCCGTTAAATAGCAAGCAATTGACACGAAGATAAATAAAATTATATTAATCATTTTCTCTAAACTCCAATTGAAGTGGTATTCCTCTGAGATCATATATTTTCCTAATTTCATTTTCTATGTACCTTTTATAGGAAAAATGTATGTATTCAACATTTTTAAATTTAATTAAAATTTTTGGGGGCTGGTTTCCAATTTGTTTTGCAGATGTTAGGTAAGGACTTTTTTTCCCTTTTGAAGGTGGCAGGTTTGAACTTACAATATTTACTAAATTTCTCCAAATATCATCATCATTTATTTCTAATCGATACCTAGAATTTACAATTTTTATATTTTCTATAATCTTATCAATTCCGCTATTTTTTAACCCTGAAGTATAAATTATTGGAATTCCAGGAAAAAATTTTAATTTATCAATTAAATTTTGTTCATTAATTTTGTTTGTAATTAAATCAATTTTATTCACAGCTAATACACAACCATTTCCACTTTCAACTATTAGACCAGCTATATGTTGATCTTGTAATGTTAATTGTTCAGTTGAATCAATAACTAATAAAGAAATATTACTTTCAGAAATTGAGCTAATTGTTCTTATTACACTAAAATATTCGATTTCTTTACCAACTTTACCCCTTTTTCTTATTCCAGCTGTATCAACAATAGTATATAAATCCTCATTAAAATTTATTTTTGAATCTATTGAATCTCTTGTAGTTCCTGGAGTTGAATCTACTATAGATTTTGAATCACCAATGATTGCATTAAATATAGTTGATTTACCAACGTTCGGCCTTCCTACAATTGAAAATTTTATTGATTCGTCATCATTCTTTTTTTCTGAAAATAAATGATAGATTGAATTCATTAAATCATAAATACCAATATCATGATAAGCACTTATTTTTATTCCTTCGCCCAATCCTAGTGGATAAAAATCATTAAGATTATGTAAATTTTCATTATCAACTTTATTAATAACCAATTGAATATCTTTATCAAATTTCCTTATCTCTTTTAAAATTTCTCTATCAATATTTGTAAGACCATCTCGAGCATCGACTAAAAATAAAATTTGATTAGATTCTTTTATAGAATCATAACTTTTTAATTGAACTTTTTGTGTAATTTGATTTTCTGGTTCTAATTCAATTCCTCCCGAGTCGACAAGAATAAATGATTTATTTTTCCATGTACAGTTACTTTGAAGGGCATCTCTTGTTGTTCCTGGAATTTCACTAACAATAGATTTTCTTTTACCTACAATTCTATTGAATAGGGTTGATTTACCTACATTTGGTCTGCCGCAAATTGTAATTATAGGGGTAATCAAAATTCCTCAATTTTTAAACTATTTTTTTAATAATACCTAGCTGGCCCCAGATTCTATTTTCTGCTTGATCAAAGACAACTGAGTTAGTATGATCAACTAAATTTTCTGAAATTTCTTCACCGTGATGAGCTGGTAAATCATGCATGAAGATAGCATTATTTTTTTTAATAATTTTTTCATTTACTTGGTAGTTCTTGAAATCTTCAATTCTTTGTTTTTGCTGAGATTCTTGTCCCATACTTGCCCAAACATCTGTATAAATAACGTCAGAATTTTTCACAGATAATTCTATGTTATTTTCAATTATAAAATTTCCACCATATTTTTTTTGTAAGTTACCAATCGCAGTCAAATCTTCTTTTGGTATCTCATAACCCTTTGGGCAAGAATGAATAAAAGTACCACTGAAAGTTAAAATAGCTTTTGCAAGACTTGTAGCTACATTATTTCCATCTCCAACAAAAGTTAGAGATATATTTTTTAAATTATTTCCTAATTTTTCAGTTATAGTGAGTATATCGCACAATGCTTGGCAAGGGTGCTCTCTGTCACTTAAAGCATTAATTACTGGTATAGATGAATTTCTTGAAAATTCTTCAATTGTTGAATGTTTATAAGTTCTCAAGATAGCAACTTCACTCATTTTTGAAATTACTTTAGCAACGTCAGAAATCTTTTCTCTTTTACCTAGACCAACTTCTTCAGGTGAGAAGTAAATATCATTAATCCCATTAAAATTTAAAGCTTTTATAAAGCTGAGTTTAGTCCTCAAAGAAGGTTTTTCAAATAGCAAAATACCAAATTTTTTACCGAGTTTAAAATCGAAGTCTTTGGAATAGAATTTATTCTTTTCCTTGATACCAATTTCAATTACATCTTCAACAGATTCTTTATCAAAATCATCAAAATTAATAAAGTTATTCATTACATCTCCTCTGGTGCTTTCATGCCCATTATTGAAAGTAAATTTGATAATGTTATTTTAGATGCTTTTGTAATTATTAATCTACTTTGTAAAATTTCTTCATCTTTGGATTCATTATCAAAGACCCTATTATTTTCATAAAATTTTTGAATCAATTGAGATAATTCTAGTGCAAAAAAAGTTAGTTCATGTACTCCATAATTTTCTGAAACTCTGTGGAGTAATTCTGGAAATTCAGTTATTTTTTTTGCCAAGTTTATTTCTTCATTAGTTTTTAAAGATAATATTTTTTCTGTTTCAAAATCAATTTTCCTTTCTTTGGCATTTTTTAAAATTGAACACAATCTTGCATGTGCATATTGAATATAAAAAACTGGATTTTCATTTGATTTATTTTTAAATAAATCTAAGTCAATTTCCATTTGACTTTCAGAAGATCTACTGAGAAAGCTAAACCTGCATGCATCTGCTCCAATTTCTTCCACTATTTCACTTAGGAAAATTGAATTACCTGATCTTTTACTGAACTTAACGGTTTTATTTTTGCTTTTTAAAGAAACAATTTGATTTAAAATTACGTCAAAATTTTCTGGATTTATTTTTAATTTTTCTAAAATTAATTCCATCCTTTTTATATGCCCATGATGATCTGAGCCCCAAACATTAATAACCTTTTCAAAAGATCTTTCTTTGAATTTATTTCTATGATAAGCAATATCTGTTGCAAAATATGTAGGCTTCTTGTCACTGCTTTTAAATAGGACATTATCCCTGTCATCGCCTAATTCTTCAGTTTTAATCCAAGTAGCTTCATCTTTGACGTAAATTAGATTAAGTTCTTTGAGAATATCTATTGTCTCATCAAGATATTTTGTATCTATTAAACTTGATTCTGAAAACCAATTGTCATGAGAAATATTAAGAGATTTTAAATCATCTATTATCTCATTTATGCAAATTTCGATTGATATTTTTTTTAAATTCTCAAACTCATTTTTAGAAATATTAGAAAAATCATAATTTTGGTAATCTGGGTGTTTAGTAATTATTTTTTTTGAAATATTTATAATATCAATACCACTATACATTTCTTCTGTAATATTAAAATCTTTGCCTTGCTGTTCTTTAATTCTTTCAATTACTGATTTACAAAAAAATTCAATTTGATTTCCAGCATCATTAACGTAATATTCCCTTGTAACAGAGAAATTTAGACTTTCGAGTATATTCGAAATTGTGCTACCAATAACTGCGCCTCTTATATGCCCTAAATGCAATTTTCCTGTTGGATTAACACTTACAAATTCAACCTGAACCTTCTTCTTTTTATTATTTTGATTTCCAAAGTTATTTTTTAGCTCAACGCATTTTATAATTTCTTTCTTAAGCCAGCTTTTAGATAATTTAAAATTTATAAAACCTGGGCTTGCAACTGAGATCTCTTCAAGATTGTCTGCATCAAATTTATCTTTAATCTTATTAGCAATATTTATAGGGCTATCTTTGAATATTTTTGCTAATTGCATAGGAAGATTAGTTGCATAATCACCATGATTTTTATTTTTTGGCTTTTCAATAACATATAAAGGAGGCGTAAAATTAGAAATATTTTGCTCATCTATTAATTCTTGAAGAGCTTCATTTAAACAATTATGTAAAAATTTTGTGATTAGCATTAATATAGAGTATAGGTTTATTCAACACTCATATACAACAAATCTAAACTTAAATTTATAAAAAATGGATAATGAAATAAAAAACAAGTTAAATAAAAAATATAATTTATCTTCAAAAGATTATGAAATTGTTTCTGCAAGAATAGATGAATTAAGAAAAGCTATAGAAGATGTACTTGAGTTTGAAGATAAGAATAAATTATCAAATAACCCTTTAATTATGAAAAATGACAGAAATTTTAAATAAAGATATTTTTGAAATATCTCAATTAATTAAAAGCAATGCTATAACTCCAGTTGATATTTACAATCAATTTTCAAAGCAAATACATAAATACGAAGGTCATATTTCAAGCTTTGTAGAGATATATAAAGATTGGGAGGAAAAAGCTCTTTTATCTGAAAAACAAATTTTGAAAGGTGAATATAAAGGTCCACTTCATGGAATTCCAGTAGCTGTGAAAGATTTAGTTGATATTAAAGGCAAGGTAACAACTGTTGGGTCGAAAATAATGAAAAATAACTTTTCTAATGAAGATGCAGATATTATTAAAGCACTAGAAAGTTCTGGGGCAATAATCGTAGGTAAAACTCAAATGGTAGAGTTTGCATTTGGGCCCCATGGTATAAATTCAAATTCAGAGCAAACAAAGAATCCGTGGAATATGGACTTCATTCCGGGTGGCTCAAGCAGTGGTTCTGCAGCTGCAGTTGCATCAAACTTTTCTCCGATAGCAATTGGGAGTGATACTGGTGGGTCTATAAGAATGCCAGCATCATTTTGTGGTGTAACTGGCTTCAAACCTTCATATAATAAATTATCAACTAATGGAGTTTTTCCTCTTTCTTGGACATTAGATACTATTGGTCCTATTGCTAAATCTACAAGAGACTGCGCGATATTCGTTCAAGAAGTATGTAAAAATCAAAAAAATCGTGATTTAGATCCATTTAAGGGATTCAATGTTGATATGATTGATAATTTTGATGCAATGCTTCCAGTTAGACTAAGAATTGGCGTTCCTAGTGGAAATTATTTTGAAAATATTGATGCTGAAATCAATGAAGTGTATCAAAAATCAATAAATCTTATGAGAGATAATGGTGCTGAAATAATAGAAATTGATCTTGAATGGCTATCACTTTGCAGGCCAGTAAATGTAATAATTACTATGGCAGAAGCTATCAAAATCCATTCAAAATTTCTTGAAAACAATTATTCAGACTACACATATGAAGTTGTTAGCAGATTGGTTGCTGGAGAAGCACTTTCAGTTCAAGATTATCTTGGATCGTTAAGAGTAATGAATTATTTTCAAGAAAAAATAGATGAAATATATAATAATATTAATATTATTGCTTGCCCCACAAATCCTGTATTACCCGATGAAATAAAAAATTACAGTAAAGAAAATATGTCTAATTCATCAAAAGTAATTGGTGCAAGGATACCTGCGTTTACAAGTATATTTAATGTAACAAGGCAGCCATCATTAAGCACCAGGGCGGGTTTCTCAAATACTGGTCTTCCAATTGGAATTATGTTCACAGGAAAATTTGATCAAGATTTTGGTGTACTTCAAGTTGGAAATTGGTTTGAGAAATTAAATAAAGACGTTAATAGTATAAAGCCCTCGTTAATTTAAAATTTTATTTTACCAAGTCATTACATAATTTTATTGATTCTTCTTTATTTAAGCCTTCGCACATAATCACACTATTTTCATAAATTAAATAATATAGATATTTTGCTTTAGCAGACCCTGGGCCAGATCCTGCACCCCTCCTGTTAACTCTCCTGTCAGAATTACCTTCTTTCCAGGTTACATCTCTTGTAGCAAGTATTGCATTCTCTCCAATAACTTCTTCAATGATTTTTTTTGAATTTAATGCAGATTCGTGATCTTTATAAAATCTTAATTCATAATCTCTCGGATTATTAAAAGAATCTTTGTGCCATCCATAATGAGCTGACAATGCTCCACTCAATTCAGAAACATCATATTTTTTTACCTCTTTAAAACCTTTAGTTTTAAAATAATTTAAACTTAAAATCTTTCCTGAATTTGAAAATTGATCAATATTCATTATGCTCGTATCTTCATTTCCACATGAAATAATAAAAGTTATTAATAATGTAAAAAGTATTAACTCTTTATAAACTTTTTTCATATTTTTCCATTATCCTAATTGTTATTATACAAATTAAAATTGCCAAAAATAAATAAATCAAATTTTCTATAGAATAGTAATTATTTAATGGTAGTTGTGTAAAGAATTTTGGAATTGACCCTAATATTAACCCATAAAAAAAAATTGTTAAGTTGGTTTTTAAATAATAGATAATTTTTGATATTAAAGTCACTGAAATCATTAATCCTGCAATCCCTCCTAATGAAAATATAATTAAAAATGAAAAGTCAAAATTGCTAATTGCACTTATTACTCTTTCATATGAACCAATAACAATTAGTATTAGAGAGCCGCTAATTCCTGGAATAATCATAAATGCCATTGCGAGGATTCCAGAAATAAAAATAACAAAGAAATTTGTATTTTCTATGAAATTCTCTGGTATCAAATAAATAACAGTACTAATTAATATGCCAGAAAAAAAGAATATTAAGTAGTTTCTTTGCTTTTCAATTTTTTTCAAATTCCAGGTCACAAATATTATTAAGAATGAAGAAATAAAAGTAATAGTTTCTGCCTTGTAGAAATCAAAAAGATATTCTGCAATTCTAGAAAAAGTAAAAATTGAAAAAATTATCCCTAAAGTTAATGGTAATGTAAATTGTATATTTAAATTCTTGAGATCAATTTTTTTTAGTTTAAAAATCGAATTTATGAAATAATTAACTGGTTTTAACAATTCAAAATACTTTCCAAAAATCATTAAAATTGTACTTCCACTTATTGCAGGAAATAGGTCTGAAAAACCAACAAATATTCCTAAAAAAAAGTTTCTAACAAATAATTTTATTTTATTCAATGCCAGTTTCCTCAAATTCATTGTAAGGTAAAACAAAGCCCGCATTAGAAAATGCAATTTCTAAATTATTAATTACTTTTGATAGTTCTTCTAAAGCTTCATCTGGAATTTTACAATCTTCATTTATACCTAAACAGTAATTGTCATAATCTTTCTGAATAATATTTAACTTTTCACAAGAATCTTGAATCGTTTTTTGGTAGATTTCATTCCACTTTGTTATTCTTCTGGAATAACACCCTCTCTCCCAGTTAATTGCTCTCCACTGTGCGGGGCCTTGAGCATTTTTCATATTTATAATTCCAGTTCTTATCCAACTATATTGCCATGCTTCAACATCAATATCTCCACTAAATTCTCTTTCATTCCGATTTTTTAAAGTAGTTTCTAAATTATTTTTTGCAGTACTAATAATTTGATTACCAAATAAAATATAAATTATTACAATTACTATTATTGTTAGTAACAAAACCTGTACATTTGAAGGATTTCTTTTTAATTTATAAAAATTTTTTAAAATTAAATTTCTCATCTTATTAATTTACCTCCTGACCATATTAGTTCATTATTTACTTAATTAATAAATATTTTTATTTAATTGATATACTTGTTTATTGAATTATTTTATTAAGGAAAAATTTAATGCTTGAAAAACAAAGTCATCCAATACTTGTTGCTCCAATGCCAACACCTTTTACCAAAGATGACAAGGTTAACTTAAAGGCAATTGAATCTAATTCATTAAAGTGGATGAATACAGATTTATCAGGCTTTGTTATGGGCACTGAAAATGGAGAAGAGTCACTTTTAAGTCCTGAAGAAAAAATAGATATATTTAAAGTAGTTTCAAATATTCTTAAAAATAAAAAGATTTTAATAGCTGGTGTTGATAATCCTTCAATTTCTGGCACTTTACGTGAAAGTGACAAATATGCTGAGCTAGGTGCAGATTTAATAAGAATTAGGATTCCGAGGAGAAGAAATACTATTGATAAATATTTTAAAGAAGTTTTAAATAATATTCCTAGACCAGCTTTAATCATTCATCAAATGTCTCCAGGGGGCTTTGATTCATCAATGACAACCGAAGGTGCTGACCCTGATCAAATAGGAAGATTTTGTGATAATGACAATGTATTTGGTTATATTGCAAGTCATTTAGTTAGATTTGAAATGATGACAAGGAAATATGTTGGCAAATCTAAGCAATTTTGGGTTCCTAATGCAATGCTTATTCCAACAATGTCGCTTGAAGGAGCAAATGGTGGATGTTTTATGCTTGGAAACATAGCTCCTAAGATGTGTAAAAAAATAATTAAACTTTCTTTAGAAAAAAATTTTATTGAAGCAAAAAATTTAAATGATAAATTAGTTAACTTAGATTGGAATATTCTTTCCAGAGGAGCAGCAGGTATTAAATATGCTTTAGATTTGCTTGGATTTGAAGGTGGTGACCCAAGGAAACCTCAAAATTGCTTAACAGAATTTGATAGAAAATCTATTAGCAAGGCTTTAGAAAATTCTGGTATCAAAGAAGTTCAATAGTATGTCAGAATTTAAAAAAATAATTTCAAATTTGAAGAATAAAATTTCAGAATTAAATTCTTTAATAGATTTTAAAAAATTAAAAATAGAAATTGATGAACTTGAAGAAAAATCTCAATCTCCAGATATATGGAATGATAGAAAAGTTGGTACAGAACTAATGACCTCCCTAGCTTCAAAGAAATCTTTTTTAGAAAAAGTTAATTATTTAAACTCATCCGTAGAAAGCTATTACCAATTAATTCAGGATTCTAATGAAGATGAGGTAAAGACTTTAGAAAAAGATTCAATGGAAGAAATAGATAAAATAAAAGATGAAATTATTAAACTTGAAACTGAACTTCAATTTTCTGGCGAGCATGATCAATATGATGTATTGATGACTATAAGTAGCGGTGCAGGTGGAGTAGATGCACAAGATTGGGCCTCCATGCTGTTAAGAATGTATGTAAGATGGACAGATAAAAAAAATTTCAAAGCTGAAATTTTAACTTCATCTCCAGGTGAAGAAGCTGGAATAAAGAGTGCTCTATTAAGAATTACTGGCGAGAAAGTTTTTGGGCTCCTTAAGGGTGAAAAAGGAGTTCATAGATTAGTTAGATTATCACCTTTTAATTCAGCAAATTTAAGACATACAAGTTTTGCATTAGTTGAAGTAATTCCTGATTTTCAAAAAACAGTAAATGTTGAAGTAAATAATGATGATTTAAAAATCGAAGCATTTAAAGCAAGTGGAGCTGGTGGCCAAAGTGTGCAAAAAAATTCTTCTGCAGTAAGATTAACTCATAAACCTTCAGGAATAGTTGTATCAGTACAAAATGAACGATCACAATCTCAGAATAAAAATATTGCACTTCAAATTCTAAAATCTAGATTAGTTGATTTAGAAAATATTAAAAACAAAGAAAAAGAAAATGAATTAAAAGGCGACTTTGTTTCTGCTGAATGGGGCAATCAGGTAAGAAGTTATGTTTTGCATCCATACACTTTAGTAAAAGACATTAGATCTGGATTCGAGTTGACTGAAGCACAAAGAGTATTAGATGGAGATTTAGATCAACTATTATTTGAATTTTTAAAATTTATTAATAAGTCCCAAAATAATAATTAACATATATAATTAAAAATAATATTAACAATCCTAAAATTTATGTTAAAAAGAAATCTTTATTTAAAATCAATTATTATAAGTTTGCTCACATCGATCTTGATCATTGCATGTTCAGAATCAACTTCTGATGAGTTAATGACATCAAATCAAGAAGTTGCAAGTGATAAAAGTATTGCTCCGTCCCTTCAAAGTGGAGAAAGCAACGATACTGAAACTGAAGGCGGAATACTCAAAAGGCTTTGGAGTGATCCTCCGACACTTGATCCTCATCTTGTAACAGACACCACTTCTGCTGGACTTGTAGTTGAAATGTTTTCAGGTTTAGTCAGTTTGAATTCTGAACTTGAAATTGTTCCTGACCTTGCAGAAAGTTGGGATGTTGGAGAAAATGGAACCCAATATACATTCAATTTAAGAGATAATATTAAATTTTCAGATGGTTCAAGTGTTACTGCAAGGGATTTTCTATATTCTTTTAATAGGGCTGCAAACCCAGATACAGAGTCACCAGTTGCAGAGTTATATCTTGGAGATATAGTAGGTGCACAAGATGTTATTGATGGAATTGCTACTGATATAAGCGGAGTTAAATTGATTGATGACAAAACTATTCAGATAACTATTGATTCTCCAAAAGCTTATTTCTTAGCAAAATTAACATATCCTACTGCATACGTCTTAAAAGAATCTAACGTAAGTATTGGTGAAAATTGGACAGATAGCCCTGTTGGGACTGGACCATTTGCATTGGAAAGATATGACCTAGGGCAAATTCTGATTTTAAAAAGAAATGAAAACTATTGGGGTGACTTAGCTAAACTTGACAGAGTTGAATTCAACCTAGCTGGTGGTGTTCCTATGGCCATGTATGAAAATGGTGAGATTGATATTACTGGTGTTGGACTTGCTGATTTAGAAAGAGTTCAAAACCCTAGTGATCCACTTAATGATGATTTAGTTATGGTCCCACCATCATTTACTATCAACTATATTGGTTTTAATGTAACTATGCCTCCTTTCGATGATCCAAAATTCAGAATGGCATTAAACTACGCTGTTGATAAACAATTAATAGCGTCATCAGTTTATTCTGACTTGGTTAGGCCTGCATATGGTATTTTGCCACCGAATTTTCCAGGTTTTTCAAGTGATGTGAAAGGTTTAGAATATGATGCAGATAAAGCAGTAAAATTATTAGAAGAGTCAAAATATGCTGACCCAAGCTCAAGACCGCCAATTGTTGTCACAATACCTGGCACAGGTGGTTCTCCAAGCCTTGACATGGAGGTAGTTGCTGATATGTGGGATAGAATTTTAGGAGTTCAAATTGAAATACAGCAAGTTGAATGGGCAACCTATTTACAAGATTTACATAGAGAAAGACTTCAAGTTTGGGGAGGATCTGGATGGCAAGCAGACTACCCTGATCCGCAGGACTTTATAGATATACTCTTCCACTCTGAGAGTAAGGGTAATCATGGATTATACGAAAATAACGAAGTCGATTTATTACTTGAAGAAGCAAGAACTGATCAAGACCCATTATCAAGGTTTAGTAAATATAATAAAGCTGAACAACTTATTATTGATGATGCCCCTTGGCTACCAATGTGGTTTGATCAAGAAGGTATGGCATTAATTAATTCCAGAGTCAAAGGCTTTGAATTTACACCATTAATTGTGCCAAAATTAAAAAATGTTTATATTCAAAATTAAAAATATGTAATTTTGATTTTCTATGCTTTAAAGAGAATATTGTGGGTACCAGTAGTTATGTTGGTAATCACACTGATTGTCTTTGTCCTTGGTCATTATGGCCCTGGAGACCCTGTGGAGGTTATGCTTGGAAATAATTATACCGAAGAACTTGCAGAATCTATACGAGAAAAAAAAGGTTTAAATGATCCAATAGTAGTTCAATATTTTAGATATGTTTCAGGATCAATTACAGGTGATTTTGGAGAAAGTTATAAATATCCTGGGAAGACCGTGATTGAGCTTCTATCTCCTAAATTAATTGTATCTGCTAAGTTATTTTTGTTGTCAGTATTGATTTCAACTTTTTTTGGTATTCCACTTGGATTTTATGCGGCAATTAAGCAGGGTTCACCTGCAGACCCTTTAATAGTTTCTTTAACACTTATACTTTATGCAATGCCTGTTTTTTTGACTGCTCCGTTATTAATAATAATTTTTGCATTAGAGCTTAGCTGGGTGCCTGTTTCTGGATGGGGTGGAATTTTTGATAAAAGAGCTATATTACCTGCTATAACTGTTGGATTGCCTGGAATTGCTGTTATTGCTAGATTAATGAGAGCAAGTACTCTTGATGTTATAGGCCAAGAATTTATAATATTTGCAAAAGCTAAGGGTGTAGATAGATTTTCTATTAATTTTAAGCATGTTGGAAGAAATGCAATATTGCCTGTGGTAACAGTCTTAGGTCTTTCATTTTCTGGTATGCTGGGAGGTGCTCTGATAGTTGAATTAATTTTTGGTATACCAGGTGTTGCCAGATTTGCACTTGATGCTATATTTTCAAGAGACTACCCAATAATTATGGCCCTAACTTTAATTGGAACAGCCTCATTAGTGGTTGCTAATTTAATTGTTGATATTTTATACGTATTTTTAGATCCAAGAATTAAATATTCAAATGAAAATTAAAAAAGAAACAAATGCTTTCTCTTCATCGCCTTTTAAGGAAGGCATGAAATCTTTGATGCGCAAAAGAGTGGCAATGTCTGTGATAATTATTTTAAGTACTGTTTATTTTATTGGTATTTTTTCTCCTCTAATAGCTCCTTATTCATATTCAGAAACAAATTTAATGAACACACAAAGTAGTCCATCCTGGGATCATGTTTTTGGAACAGATAGGCTGGGTAGAGATATTTTTACTAGGATAATATGGGGTATACAGACAACAGTAATAATAACTCTAGTTGGGCTTATTACTGGTAGTCTAATACTTGGTGTAAGTCTTGGTCTTATTGCTGGTTATTTTAGAGGAAGAGTTGATTCATTTATAACAAGAATAGGCGAAATACTTGCTGCATTTCCAGATATTTTACTAATCATCATACTTGCTGCGACCTTACGTCCTAGAATAGTTAATTTTGCAAGGAATTTTGAAGATTCAACTGGAATAAATGGCATAGTCTCAAGCGGTATAGTTGATTTCGCTGTAATTGGAATTGCATTACTTCCTTTAAGCTGGTTTGGGATGATGAGGTTAGTCAGAGGGCAAGTACTCTCAGTAAGCCAAAGAGAATATGTTCAGGCAGCAAAAATTGCTGGAGCTTCGAATGCCAGGATATTATTTAGGCACATTTTGCCTAATGTAATAGGACCAATAATTGTTTCAGCAAGCTTTGGCTTAGGTGCTGTTGCTGGGACTGAGGTTTTCCTTAGTTTTCTTGGTCTTGGTGTACAGCCTCCTCATCCAAGCTTGGGGATTATGATTGCTGATGTTTCAGGAAGAGGTTCATCAAGTGTTTCGGTTTTAGTTAATCACCCAGAACAAATTCTTGCACCAGTTGCTGTCGTATGGATTTTAATTTTCTGTTGGAATTTACTTGGTGATGCATTAACTGATATATTCAATCCAAGATCAAAGTAATATATGAGTACATTTAAATTCAGTAAGTATAATTCTAGGCGTTCTGATGTATTAGGATTAAATGGATCAGTTGCAACAAGCCACCCTTTAGCTGTTAATGCGGGATTAGATATTCTTAAAAAGGGAGGCAATGCTGTTGATGCAGCCATAACAGCAGCAGCAGTTTTAAATGTAGTTGAACCAATGTCAACTGGTATTGGGGGAGATGTCTTTTCGTTATTATATTTAAATAATGACTCTAAAGTAGTTGCAATAAATGGGAGTGGAAGATCTGGATCTAAAATAAATTTTGATTACTTTAGTGAAAATAATTTTGATGAAATACCTTCTGAAGGACCAGATGCTGGATTATCAGTGAGCGTTCCTGGAGCAGTAGATGCGTGGGAAGAGTTATCAAAAAAATACGGCAAATTTTCTTTAGATACATTACTTTTGCCAGCCATAGATTTAGCAAATAATGGATTTCCAGTTACTGAAATAATAGCAGATTATTGGAGCAAATCAGAAAAAAAACTATCTATTAATGACAACTGTGATTTTTTAATTAATGATAAATCTCCAAAATTTGGAGACATCTTCATAAATAAAAACCTCGGAAATGTTTTAAAAGGAATTGCAGACAATGGAAAAGACTTTTTTTATCAAGGTAATATTCCTAGAAATATTACATCATACTTAGATAATTTTAATGGAGTAATCACGGAAGAGGATTTTTATCATCATAGATCAGAATGGGTTGAGCCTATTTCCATAAATTATAAAGGTTATGATATTTGGGAGTGCCCTCCAAATGGGCAGGGTATTGCAGCTCTTATTGCTTTAAATATTTATGAAAATTTCAATGATTTTAACAATGAATATTTAAGGCTTCATTATCAAATAGAGTCAATAAAAATAGCTTTTAGAGATGCTATGTGGCATGTATCAGATCCTGAATTTTATAAAACTCCAATTGATAAATTACTATCTAAAGATTATGCATCAGAAAGATTTCATGAAATTGATTCAATTATTTCAAAAAATGAATATAAGATTGGAAAATTAAAAAATCAAGGCGATACAGTCTACATATCTGTAGTAGACAATGAAGGAAATGCATGCTCATTTATAAACAGTCTATTTCAAAGTTTTGGTAGCGGTTTAGTAATACCAAATCATGGCATAGCAATGAACAATAGGGGGTCATTATTTTCTTTAAAAAAAAATCATCCTAACAAAGTAGAGCCATCTAAGAGGCCTTTTAATACAATAATCCCTTCCTTAGTAACCAAGGAAGGAAATTTATTTAGTTCATTGGGAGTAATGGGTGGATTTCAGCAACCCCAAGGCCATCTTCAGGTCATCTCTAACATGATTGATTTTAAAATGACTCCTCAAGCATCATTAGATTCACCAAGATTTAACTATGATCTTGCATCAGGAATAGTAAATTTAGAAGAAACTTTTAATGAATACACATACAAAAAATTAATAAAATCAAAACATAATATTAAAGTTTTAAAAGGTTATGAAAGAGGAACTTTTGGAGGCGGTCAAGCAATAAATAAATATCAAAATATTTTTATTTCAGGTTCAGATCCTAGAAAAGATGGGTTAGCGTCAAGTTATTAATATGAAAGTATGTTTGGTTTCTCCTTATGATATTGCTCAAACTGGAGGAGTAACAAATCACGTAGTCAATTACGCCAGTGAATTAAAAAGAATTGGGTACGTAGTTACTATTTTATCTGCATCATCTAAAACTAACTTTGAAATAGATGGTATTAAAATATTTAATCTTGGCAAGCCAGTATCTATCAGATTTGGAAGTACAGTTGCCAATATTTTTCTATCCTGGAAATCTATCTTTAAAATTTATTTCTTCTTTAAAAAAAACAAATTTGATATTGTTCATATCCATGAACCATTAGTTCCTTTTATTTCAACTTTCGCTTTAATTTTTTCTAAATATAAAACAGTTCTGACTTTCCATTCAACAGTTAAAAAAAGTTGGATGTTTAGGGCTTGGGGTTTTGTTTTTAACCCTTGGTTGACTGAAAAAGATTATTTTATAGCAGTTTCAAATTCAGCAAAAGAATCAATAAAAAATTTTAATTATCATTTAAGTGTTGAGGTATGCCCTAATGGTGTTGCTAATAACTTTTTTAAAAATGAACAAAGTCAAAAAAAGAATAATATAAAAATTTTATTTGTTGGTAGAAATGAAAATAGAAAAGGTGTAAATGTTCTCTTGAAAGCATTTCAAAAATTGAAAAAAAATAATTTAAAAAAATCTTTTGAATTGATTTTAATTGGCCAAGATATTGACAAGTTGAGAAGTAATTACAATTCAATAGAAAACTGTAAATTTATAGGGCACACAGAAGGAAAAAAACTTTATAAGTATTATTTTGATTCTGACATTCTCTGTGCACCATCAGTAGAAAATGAAAGTTTTGGAATTATTTTAATTGAAGCAATGGCTTCAAAAAATGTTGTCTTGGCTTCAAATATACCTGGGTACAGAGAATTAATAAATAATAAAAACGGAATATTATTTAAAAATAAAGATAGCGACGATTTATCAAATAAATTAACTTTATTGATTGAAAATGATAATTTAAGATTTAATTTAGAAAAAAATGGTTTTGAATTTTCGAGAAATTATAAATGGAAATACATTACAAAAAAAATATTAAAGATCTATAAAAATTTATGAATGACATCTTTGAAAAATATAGGATTTCATTAAGAATTATACTTGATAGTCTTTTTATTAATCCAATTTTATTTATATTGTTAAAACTTAGGTTAACTCCAAACGTAATTACAATTTTAGGTTTTATTATATGTTGTATTTCTGTATATTATATTTCTTCTGGTAATTTTTTAATTGGTGGATTATTAGTCTTGTTTTCAGGTTTTATGGATATTTTTGATGGTGCTTTAGCTAGGAAAATGAATCTAATTACAGATAAAGGAGCATTTTTGGATTCTACTTTTGATAGACTTAGTGAAGCTATAGTTTTGATAGGATTAATATATTTTTTTTCAAATATAAATGAAACTAACTATGTTTTATTGACATCACTTTCTCTTGTTTTTTCGTTACTAATAAGTTATTTAAGAGCCAGGATTGAAGGATTGGGTTATAATTCTAAGAGTGGATTTTTTACTAGACCTGAAAGAGTTTTAGTAGTCAGTTTGGGTCTAATATTTTTTAGCCCTGAGTTAACAGTTTCTCTTTTAGCTATTGCAACAGCATTAGGACTTTTTCATCGATTTTTAATTTTTTGGAGAATACTTAAATAAAAATGAAAAACTTAATAAAGACTTTTTTCATATTATCTTTTTTAATATTGGCTGTATCAAGTAATAAATTTATATATGCTGATCAAGGAAATGTTAAATTTTTCGATATTCAATCACAAATACCACAAGGTATAAGATTTAATATTGAACTTATTGACTATGAAAATGTAGAGGACATTCAAGTAAAATTCAAAATTGATGGACGCAAATCCTTTCAGTATGAATATCTAAAATTACCCGAGGAAAATACATCCGTAGAGCATTTTTTTTCAACACTACAATCTAGCAGATATATGCCCCCCGGAAGTAAAATAGAATATTATTTTGAAATTTTTAACAAAGATGGCTCATCATATAGAACAGAAAAAAAGTATGATATTCTTTTAGATAACAGGTTTGATTGGGATGTTGCTAGAGGTGAAATTGTAGATGTGTATTATCATGGACCTGTTTCTAGAAGAGCAAAAAATGTATTAGAAGCCTCTGAAAAATCTGTTAAAGATATTTCTGAGTTATTGGGGGTTGAATCAAACAACAGAATATCATTAATTATGTACAACAACTATTCTGAAATGTTTGACGTTGTTGTAAAAAAAAGTCAAACTCAGGCAGGTTCATTGGTTACCGAAGGTCAGGCATTTGCAACTGAAAGTATTGTTATTGTTGATGGTGGATCAAGGTCAGCACTAGGTGTAGCTACACATGAAATTACTCATATAATTGTTGCTAGGGCTACTAAAGATTCATATACTGGAGTTCCATTATGGTTAAACGAAGGCTTAGCAGAATATGGAAATATTGAACCCGATTCAGGTTATGATCGATATTTAGAATGGGCAGTTGATACAAACAGATTGTTTCCTTTTTCTTCATTAAATAGATTTCCTGGAAATCCTAATTTAACTCTTGTTGCTTATGGCCAATCAAGGTCGTTTATTGAATATTTAGTGAGTGAGTATCCAAAGAAAAACATGAAAATTTTAATGAATGAAATATCAAACAGAAACTCATTTGGTGACAGTTTTATTACGGCATATGGTAAAAATTTAATTGATATTGAAGAAGAGTGGAAAAAAGAGTTATTTTCTGATGAAGTTAATGGGCCAATCCTTAAAAATGAAAATTATGAAGAAGAATTATTGGAAGAAGGGTCATGTGGCGGAGGTAGAATGGGTTTCGAATCAATATTAATTATTATATTTTTATTTACTATTATCGTTAAAAGATATAGATTAATTATATATAATCGTAACAAAATTATTTTTAGTTAACACTTATGTAACACTTTGTTACCATTTTGTAATAAATATACAGTTTATTACTTTAAATTCATATAATTAAACAATTTGTAAAGGATTTGATTATGCCTGATTTTGATTCTGGGAGCTTAGCATGGATGATTGTTGCGTCAGCTCTAGTATTATTTATGACTCCAGGACTTGCTTTTTTTTATGGAGGTCTTGTAAGAGCTAAAAACGTTGTTAGTACTATGATGTATTCATTTGCAGCAATGGCACTGATGCCTATTATTTGGGTTTTATGGGGTTATTCTTTAGCATTTGGTGAAGGAAATGCTTTTATAGGTGACTTTAGTTATTTTCTTTTAGATGGAATTAATATGACATCTCCTGAAGCTGGATCGGACATTATGTTTGTAATATTTCAAGGAATGTTTGCAATTATTACTCCTGCTTTAATAACAGGTGCATTTGTCGAAAGATTTAAATTTTCAACATATTTAATTTTTATAACAATATGGATAACACTTGTATATGCTCCTGTATGTCATTGGGTTTGGGGAGGTGGATGGATAAGTCAAGGTGTATTTGGTGATCAAGGAGCTTTAGATTTTGCTGGAGGTACTGTTGTTCATCTTAATGCAGGTGCTGCGGCATTAGTTGCAGCATTCATGGTTGGTAAAAGGCGAGGAGGAGCAGCTGGAACAATTGTTGCACATAACGTCCCATACGTTATTCTTGGAGCATCAATACTTTGGTTTGGATGGTTTGGGTTTAACGCTGGAAGTGAGTTAGCTGCAGATGGTATTGCAGCTAATGCATTTCTTACCACTAATACAGCTGCAGCAATGGCTGCTTTAACTTGGCTTGTCATTTCAGGCTTACACACAGGTAAAATGAGTGCAGTTGGAGCTGCCACTGGAGCTATTTCAGGATTGGTAGCAATAACCCCTGCTTGCGGGTGGGTAGATGTAGGAGGTGCACTTATGATCGGATTAACAGCTAGTATAGTTTGCTACTTGTGTGCTTTAGCTATGGAAAAAACAGGAGTAGATGATGCTCTTGTGGTGTTTGGTGTTCATGGAATTGGTGGAGCATGGGGCGCATTGATGACTGGGGTGTTTGCTTCAGAAGCTATTGGAGGCGTTAAAGGATTAATAGAAGGAAATGGAACGATTGTTTTAGAGCAATTAGTTGGAATTGTTGCAACATTCTTATATTCTGGAATAGTTACTTTTATAATTTTAAAAGTGTTAGATATTGTTCCTGGCTTAGGACTACAAGAACCAGAAAACATTGAAATGTCTGGGCTTGACGCTAATATCCATGGTGAACGTGGATATGTTGCTGATGGAGCAGATTAAAAATTAGAATGATTAAAATTGAAGCTGTGATAAAACCTGAAAAAGCTACTGAAATTGGTATGGCTCTTATGGACGCTGGAGTTGGAGGATATTTTTTATCCAATGTTACTGGAAAAGGTAATGAAAAAGGAATTGAAGTCACTACTGGCGGCACTAAGAAGTTTAGACGTGCTTCTGTGCCTAAAACAATAATTACTACCGTTGTTGATGAATCACAAAAGGATATTGTTATTGATATTCTTCTTAAAAATGCAAAAACAGGTGATGGTGAAATAGGAGACGGCAAGATTTTTATTTCTAATATTGAAGAAGTTATTAGAGTAAGAACCAACGAAAGAGGAAAAGAAGCGCTATAATAAATGTAAATAGAATTTTTTCTAGGAAGAGGTGATTTCACCTCTTCCTTTTTTTTGTTGATTATTTTTTCATCAAATTGATAGAATGACTTAATCACTGAAAGTTGATCTTATAGGAGCGTAGCTCAGTTGGTAGAGCGAAGGTCTCCAAAACCTTAGGCCGGGGGTTCGAATCCTCCCGCTCCTGCCATA
>MDTD01083737.1_pt1 | contig 25874 bp, 31 predicted proteins | sample 811221 | NCBI WGS metagenome assembly MDTD01 (sample SAMN05326646, study PRJNA326480) | marine metagenome | isolation source: seawater | place: Pacific Ocean: South West | collected 2011 | reverse complement strand
TAATTTTCTCACAGCGGCTGTGTCAACGCCTGCTGATGCTATGGGTCATTCTCTTCTTCTACTTTGGGGTCCTGAGTCTCAGGGAGATTTCCAACGCTGGCTCCAACTTGGGGGACTCTGGAATTTTGTGGCGCTCCACGGTGCCTTCGCCCTGATTGGTTTCATGCTGCGTCAGTTTGAACTTGCACGTCTTATCGGAATCCGTCCCTACAATGCGATTGCTTTTTCAGGTCCTATTGCCGTATTTGTTAGTGTATTTCTCATCTACCCTCTCGGACAATCCAGTTGGTTCTTCGCGCCGAGCTTTGGCGTGGCGGCAATCTTTCGCTTCCTACTGTTCCTACAGGGGTTCCACAACTGGACCCTCAACCCCTTTCACATGATGGGTGTTGCTGGTATCCTGGGTGGAGCATTGCTTTCTGCGATCCATGGTGTTACAGTAGAGAACACACTCTATCAAGATGGTGAACAAGCAAATACATTCAAGGCGTTTGATTCAACGCAAGAGGAAGAAACGTATTCTATGGTTACGGCGAATCGTTTCTGGTCACAGATCTTTGGTATTGCTTTTAGCAATAAGCGTTGGTTGCATTTCTTTATGCTGTTTGTACCTGTTATGGGGTTATGGACTAGCAGCATTGGTATCATCGGTCTTGCACTTAATCTTAGGGCTTATGATTTTGTAAGTCAGGAGATTCGTGCGGCGGAAGATCCAGAGTTTGAGACGTTCTATACGAAGAATATCCTTCTGAACGAAGGTCTTCGTGCTTGGTTGGCACCAGTTGATCAACCTCACGAGAACTTTGTATTCCCTGAAGAGGTATTGCCAAGAGGTAATGCTCTATGATATAATTAGAGGGTCTAATGACCCTCTTTTTTTATGGAGATAAAAGCATACACATCTAAAGGATGTTTTTACTGTGATCAATTGAAAGAACTTTTCAAGAGAGCAGAGCTAGAATATGAATCGGTTCTGGTTGATTCCCCACAGCAAAAGAGGGAGTTTAAAACGCAGTATCCAAATGCACTCGGTTATCCTCATGTTATTATTGATGGGGAAGAACTAGGAGGACTAGTTGAAGTAGCAAAATACCTAGTTAAAAATGGTTATGTCTCAAGCAAAAAAGAGTGATGATCTGCACATAAATAGAGGCATAGAGCTCATGTTAAGGAGGGCTAAACCGAAGGACCGAGCGCCCGAACCCAAGGGTGGGTTTGGATTCAAGAGATCATTCTCCCTCCTCAAACGTAAGTTTTATTTCAACTTAGAGTTTAGGTGGGACCGCAGGTAAACACCACAAGGAGTTGAACAATGGAAACGGCAACAATCCTATTTTTCTCGGCAACAGCATCTTTCATGTTCTTATGCGTCGGGGTTGTAGCAGGGTGGACAGTCAAAGATTTCGTGCATGATTACTTCTATTCAAGAGAAGAAGCGATGGCAATGCATCCAGAGATGTACGATGACGATGGCATTATTATTAACGAAGAACTATTATCAGTGAGATTTATTGAGGACGACGACGATGAAACTTTTGATGCATGAGGTACTTCAAAAAGTATCAAACGCAAAGACTAAAGCAGAGAAGATTAAACTTCTTAGGGAACACAACACACAGGCATTGCGTTCCCTTCTTATCATTAATTTTGACGAGAGTATTATCTCTCTGCTTCCAGACGGTGAACCTCCTTTCCAAAAGAATGAGTCTCCAGAAGGAACTGATCATACTAAACTAGAAAAAGAAGCACGTATTCTTCATCACTTTTTTAAAGGTGGTTCTAGTATCGCCAAGGCAAAGAGAGAATCCATGTTCATTCAGATGCTTGAAGGTCTCAGTGAGGGCGAAGCAAATGTTTTGATTCTTGCCAAGGATAAGAAACTTGGTAAGCGTTGGAAGATCACTAAGCAGTGTGTGGAAGAAGCTTTCCCCGCTATTCAGTGGGGAGGGCGTTCCTGATGGGAAAAGGTTGTAAGATCATTCATAAAGATTGTGATCCTTCTCTTTGTCAGGATAGGTCTCTCCCCTACACTGCTTTCATGATTGAGTATGTTGAGGGTGGTGTCACTAAGTTTGATATTGCTACGGGTCCTAAACAAGTGGACATTTTTGACGACTACTATGATAAGTATCGTCAAGACTTTAGGAACATGACACACACTGAGGGTAGAGTCAATCCAAAGATGTGGAATCCTAAGAAATAATAAATTGTATCGGATGATACAGTTGACAAGGCATAGATAGTATTGGTACAATTACCATACGTTCATCTTATGCTCAGCATCTTGCTGGCATTGACCCTTGCCCATCATGATGACGGCAACCCCTACGGGTGGCACATGTCCTGTGAAAGGTTCCTCCAACGTCGTGTGGAGATTCAAATGGATCCCAACCTAGATCAACGATCTAAGTGGAGTCTGATTGGATACCTCAAGACAAAGGTGGAAGGTCAATGTGAAGGTGCTTATACATAAGACGCAAGTAAGTCGCGGAACGGAGCGTTCATCCCATGATTGAGTTACTACTCTATTCAACAATGGCATGTGCAGATGCTGATGCTTTAATCCTTGGGATTAAAAAGCATGAGGATCTGAAGCCACAGTGGAAAATAGAACTGGTGGAGACCGTAAAGGAATCAGTGCCAGAATGTGACTACTACTGGGACGCAAACGACTGAAGGAACGGCATTAAACACGCCATACTTCAGGAGAAGACAAATGAACACACTTACTCTTATCAAAAAGCAGATTGAGAAGGCAGCACGTCTTCATGATGCACAGATTCTTCATACCACCTATCGTGGTGTTAAGTACGAGTGTCAGCAAGGCGGTGAGTTAACTCACGGCACTTTCTGCTATCGCGGTCACACATACACCAAGTAAATACCATGTTAACACTACAAGTCGTCGGACTAACGTCCCTAGGTTGTGTAGCATTCATTGGTATGATTTATGGTGAACTCCTGTTATTAAACAGGGGGTAAGACGGATGCTGAAGGTCAAGTTTGAATATGACCTTCCAGAATACGATCCTTTGAAGCACGATCCAGATAAAACTTTTGCGTTTTTGACTTATCGTGGAGTCCATTATGCTAAGTGGGTAAACTTAAAACCATTTCGTTTACCACCCTGGAAAGTCAATTCATAAAACTAAATACAATTTGGTTAAGAGAGGTCAAGTTACCTCTCTTTTTTTGTGGTAACACATCTATTTTTGTATAATTCACTACCTTTTCTCCTACATAGTAGTAGAATTATGTGAGGTGACAAAATGATCCCTAACCCCTCCCTTTGTTATTTTGACCACGATATGGAGGTGACTAAATGCACAATCTATTATCACGCGCTCAGTTAGATGAGTGGCGACACTTTGAAGATACTTTGGATGAATTAACTATAGAAAACCAAAAATTAAATGACTACTATGAGTGTCTTATTGAATGTGATTCGTTAAATCAATCTGAGTGCAAAAGGATATGCAGGAGGATACTGATGTAAAAATGGCAGGAGGGGTTGATACCCCTCCTTTTTTATGTTATAATGAATGCATCTGTAACCTAAATATGGATAGAGAAAAACTTAAACTCATCGTCAAGAACCTCAAGTCTCTGACAAATGCATTAGAGAGTGAGGTTTATTCTGATACTGATGCATACAAGATCCAGTTGCAGCAGGGAGGACCACAGTTCGGATTCAATTATGATGAAGGAGACGATGACGGATACCCAGACTGATTGGCGTTATAGTGATGAACGCATGGAGTATAGGCAGGCAGCTCTTAGAGTTCTGCTTGCTCGTTTCGGACATCAACTAGAGAATGGTGTGCCAATGTATTCTACACAGTCAATTTATGAGTGCGCTCATGATTGGGTGTCGCAGGGTAATGTTAGACCCGATGGCATTGTAAAATACTACTTGGCATATTATGACACGATTAAAAGATCAGATCCGATTAGCGAAGAAAGCTCTGAAGGAAGCACGTAAAAAACCTGGACTATATACTGATGCTGAATTGCAGTACATGGCAATGCAGTTAGTCCGTGCTAAAATAGCACTGAAAGCAAAACAATTACAGCGCAAGCAGGAGAAAGGATTTAGTAATGAATTCAGTGAAACTAGTGACAGTCACTCCCGAAGCGGAGAAGACGATGGGGTACGTAGCGAGAGTGAGCAATCCAAACAACCAGGAGAACCCTAAGGTTGCTGGTCTGCTAAAGTATTGCATCAAACACAACCACTGGTCCGTGTTTGAGCAAGCACACATGACCCTTGAGATTGAAACTACTCGCGGAATCGCAGCTCAAATTTTGCGTCACCGTTCGTTCACATATCAAGAGTTTTCCCAACGGTATGCTGACAGTTCTATGCTGGCAGATAACATTCCTCTACCTGAACTTCGTCGTCAGGATACGAAGAACCGTCAGAATTCTATTGATGATATTGATCCTTTCACTCGTCAAGAGTTTCAAATCAAAATGCAACGGCACTTTGATGAGGGAATGAAACTCTATAAAGAAATGCTTGATGCATCAATCGCAAAAGAGTGTGCTCGTTTTGTGCTTCCCCTCGCCGTGCCCACAAAAATCTACATGACGGGATCAGTTCGGTCATGGATCCATTATATTGAATTGCGTTCCGCTAATGGTACGCAGAAAGAACACATGGATATTGCACTAGATGCTAAGCGTGTGTTCGCAGAACAGTTCCCTATTTGTGCGGAGGCACTTGATTGGTTATGAAACTACTTACACTAGAAGACTATCAAAAAGCAGGCGAAACCTTTTGGCCTAAGTATTGGTACGTTGCTAAAGAACTAGGAGAAGATGCTAAACCTGAGCAAGTTCTCAAAGTTATGGAAGCAGTCGGTGGACTTGCACTTAGATTCGCACTAGAAGAAAAGGAAGGACCATTCGGATTCAATAAAAAGGAGGAGGAAAATGCCGACGTATCCAGTTAAAAATTTAAAGACAGGGGAGACCCAAGAACTTCACATGACCATGAAAGAATACATGACATGGAAGGAAGAGAATCCTGACTGGGATAAAGATTGGTCTAAAGGTTGCGCTGGTGCTGGTGAAACTGGTGACTGGCGTGATAAAATGTCCAAGACACATCCTGGTTGGAAGGATGTTATGTCCAAAGTAAAAGAGGCTCCTGGTTACGGGAACTCAACCAAACACAAAGACGGTTATCAATGGTGAACTATGGCTAGAGGAAGAGGAAACAAGGCACCTGGACAAGGGATGTCTAAGAAACAACTGAAGCGTAAGAAACCAATTAATGAGTCTTACCTTCTTGATATTGAACCACTTACTGACAATCAGGAGATCTTCTTTGATCAGTGGGCTCAAGGTAAAAACATGTTTGGGTATGGTGCTGCTGGTACAGGTAAAACATTCATTGCATTGTATCTCGCACTGCAAGATATCCTAGATGAGAATTCTCCATACGAGAAGTTATACATCGTCCGTTCTCTCGTTGCAACTAGAGAGATTGGTTTCCTCCCAGGCACACACGAAGACAAAGCATCTCTCTATCAGATACCATATAAAAATATGGTAAAGCATATGTTTGAGATGCCAGATGATAATAGTTTTGAGATGCTTTATGAAAATCTGAAGCATCAAGAAACTGTTTCCTTCTGGTCTACATCGTTCCTTCGTGGTACTACACTTGACAATGCAGTTATCATTGTTGATGAGTGTCAGAACCTAAACTTCCATGAACTTGATTCCATCATGACTCGTGTTGGACAAGATTCTAAGGTTTGTTTCTGCGGTGACATCAATCAGTCTGACTTGCAGAAGACTAATGAAAGGAATGGTATCCTTGACTTCCAAAGAATCTTGGAGAACATGGAAGAGTTTTCTATGGTTGAGTTCGGTGTAGAAGACATCGTTCGTTCTGGACTCGTCAAGTCCTATCTCGTTAGTAAATTGTCTCTTGGTTTGTAATGAATTTGTTTAATCATGTTGGTGATCTGACTCCTGTTGAGATGACCGCTGAAATGGTAGACGGAAAGCGCGTCTACCTCACGCCATCTGGTAAACAGTACCCCTCAATCACCACTGTGATTAGCAATAATGCTAAGAAGCAAGCGGGTCTTGCTAAGTGGAGGGCACGTGTCGGTAAGGAGAAAGCAGCAGCAATTTCTGCTCGCTCCGCAGGACGCGGTACAAAATACCACTTGATCGCTGAAGATTATTTCAACAACGATCTTGACCTGAAAAAGTACAAGGATTATCCTCTCCCTGTGCTAATGTTTCAGCATTCTCGCTCTGTTCTGGACCGTATAAATAATATTTACTTACAGGAAGCGGCACTATACTCTGATCATCTTGAAGTCGCTGGTCGCGTTGACTGCATCGCAGAGTTTGATGGAGTGTTGTCCATCATTGATTTTAAGACTGCCGCTGAACCTAAGAGAGAATCATATTTGTACGACTATTTGGTGCAAGAAACTGCTTATGCATGTTGCTTGCAAGAGCTTTACGGTTTGTCTGTGAAGCAACTTGTTACTATTGTTGCATGTGAAAACGGGGAGACGCAAGTACATGTTACTCCTCCCAAAAAAGAATACTTGCTCAAATTAATCCAGTACATAGACGAATACCAAACCCGATATGGAAAAAAAGAATCTACTAGAAGATAAATTTATGACAAGCGCGAAGTTCTCACAAGAAGTAGAGAAGATTGCATTAACCAATGCGGACATGAACTATATTGATGCTGTGCTGCATCTATGTGAGGTTAATGAGATTGAAGTAGAATCCGTACCCAAATTGATCTCCAAACCACTAAAGGAGAAGCTTAAATATGAAGCACAGAAGTTAAACTTCATAAAGAAAACGTCCCGAGCAAAATTAATGTTAGTGTAATGAGTGATTTTTTCCAGTCCGAATTAGTCCGAGGTGACATCCAAGAGATGACCACACTTCAGGAGTTCTGCTTCCGTTGTGCGATGAATCTCTCACTGCTGGACAAAGAAGAAAAACTTGAATACTTTGAAGCTTTAGAAAGACTGATTGAAAAACAAAAGATTTTTCATGCGAGAATCTGTTTGAGTGATGACCCTGAAGCACAGTCCGTTGCTGAGAGCATCAAGAAAGCAGTTGTCCTGTTGGGTGGGGACGAAAATCTTAATCCAAATGATATGTTTGATGAACTGTTGGGCAAGGTCCGTCAGTTTAAGGACGTTCTTAAGACTGGCACAGAAGGTTGACGCCTGACCTGCCACCTGTTATTATAACTTCGTTGGGCAGACGGGACTGGGAGACTGGTTCGCACGTAAGACCCAACACTCAAACCAAATCCAAACTAATCCGAGGTAATCTAAATGTCATTCGCAGATCTGAAGCGTAAATCCCAGAACAATCTACAGTTCCTTCAAAAAGAACTGGAGAAATCCGCCAGCGGTAAGCAGGTTGATGAGAGATTCTGGAAACCCGAGGTTGACGCTTCTGGAAATGGATACGCTGTTATCCGTTTCCTCCCAGCACCTGAGGGCGAGACTGTCCCTTGGGCAAAAGTGTACTCCCACGCCTTCCAAGGTCCTGGTGGTTGGTACATTGAGAATTCACTCACCACTCTTGGCGACAAGGATCCCGTTGGTGAAGTGAACCGCCGTCTCTGGAACAGCGGTAGTGATGAAGACAAAGAGACTGCTCGTAAGCAGAAGCGTAAGCTCCAGTATTACAGCAACATCTATGTCGTGAAGGATCCTAAGCACCCTGAGAACGAGGGCAAGGTGTTCCTCTACAAGTATGGCAAGAAGATCCATGACAAGATCCTTGCCGCAATGCAACCCGAGTTCCAAGACGAGACTCCAGTCAATGTTTTTGATCTCTGGGAGGGTGCTAACTTTAAACTGAAGATCAAAAAGGTCGCAGGTTACTGGAACTATGATAGCTCTGAGTTTGATTCTGTTTCTGCTCTTTCTGCAGACGATGACGAACTTGAAGCAACCTGGAAGCAGGAATATTCCTTGGAAGCGTTCACTAACAAGGACCAGTTCAAAACCTACGAAGAACTTGAAAAGCGATTGAACCTTGTACTTGGTATTACTCAGCGTAATGCTGTGCCTACCGTTGATAGTGAAGAGTATGAACCTGCTGTGTTTGACACTCCTTCTGGTGGTGGGTTCAACGATGCTGACATCACACCTCAGTCATCGTTCCGTCAGCAGATGAGTGCTCCCTCTCCCGTCAAGGAAGAGGCAATCGTTGAAGATGATGATGCCCTGTCCTACTTTGCTAAACTGGCGGAGGAGTGATGGGAGAAGCAGTACACGCTTGGAACTCCATGTCCTACGGGGAGGGGTTCCTCTTCTCCGTATGGGTCATCGGAATGTATTACATCAAACTTCGTATGGATAAGTTCATCAAGTGAACAAAATTATGCAAGTCCTAGGACACCCAGTCACGCTGTTTAATCTGATGTTGGTTGGATTCTTAGCAATCATTGAAGTGGTCCACACCAGATCACACTACACTATGGAGAAAGATGTTCACGGTCATGTGCATCAGTTCTTGAGAAAGAATCCTGATACATGTGACAAAATTGATTATTGAGTTCTGCAAAACTGGGAAAATTTTTCCCGTATATTTTTCACTCAAAAGGTCGCACTAAACTGCGACCTTTTTTAGTCTCTCGGATATGAAGTCAGACGAGTCTGAGTATTTGTTTGCTGATTTAAACTCAGAGACAAATCTAGTGAAGTATGTTGGTTTTAATAAGAAAATCTCGCGTTTCTTTTCATTTTCACTAATTTCGTACTCGTAGTTCGTAACTGGTTTAGAAACGGTGTTGCCAGGAACAGATTTGTATACAGACCCATCCCAGTATTCAAATGATCCTGAGAAAAATTTTTGATCAACAACAATACCTGCTTCTAAAGCATTGACGGTGATACCATCAACTTCTTGGTCAGTTTTTACTTCTAAGGTTTCATAATGATGTATTCCTGCATATGATTCATTGAAACCATACTTTTCTTCTGAATATGTTGCAAGTTGTGCGTCTTCTAGAGGAAGACCAAACATCGGATTGATCATATTATTTGTCAATGCAATCACCCAGTCGTATGATGGATCTCCAAATGCCTCATTTGCAATAGTGTCAAGTCTATCACCACTTACTACAGCATATTTTGTATAAAATACACTATAACTGAATAGGTCTTTGTTTATTTGAAACCTACGAAAGAAATTCTTAGCAGTAATATAATCCGACTCAGAGAACGGATAACTGATAGGTTTTAAATCGTATTTGATGTCTGGAATTAATGAAAAATACATTAGAACCCTGCCTCAATTTCTTTACTGAATATAAGTTTCGTTTCTACAAATCTAATACTAAGTTCTGTAGCAACGGGAGAACCATCCCAAAGGGATGCATAAGTTCCATCAGGAGTATAATTTACCTGAACTTGCACAATACCACATGGTTTATATTGTGCAATCCAATCATTATTATTAGATCCTTTCATAAAGGTAAATTTACATAGCATAGGAACTTGAATCCAGTTAGATCCAGATATCGCTTGATTATTTTGTGCTTTTATAGATTCATTACTACCAAATGTTGGTAAAGATGCTGTTCTAAAAGCATCAACAATTTGTTTGATAATTTTTGCTTCTGCTTTATTTTGTGGAACTAGTTTAAAAACCATTCCAATTTCTCTCAAATCTGGAGAATCATATAGTAGTTCTGCATTTGGATTTAGAACAACACCTCTAGTTGATCCTGAAAGATCATTGATACTTAAGTTTCCACCAACACCTGGAATTTTATTAAGAGCACTTGTTTTAAGTGCATCTGATATGGCACCTAAATTTCCTCTGGTATCTTTAAGAGTATTACCTAGATTACTGAAATCACCATTCAATGCAGAAATTGCAGCTGCACCTACCCTTGTAAATTTCTTTCCGACCCAGTTTTGTTTTTGTTCAGTGCTCAAATCTTGAGGCATTGGCAATATAATCTGAGTTATTTCCTCACCTAAAACTGTAACAGGTTTAGGTAAGAGATTTTTATCAGAGATTGAATCATTATAATCTGCTAAAGCATTTACTGCTGGTCTAGAATCCTCGGATGACTTTGCAAAAGGTGGTTGATAAGTTGCAAATTGAAATAAAACATAGTCAGTGTCGTTTTCTATCATGTCACCAGGATATTTTTTGACACCTGCACCTGCTCCTGGTTTAATACCTCCTAATACACCAGATTCTGCAGAGATTAGATAATCATTTTCGTCAGTAATTCCTTTAGCAATTAACTCATCTTTAAAATGTGCCTTAATCTCTTTAAGTTCTGATTTATTTCTTACTTCAATGTAACGACTTATAGATCCTCCGCCATAGTAACCTGTACCAGTTACTAAGGTATACCAAACATTATTTTCTCTATCATACCAATACATGGTGGTTCCTTTATTCCCCACCTTTTCTGCATTCTTTGGTAATTCCGTTAATGACATTATTTCACCATCTCTGTGTCTCTGCGTTTACCATATCCACGTACCACTCTCCTCCCTTTAATGCGATCATAGTAGTTTTCTTCAGTTTCATCCCATACAAGTTCTTTGGTGTATGGAAATTTACCAGCACTACCTTTGACATTACGAACAAAGTTTTCAAGTGGTAGTAGAATCGCAGTATCCCATTCTGAAGCGGCAAGGTCAAGCATGAAACCATCTACTTGACTGGTTAAGTATTTATGGAAGCATTTCTTAGGAATGTCAATTCTTCCTTCCATTAATCTTTGGATCACCATGATACGCTTCTTAGGTTTCATGTAATGTAAATTACATCCCCAAAATTCATCTGGAGTTGCTCTCATCACATACACTAAAGGAAACTCATCATAGTAAGGTAACCACTTCATCTTTGCTTTATATTCAAACATGTAGAGGTGACCTGAGACTGCATATCTTCTCAGTAGATTTTCATCTAGTTCTTCTTCTTGCCCTCTGTTATCAATTCTTTCTTGTCTGATAACTTTTGCTGGGTCTTTTTTATAGTCACTTGCTGCCTTCTTGACAGCATTCTTGTACCAGTTGTAACTTTGTTTCTCACCGCCAGTCATCTCTGTTATTTTTTCAAACAGAGTTGTATAGCCAGTGTCATTTTTTACAGCATTACGCTGAATAGTTGCAAATCCTTGTGCCATTGCTCTTTACCTAGAATAAGTGATCTTCTGTTAGGATTAAAAAATTCATCTGCCTATCCTCACAGAAGTCCTGAGCAGCGTCCCATTTGGCACGGTTCTTGACGAACGTCAGGGCAGCCCGTTTATAGGCAGCAGTCCTTTTGTTTTTGTCATTCGGTGGTTGCGTTTGTTTCTTGGGTTTTACTTCAATGATATATTTCGTTACATTTCCTGATTTCTCGCGAACTTTAATGTAAAAATCAGGGAAGTATCTATGCACTCGTCCATCAGTAGGACAACGATATGGAATAATAACTTCTTCACTACCCCACTCTAAAATTGAGGGATTATTGTCACAGAACACCATGAACTTTCGTTCCCAGGATGATCTATAGATGATACGAGTAGGATTGCCACGATACTTTTTTGGATTGACTGGTTTGTACAGTCCAGAGTACGCCATAAATATAAAGAGTCCCACGATTATATTTAGCAGTGGCAGGATACGGTCTAAGTAATTTCATGTCAAAAATTGGCGCTAAAGACGGAATGTCTTTATCATCTAACTTTGATGTTCAATTTAAATTTGATGGCGCAGACAATCTTATGAGTTCATACACTCAAGATGGTTTTGTTAATATGTTGTGCGATGAAGCGCAATTACCAAATGTTCAATCTGCGGTTGCACAAAGATCTGGTCGGTATTTGGGAGAGGGTCCCGTATCTTATCCTCACACGAGAATTTTTACAGATTTGAGTTTAGGATTTTTGATGGATGCTCAAATGATGCCATTGAAATTCTTTACTACATGGTATAATACTATTTTTAGCGAAAAGCAACTAGACTTTGATGGAAGTTTTGAGAGTGTAGGAGCAGTTAATCATCTTGCTTCTCAGAGAGTTAATAGATTAAGATATTTGGATGAATATTCTTGTACTTTGAGGGTAATTAAAACTGAACCAGATAGTTTAAGTTCTAATGGTAGAGCTCCTCTTGTGTATTTGTTAGAAAAATGTTATCCTTATTCTATTGATACTGTACCTCTAGCATATGGTAGTTCTCAAGTTGCAAGATTGACTGTAAACTTCTATTATTCTAGACATACTGTAGCATTTGGAGCGCAGAAGAGAAATCCTGAGTATAAATCTAGTCCAATTGAGACTGGTATGACGTTAAGAGATGGTACAATTGAACCTAGTAGATGAAAATTGACTTTTTGATTCCGCAAAAGTCGGAAAATTTTTCCCGCTAATTTTTCGGTGAAAAAGTCACTAAATATAAATATGACCTTGGAGTTAATATAATGGCATTGCCAAAAATTGGGTATCCTACGTATGAGGCGGTATTGCCATCTACAGGAAAACCCGTAAAATATCGTCCATTTCTGGTAAAAGAGGAAAAAGTCCTTCTACTGGCAATGGAGTCGCAGGAAGAAAAGCAAATTGTTAATGCAGTTAAGGATTTGATCAAAAACTGCGTTATTTCAAGAATTAAGGTTGATTCACTTCCTAGTTTTGATCTTGAATATCTGTTTTTGAAGATCCGAGCAGCGTCGGTTGGAGAAACTGTAACTCTAACCGTTACTTGTCAAGATGACAATGAAACTACAGTTGAGACAGAAATCAACTTGGATGAAGTTGAAGTTTTTAGACCAGAAGGACATGATCGTAAAATCATGTTTGACGAAGAATCTGGTATTATCATGAATTATCCTGGTATGAAAGAGTTCGTAGATCGTGAGTTTTTGCGTAAGGATATGCAAACTCAAGAAGTTTACGATTTTATCGCATCTTCAATTGATCAGATTTTTCAAGGGGAAGATGTATATGACTCTTCTACTACTACGAAGAAAGAATTCCGCGAATTTGTAGAAAGTCTCACAACAAAGCAATTTGAAAAAATTCAACAGTTTTACGCTACTGCACCTAAACTTAGTCATAAATTTACTGTTACTAATCCAAACACTGGTGTTGAATCTGAATTCACGATTGAGGGGTTACAGAATTTTTTCGCATAGCACTCTTCCAAAACAATTTGGAAGGGTATTATAGAATGAACTTTGCTCTCATGCAGTACCATAAATATAGCTTGACTGAAGTTGAAAATATGATGCCTTGGGAGAGAGAAGTTTATACTACCTTCCTGATGCAATACCTTGATGAAGTCAAACAGAAACAAGAGGCAGCAGCTAAAAGGTAATGGCAAATTTGCAGCAAACTTATAGTGGAGATCTTACTAGTACTCTAGCAGGTGCTATTGCTAATAAGGTCATAAATGCTGCTGGTATGGCAAAAGAGCAGAAAGAGAAGTCTGCTAAGGATAATATAACATCTCAACCAGGATCACTCTTTGCAAGTGCATTAGGTCATGAGTTTGGAGGAGACCTATTTAATAGGACCCTGGGAAATTTTAGTTCTAAGATACCATTTAAGCAAACTGATCCATCTTCTTCTAAAGAAGCACGATTTAGGGCAAAATTTCCTGGAAACACTGATGGACCAGTTCAAAGAGCAGAAGATAAATTAAAAGAGGATGATGGATCCTTACCTGTAAGTGATGCACAGGTAAGGCAGTTTGCGTCAAAACTCTTAGGAGCAAATGTAGAAAAAAAGCTTAATGTAGTTGAATTTTCGGTCAATCAACTAAGTGGAGAGATTAGATCCTTAAATTCAACTTTAGGAAGCACTCAGAATCTAATATTTGATCAGAATCAAATGTTAGCTTCTAAATTTGATCAGATATTAGAAGTTTTTTCTACCAATAAGCAATTTCAAGAAGAAATTGTAGAAAAGGGAAAGGCGGAGAGAAGAGAAGTTGAATTAGAAAAGGAAAAGGATCTATCAAGTGCGGTAAAACTTGCTACATTTGATAAATCTGAGACTAAGAGTGGGAATAATTTCATTGATGCTCTACAACGTATAAGAGCTCTTGCTGATAAGAAAAAACTGAATTTATTTAAGGAGTTATTAGATAACGTCAAAAAACCAGGAAGGGCAAGCACAGCAGCACTTAGAAGCGTAGCTATATTATTTGATCAAGATTTCAGGAAAGGTCCAATCAAGGGATCTACTGATGCATTTGAAAGATTTTATATGTCTGCAATGCGAGAGTTTCAATATGATACTAAAACTGGTTTACAAAAATTTGGTTTTGAAACTAGAGATGATCTTGTAGAAGGACTTGCTACAGGAAACATTAATATTTCTAAAGGTGAAGTAACAGTTAAAGCTAAACCTCAAAGGCAAGGAAAAGATCTTTTAGAAAGTCTTGTAGGAGCTCCTCCTGGAATTCTTGGTGATGCTCCTATGGGTGTTACTGAAAAACTTGGAAAAGAAGCAGCAGACACTTTACAAAGTAACATGATCTATATGACTCGTGTTATTGGTAATGATGTTCCTATAGATAAACTTGGAGAAGCTTTACAAGATCCTAAGAGATTTTCAAAACTGCAGCAGCAATTGCAGCGTGAAATGGGAATGGGACTTAGTGAAGAAGTTGCAAGGGATATTCTAACTCAAGCATCAGCACTTAAAACTGACTTTGCCCAAAAGTCTGGAAAATTAGGAACAAAAGCAGCAGAAGCTGTTGCTGCTAAAGCAGGAACAAAAGCAGGTGCAGAGGCATTTGTTAAAGGAACTACTAAATCTACCAAGATGCTTGGTAAAGCAGGAAAATTTATTCCTGGAGTTGGTACTGGTATTGCTCTTACGGAAGCTGCTTTTAGATTGGGTACAGGAGATCCAACAGGTGCTGCATTGAGTGTATTGAGTGCTATTCCAGTTGCAGGATGGGCATTTACCGCTATTGACATTGCTAGAGATATGGGGTATAATCCCCTTGGACTTCCTGAATATGAAACAGGAACAGGATATACTCAAAAAGGACCAGGCATTCTTCACGGTACAGAAGCACGTGTAACTGATAAAAACCGATCTGATCTTAATAATTCGGTTTTAGATAGTTTTAATTCTCCAATTAACTATCTTGCTAGTGCCACACAATCATTTGCATCTAAGACTGGAACTGCTAGAGCAGTTTCATCTATGATAAAAGATTCTGGAGTATCTTATGACTTTGTAAATGTCCCATTTTCTCCAGATGTTGGTAACATTCAGCAGGTATCTGCTGTTAGAGAACCATCGCGTGCTATTGAAAGACTAATTGGACGCAGAGATAGACTGATATTTGATAAATTGGATGACAATAATATGGACACACCACCAACACCACCACAAGAACAGAGGCAGCAACAGCAACCACAAGCAAATCAACCACAAACAAATTTACATATACCAACAGGAAATACTGCTATAACCTTTAGTAAAGAACAAGGAATAGATGCTTCTGGAGAACCTGGAGTAGATTTTAGTTTTGGAGACTCTATGGGCAACTATAGTTTATTTGATGGAGTAGTTGTAGAAACTGGTATGCTCTATGGAGCTGGTTATGGTAACGTTGTTACTGTAAGAAGTAAAGATGCTAACGGCAGAGAATTTGATGCAATGTATGCTCACTTTGGAAATGGAACTATTGCTGTAAAAGTAGGTCAAAAAGTTAAAGCAAATCAATATCTAGGACCAGTTGGATGGGATGAAGCAAATGGTAGACCAGCTCCTGGAGCAGGAACCATGACAGGTCCACACACTAGTCTGGACTTCTTTGAACCAAATACAAAACCTGGAGAAGTAACAAGTCCTTTCGGAGGTAGAGGACCTATTATTGAATCTATTCTTCAGGGTGGAGTGCCATCAACTAACGGAGGAGGAGGTGGTATTGGTGGACCTGGAATGATGGGTCCTCAATCACCAATGAGTAATGCAGACTATTACTCACTATTAGCAATTTCTGCAATTGAGGATGATGATGATCAAGGAAGAGCAGATGTTGCTCAAGCACTGTACAATAGATTAGAAGGACATAGAGCAGGCAGTAACTATTATCAAAAGAATAATACACTAAAGTCCCATATCGTAGCTAAAGATCAATTCCAACCAACGTTTTACAATAAACCAGATTGGCATAAAATTGTTGATATGGAGACTGCTATTACAGCACTGGTTATGTCTAAAAAAGGTCGTGCAATGGGATGGAACAGAGAATATGCACGTCAAATATTAAATGACACAGAGAAAGCATTATTGAATCCTGAATTGCAAGCTAAAGCAGCAAGTCATGTGAAAGGAAGAACGTATTTCCTAGGAACGTCTCAACAAGATAATATGCAAGCGGGAGATGTCTTAAGAAATCCAGATGATAACTTCTTTACAATGTGGTATGACGAAGATAATCCGTATGGAAGTAATGGGGTTCCACCTGCTGCTCCTATCCCTCCTAGAATGATTGCACCAGACCCAGGACCATTACCTCCACCACCAATCGCACCTCCTGATAATCAGTGGTGGGATATGTTGGACCTATTTCCAAATCAATCTAAACTGAATGAAATGGAAAGGATTAGCTCTAACATGGATGAAATGGAAGACGGAATTCCTGTTCAGATGGTAGTAGTTAATAATACTATTCTTCAAAATGAAGGCACTACTAATATAAGTAGTAGTAAATCTTTTGATAATCCTGTGAGAAGATACCAAATGGCAGTGTTAGGAGCATAAGATGGCGGGATTGCAGCAAACTTATTCTGGAGATTTAACAGGTAGTCTTACTGGTGCAATAGCAGATGCTGTCTTTGCTATTGCAACTAGAGGAAAGTCTGCTAAGACACAAGCACTTGCTTACGCTGGTAAGTATGGTGTTGATACAGCATTTAAACCAGGAGAGTTTACTGCTAGGGAGGGGAGAAATTATTTAATTGAGAGAACTTTAGGAAAAAGATTTGTTCCTAAAACTAGTATGTATGACATTGTTGCTAGAGGGCAATCTTCTTCCGACCCTTTAATGGGAGTCCCAGCACATGTTAGGAACTTACCTGAATATCAACAACTTGCAAATCCTGCTGAACAAAAGTTCAAAGAAAATAATAGTAAGTTAACTGGAACTGCTACTGGAGGGCAAAAACCAGTAAAAGTCCATGATCCTAAACTTGGTGGATTGTTGACTGCTGCTGTAGATGCTATCAATAAGAATTTTACAGTATTAAGTGATAAGTTAGATGATACTCAAGCAGAAGTAATCCAAACAAAAGAAAGTTTATTTGGAACTATTAAACAATTAGAACAAAATTCTGATGTTTTAGAGAATAAACTTGATTCAATTATAGATGCTCTTAGGGAGCAAAATGTTACTGCTAAGAAGCAAGTAGATCAAGATCAAGTTGCTGTTAAATCAAAAGAGCAAGGTAAAGAAACAGATCTATCAGGAACTCAAAGACTGCAAGATATTGGTCAGACAAAAGAACAAGCAATACAATTAAATTTACTAGAAGATAGTAAAGAAATTGGGAAAACTCCTGGTGATACCGAACAATTAAATATACCAGATTTAGAGCGTGGTGGTATCATGTCTGGTCCAGACAGTGGATACCTTGCTAGACTTCACGGTGATGAGATGATTGTCCCTCTGGACAACAACTATACTCAAGGAGAACCGAGTGCTGTTGACGGTATAAGCAGACCTAAACCGCAAACTCCTGCAATACCACCAATGAATATTGCTGAGACAGGAACATCTCCTACACCTACGGCACCTGAAACATCTGTTAAAGAGACACCATTTGCTCCTAATTTCTTTAGTAATGTGTTTGCTATGCAAGCACCTTCCGAGACTCCAGATCTAGGTAGAAAAAATCAAGAACTGCAGGAAGCAATGGAACTTCCTATTAAGGGTGCTGGTATTGCAACGTTGCATTTATTACAGAAATCTCTTGGTGGGATGGGTGAGGTTGCATCACCAATCACAGAAGATATGAAGAAAATTGCTTCTCCAATTGCTAATGCATTTGGAGTTCCTAATACTATTACTGATGGTATTGTTAAAAAATTTGAGACTCCAGATGCTCCTGAAAGGAATCCACTAGGCACCATGGACTTTGAGGGTAGAAAACCAAAAGAGAAAGCATGGTGGGATCCTTTCGGTGTTTTTACTGGAACTGGTGGTGGAAAACGAGGATATGGCGGTGGTACTAGAGTAGAGAGATATTCAAATAATTATGGTGGTACTGGTGGTCCTGATGGATTAGCACGTGGATTGAGAGGTGTTCGTGCTGGATTTACTGGTATGAATTCTCAAGGATTCAATGCTATGATGCAGGGTCAGAGTTACATACCATCTAGTAAACCACAAATTCTTGGACATGGAGCATATTCTGCACCTACATTAGGTGGAGCACAGAGATATGCTGGAACAGGTTCATCTATTCCTGGTGTTAGACAGACGCCAGGTGGTGTTGTTAATAGTATTGTCCCTGGTACAGCACCTCGTATAAATTTCATAGAACCTCAAGCAAGAGTATCTCCAGAAATTTTCAATAAAGGTAGAGACCTTGCTACTAAGTTGCAGGGTGGAGCATATCCGAACAGTGCTAGAGCAAACATGCTTAGAGCACAGATTACATCTGGTGGAGTTAGAGTTCCACCAAAAGCACCTCCAAAATTTGGAAATCCACTTGTTATGTTGATGGATATGATAGTTAATGATCTGATTAATCCACAACCAACAGCGGTATATGATCAGGTGACTGGACCTAATGCGATGTATAACGATCCAAAACTATCTGAGGAACAGAGAAGAAGTTTATTTGAATCTGTTCATGGATCTCAGCAAGGACCAATGAAAGCTGACGTTGTAAATCGTGAATCTCAAGAGCAGTCATTACGCAAACTACAGACAAGACAACAGACATTAGAACCAATAATTATTAACAATAGTAGTCAGACTGAATCTACTGGCGATCAAACAGTTTCCCATATAAATTCAAAAGGTGATATGGGTTTTGATGAACTATATCCCTCTCTCTATAATTAATCATGGCACAATTCAATAGTAAACCATACGCATCTAGTTGCGAGATTAAACAAATTGCTTTATATAAGGCAAATGAAGAGAAGGCATATGCAAACCTTACAGACATGGCATTATTCATTCAATACCATGAGAGTATTTTATGGCCTGCTTATGGTGCAACTTTAGTTCTTATTGATAATGCAGAAAATTTAATTTCAACAATGCCTATTACAGGATTTGAGAAAGTTGTTTTTGAATTAGTTGATGCAAAAGAAGATACTTACTTCTATGAGTTTCGTATATTTAAAGTAGCAAATAGAATTGCTAAAGATAGAACTCAGATTTACACATTAGCATTAATTTCTGCCGAGGGTTTATTAAATGAGGGAATTCGTGTTAATAAAGTAATTGCTGGGACTACATCGTCTGTTGTTGGAAAATTACTTTCAGAATATTTGGATGTAACTTCACTTAGAATTGCATCTGAAGAATCTGTTACTAGTATAAAATGCATACCAGCGAAGAAAACACCATTTGCTGTAATTAGATCTTTACAAGCAAAAACTATTGCACAGAAAGAAGCACCGCCAAAACTTGCTTCTTTTAGGGAAGATAGTGGAGAGAATAGTGCTTTACAGAGAAGTGTGCAATCTGATTCCCCAGGAGATGCATCTCAAGCAAATGGAACCGCTGGATATTTATTTTTTCAGGTGACCAGAAAGAATGTGAAGTCTCAATTTGTATTCAAGTCAATTGATTCTTTGTCAAGTCAAAAACCAAAGAATGGAATTTACACTTATAGTCCTGGAAAAACATTTGAAGAGTCTATGAATAAGATTCAGGAGGTTCAGTTTGGGAAAGAAATTGATACTATGCAGAAGATGAGAGAAGGTGCATACTCATCATTGGTTTGCTATTACGACATAAATACTGGCAAGTATGAAGAACAAGTTTATTCCTTAACTAACACTTGGAATGACATGGTTCACTTGGGTACTAACACTGAACTCCCTGCAGGACAAAAAACATTATCTCAGTACCCAACTAGAGTGATGTCTACTATTGTAAACCATGAAAATTGGTATATGGGAACAGGGGTAGGGTCTAACGAAGATGATAAATCTTCGGATAATTCTTACCCTGATTATGTGAAACAATACTTACCTCAAAGTATTTCTAGATTAGGAATAATGTTTAATTATGAATTGACTATCTCTTTGACTGCAAATTTAGATTTAAATGCTGGAGATACGATAGACATTAGAATTCCAAATCAAGTTCCTGACGCTGATAGAAAAGATGAAGTGTGGGATCCCACATATAGTGGTACATATTTGATCAAAACAGTGAACCATCAGATTGACGTTAAGGGACAGAATGCTTATACTGTACTTGAATTGATTCGCGATTCATGCGGTATCAAGTCATATGATAACAACAATTCTCAAACGGAGTAAATAAATGGACTCTATTGAACAACACATTGCAAAGGACAAAGAGATTCTTCAAAATCCTATGACCTCACCTCAGCAGCGTCGTCACATTGAAGGCGAACTGCATGATCTAGAAGAATATGTTGAGCATCACAAGCAAGAGATTGAAGAGGGAGATCATCACGATCCTTCTCCTCTAGAACTCTACTGTGATCAAGAACCAGGAGCACCTGAGTGTAAAATTCATGATAATTGAATGATATGGACGGAATGAGTGGGTTATATCCAATAAACCAAATTGGATCCGATGGATTTTCTTGGTGGATTGGGCAAATTGAATCCGAAAAAAAGGATGATGAAAAAGGATCTGGTCGCTATAAAGTAAGGATCGTTGGAGTTCATCCTAAGGAGTGTGATATAGTCTCATGGAATGATCTTCCATGGGCAATGGTCATGATGCCTGTTACTAACCCACATACCCCAGGAGGTGCCACCTCAGTTTCTGATCAATTGGGTCTTGGTGTGTGGGTGGTTGGTTTTTATTTGGATGCTGATAAACAGCAACCTATTATTATGGGTTCTGTTGGTAGAACTGCCAATTCAACATCTGAAGCAACCCCTACAGAACCTAATCCTGGTGAAAATTGTAAGTCATTTACAACATATATTGCTGAAGAAAATAGAATAATATTTGATCAAGATGCTAAGGAAACTGTTGAACAACCTCCTACTGATTCTGGTCATGTTGTTCCATCCACACCACTTGAAACTGAAGACGGATCTATTATTTCATCTGGTGTAACAAACTTTTTACAAGCAAAGTATTCTGAAAACACATCAACTAATCCTGCTGGAAAAAATTGGTGTGTAGAAGTTGCTGATAAATGTGGAAAGGAGACGGATTTAAAGAATACGTTTACCAGATTATTTTCAGAAATGCTTGCGGAGACGCAAAGAAATGATGGTAAACTTGGAACTTATTTGGTAGGAGAATTGAGTGGTGAGTTGTATGATAGTATTGGTATTGGTAGAAAGTATGTTGACAAAGGTATTCTAGTTACTAGAACCTTTGTTGCTTCCGTCAAGGGATTTGTATTAGAAAAGATTAAAGCAGGTATTAAAGATCTAATCAATTTTCTTCTATATCCATCTGATGAAGGTAATTCTCTATCTGCGGTTACGACATTCTTTAACGAACAACTAGCTGCAGTTGGATGTCAAATGGCAGATCTTGGAGATCGCTTAGCTGCTTTCTTAGAGGATCTTATGTTTGGATATCTCTTTGAAGTTTATAAGTCTGCAGCATGTTTGGTTGATAATTTTGTTGAAGGACTTCTTAGCAAGTTCCAGTCTATGATGGAAGAACTACTAGAAACTGTTCTAGGTCCTCTCCAAGACCTTCTAGGTGCCGCAGCATCTGCTATTAATATCATTGGTGATGCAATCAATTATGTTTTAGATCTACTTGGAATCCAGTGCAACGGTCCTGGAAAATCGTGTTCTAAAACTACTAAAGTTTGTACTAACTGCGAAACTGACAAACGTGACGATTTCTTAGATGAACTGCTGAAAAATATTACCGATGATCTTTTCCCAGTAACTGGTGAAGATTGGTCTAGGTATACTTGTGATGATGCGTATACAGGAAATACTATTAAAGACACTAACGTAGTATTTGTTGGTGGTGTACAAACTCCTCCAGTCCCAAGATCTATTCAGTATGATATTTCGGATATTAGAGTTGAAGAAGGTAGCACAGCAACCTTTATTGTTACCAGAGTTGGTGCAACAGATGTATCTTCTAGTGTCTCATATGCTACTAGAAATGGTAGTGCTACAGAATCTACAGATTACGTGAAGACCACTGGAATCTTAGGTTTTGCCCCAGGCGAAACATCTAAAGAAATTGAGGTGCGAACTCTTACTGATGATGAGAGTGAACCAGATGAAGAATTCTTTATGACTATTAAGAAAGATAGTCCTGGAACAATACCTTCTTTCGCTAAGAGATCTGTTGCTAAGTGTGTAATTACAGAAAGCACTGTAAGAACACCAGGAGTTCCCCAACAACCAACTGGGGACGATACTATACCCACTCCTACACCACCAGGACCACCTACAGAAAATCCCACAACATTTATTCCTGACATTGTAAATGAAAGAGATACTGCTCCTGATACTACCGTGGTTACTGATGACCCAACATATAAAGTAGTTGCTGATAAGTCCAGTGTCAAAGAGGGAGAGTTTGTTACATTCACTGTTACTACAACAAATGTTCCAAATGGAACAACTTTATTCTATCGTATGTTTGGCATTGGTATTACACCTCAGGACATAGTTAACAGCACTTTGAGTGGATCTTTTGTCATTGAAGATAATACTGCAAACGTAGTTGTAGGAATTGCAAAAGATAATATTATAGAAGATGATGAGGTTCTGACGTTTGCTATCGGAGGAACATCTGCAAATACTAGTGTTCTAATTGTTTCTGATACCGCTGGATTTAGTGCAGAAGAATTATCTGATGTTGATGACTCCTCATCTAATACCGAATCAAGACTAAATCTTACACCTAAATCTCCTACTGTTGGAAGTGTCATTACTACCCCAAGTGGTGGTATTATTGATGTTCAAATTAGCGACCCAGGAGATCCTTATACTGAACCTCCTGTAGTCATACTACCTGGACAAGGATTCCGAGCAACGGCAATCCCATTACTTGATTCTACAGGTAGACTCACAGAAATTAGAGTTACTGATCCTGGTTTTGGTTATAAACTCAATACACCACAGAAAACTGATAAGGAATGTATTATTGATTCTTTCACAATGCTAAGTCCTGGTAGAGAATATACTTCTCCACCAGAAGTATACATTAATGGAGATAATACCGTTGCTGATGCAGTCGTTGAAAATGGGAAGGTAATTAGTGTTAGAATTAAGAATAGATCTTTAGTCTTTGATACATACCCTAAGGTTCTTATTATTGGCGGCGGCGGATATGGCGCGAGATTCATTCCATCATTTGCATGTCTTGACAGAGATGCACGAGTTACTGTTGGATCTGCTAAGATTGGAACAGGCAGATACGTTGATTGTCCTTAGGAGTAAGTAATGGCAGATTTATTTGATCAGGCATATGATTCTGTAGGGACAGGTTCTAGAGATAGAGTAAACTCGTTTAACAATAAGACAAAACCAGAACCAGTAACCCCAGACGAAGAGCAAGATATTGTAGTTGAGAGAACAATTACCGTTATGGTTAACGGTAAGAACTACACCATCACAGATGATGATGGAGAACTTGAGATTCGCAGGAAGTTAGATGGATCTGGAATCCATTTCGGAAAAGATGGTGATATCATGATGCTGACAGGATCTGGAGGCAATGGTAAAGCATGTGGTGGTAGATTCTTAGTCAATGCTAAAGGAGGAGGACTATTTAAGTATGATGGACCTCAAATAACAGTGGCAACTGCGAGTTCGCAGAATGCTGCTGAAGGTGAAGGTTCTACGGAGTCTACAGAAGAAACTAGTAACGCAGGTAGAGGTCAACTTGCTTGTTCTAACTTATATTATGGTGATGCTATTACAGAGTGTCATGGTGAAGTTAGAATAAAAGGAACTAACATTGTAATTGAAGCAGCAGATGTATTGACCTTAATGGGAAAGAACTCTGTTCATATTCAGGCAGGTCCTAGTGGTGGTGGAGAGATTAAGTTAGCTGCTGGTCAGATATCCGAAACTACTGACACTAGAGTTTCTGTAGTTACTGGACAGAAGCAGGATGTAATCTCAGAAGAACTTAGTCTTCAGTATGATCCTCGTGCATCAGTTAACGTCATATCACCTGGACATATGAATGTCAAAGCAGCAGGAGATATTGCATTTGGATGTGCTGGTGCGATTGAGATGATTGCATTGGGTAAGAAGACATTCTTTGGATTGATTAAGGATCCTGTTGCTACTATTAGCATGAAGACTGCTGCTGGAGGACTAACCCTCACTAGTGCAGCATTTACTGATATTACATCTGGAGCATTTACACAAAATTCAGCTGTTACTACAGTCAATGTTGGAAAATACGTATTGACATCCGCAGAGGGTATTGATGTGAATGCAGTACTAGGTGATGTTAATGTCACTGCTAAGGCAGGAAATGTCAAACTCAAAGGCACTCAGATCTATTTAAACTGATAAATGTATCTTATAATACTGATCGGAAATCCGTATTGAAAACTGGCACAAGGGGGGTTGTTTTTTCCTCGCAACCCTGATAAATTAACTTCATGCGGTTGAGATACCGCTAAGTACATACACTTAATTAAGAGGATTACAAATGATTAAAACTGCTTTCGCTGCTTCCGCTGCAGCTGTTGCTTTTGCTGCTCCTGGTGCTGCCCTGGCAGGTCCCTACGTTAATGTAGAGGCAAACTCGGGTTGGACTGGATCTAACTACAACGGCACCGTTACCGACGCTCACGTGGGCTACGAGGGTGAACTGGGCGAATCTACCTCCTGGTACGTTCAGGGTGGTGCTAGCCTCGTTTCTCCTGATGGCGGTGAGACCGATACCGTCCCTTCAGGTAAGGCAGGTCTCGGCATCGGTTTGACTGATGCACTTGGTGCTTATGGTGAGGTTTCTTTCCAAGGTTCTGGCGACTCTGATATTGACCGTGGATATGGAGCTAAATTGGGCGTTAAGTACACGTTCTGATTTCGGAATCTAAAGTAAAATTGAGGGGTGGTTGACACCCCTCTTTTTTTATCTTATACTGTCAGCATATGACCCTTATATCATGCACTACAAACCTTATTCACCAGAGTGGCATAGACATAGGTATTTGAAAGAAGCGATCTACAAGTATCTTGATGACGGAATTGATAACGATGTTATCATGGATGACATTCTAAATATTGTGTGTGAGCGCCAAGAGCGAGCACATGCAGAGTATCATAAGTTGGAAGACTTAGAACTAAAACTGAGAGAGTAATATGCTATCAACTCAATACAGACTCCGACTGGAGTTTATTTGCAAGAAGATCGCTAACAAAGAAGAAGTAAAACTTGATGATATGATCTGGGCAGAGAAACTTGCCAAGCGTCATACTACAGCAAGAGATTGGTTAAACAAAGCACGTCGTCAAGCTGCTCAAGACATTGAGGAGGGTACGATGGATGATTTTATGAATAAGATGGGACTAGGAGACCCCGACCCATCTAATTACAAAACGGGGTTTGATGGTGCCGATGAAATTGTAGATTGGTTCAAACAAGATAAACCTGACGATTGGAGACAACGGGATTAATGAGAAAAACGGCAGTAATTTACAGCAATCGTAGTCAAGAGTGTGAACGCATGGCGCAGTTGTTAAAAGCATTGCCACATGT
>MDTD01069892.1_pt1 | contig 25884 bp, 34 predicted proteins | sample 811221 | NCBI WGS metagenome assembly MDTD01 (sample SAMN05326646, study PRJNA326480) | marine metagenome | isolation source: seawater | place: Pacific Ocean: South West | collected 2011 | reverse complement strand
GATTGATATTTCTAGTTTTTTTGAGCGATATCCTTATATTACAAATTAAATATGAGTATAGAGATAAAAAGATCAATAAAACCAGTAGATTATTCTTTTGCTATTGATCAACTTAATGAAAGGTTGGAAAAAGTAATTAATAATAATGAAAAAGAATTAATTTGGTTTTTAGAACACCAAAAAATTTATACAGCAGGTACAAGCTTTAGTGAAAATGATATATTAGATAAATCTATTGATATAATAAAAACCTCAAGAGGTGGAAAAATTACATGCCACTCACCAGGACAACTAGTATGTTATTTTGTTATAGATTTAAACAAAAGAAAAAAAGACATCAGAAGATTTATAATTTCAATAGAAAACTCAATAATAGAAACTTTTAAAGAATTTAAAATTAATGTTAATAGTGATAGAGAGAATGTTGGTATATGGATTAACCATGATAATGAGAATAAAAAAATAGGAGCTATAGGTATAAAGGTTAGAAAATGGATTGCATATCATGGTTTTTCAATAAATTTTAATAATAATCTTGATTATTTTAACAAAATAATTCCATGCGGAATTAAAGATAAAAAAGTTATTTCAATAAATCAGATATCAAAAATAAATTATACTGACTTTGTTAAAATTTTAGAAAAACAGTTGCTTAAAAATCTTTCTCTTTTAAATTATTTTTAATTAACAATTTTTTAAAATAATCGGGTAAATTTGCCTTAAATGTGTATTTTCTATTATTGAGAATAAATTTAATTTCATATGCATGTAGCATAAGTTGATCTTTTTTATTTTGTTTTTGAATAAAATATTTGTTATCACCAATTATTGGACAATTAAGATCAAATAAATGTTTTCTTATTTGATGCTTCCTACCGGTAATAGGTTTTAATTTAAAAAATGTTAAATTTTTATTACTATCAATCTTATGATAATAGGTTATTGCTCTTTCAAGAATTTGCTTGTTACCTTCGTATCTTATTAAATGATTATCAATTTTATCTTTATATTTATCAATATGGCCAAAGGATAGTGCTAAATAGGTTTTATGTATTTTTCTAAGTCTAAACAAAGAAGTTATTTGTTGTGCTGTGTTTCGATTTTTAGCAATTATCAAAACTCCCGATGTATCCTTATCTATTCTATGGACTATAAAAGGTTGTTTGTTTTCGAAGTATTGACTATTTGAAAGTATATTAACTACATTTTCTTTAATTTTAGTTCCACCTTGAACTGGTAAACCTGATTTTTTATTTATTACAATGAAATCATTATTATTTTCAATTATATCTTTTTCTGTCTTTTTAATAACAGTATCCTTAGGAACAAATTTATTTTTAAATTTCTCCAAATTTTTGTAAGAAATATTGTAAAGATAAATTTTATCTAGCTTGGATAATTTATAAGAGCTTTTAACTTTTTTTTTATTTACTTTAATTTTTCCATTACGTAGATCTTTCTCAATTAAACTTTGAGGTATTTTATTTAAGTTAATTTTGATCCATTTATCAATTCTAAGACCATTAGAGGAATCATCAATTGTAATTACCTCATTCATTTGGTTTAAAATTAATTATACTGTTTTTTTTATATTATCTTGTTGTGGTTTATTTATATCTTTAGGCTTTATTTTCTTCTTATCAATTCTTTTTGCTTCTATATCTCTATCTACAAATTCAATGATAGCCATTGGTGCATTGTCACCATATCTAAATCCAGCTTTAATAATTCTTGTATATCCACCTTTACGTGAAACGTATCTTTTTGATAAGGTCTTTCTAATTTTATTTACAGTTTGAATATTTTGTAATTTGGATACAAGTCTTTTAGTATTAGCTAAAGTATTCTTCTTTCCTATTGTTATTAATTTTTCTGCTTCGGGCCTAAGCACTTTAGCTTTAGGCAATGTAGTTGTTATTTGCTCGTATTTAACCAGTGAATTTAACATATTTTTTAATAATGCTTTTCTATGTTCAGAGGTCCTATTTAGTTTTTTATGGGCTATTCTGTGTCTCATTAGTTAAATTGCATCTTCTAGTTTTTTTGATAATTCGGCAATATTATCAGGAGGCCAATTAGGAATTTCCATACCAAGATACAGTGACATTCCACTTAAAACTTCTTTAATTTCATTTAGTGATTTTCTTCCAAAATTTGGTGTTCTTAACATTTCGCCTTCAGATTTCTGAACAAGATCTCCAATGTAGATAATATTATCATTTTTAAGACAATTCATTGATCTTACTGATAATTCAAGTTCATCTACTTTTCTTAATAAATTTTGATTAAATTCTGGTTCTTTTGGTTGATCTTGAATTTTAATTTCTTGCGGCTCATCAAAATTAACAAACATACCTAATTGATCTTGAAAAATTCTTGCTGAATATGCTAGTGCATCTTCCGCTGTAATAGATCCATTAGTTTCTATTTCCATTGTAAGTTTATCATAGTCCAGTGCCTTACCTTCTCTCGCAGTACTTACAGAATATGAAACTTTTTTTACAGGACTAAATAGTGAGTCAATAGGTATTAGACCCAACGGTGGTTCTTCAGGTTTATTTAATTCAGCTGAAACATATCCTTTGCCATTTCCAACAAAAAGTTCCATATGAAAATTTGTATTTTCATCTAGGTTACATATAACTAATTCTGGGTTTAAAATTTCTATATCTTGCACAGGTGTAATCTGAGATGCTTTAATTTCTCCAGGTCCTTTAGCATCTAAAATTAATTTTTTGGACCCTTCTGCATTACTTTTTAAAGCTAAAGACTTAACGTTTAGAACAATATCTGTTACATCTTCTCTTACGCCTTTGATTGAACTATATTCGTGTTGAACACCATCAATTTGAATTGCTGTTACTGCTGTTCCTCTTATAGATGAAAGCAAAATTCGTCTTAGAGAGTTTCCAATTGTTAGACCATAACCTTTTTCAAGTGGCTCTGCTATAACTTTAGCAAAAGTCTTATCATCATTCTGGTTGACATCTAGCTTTGATGGTTTGATCAAAGATTTCCAATTTTTTATATTTACGTTGCTTGTTTCCATTTTTTAAACTCTCCTTTTTTTTGGTGGTCTAGTTCCATTATGCGGCATAGGTGTTGTATCTTTTATTGATGTAATTTTAAAACCTCTTGCTTGTAAGGCTCTTAAAGCTGTTTCTCTGCCTGATCCAGGTCCTTTAACTTCAACAGATAATATTTTCATTCCACATTCTAAAGCTTTTACTGCTGCTGCATCTGCTGCGACTTGCGCAGCATAAGGAGTCGATTTTCTTGAACCTTTAAAACCTTTCTGGCCAGCTGAAGCCCAAGATACAACGTTTCCATTTGTATCTGCAATTGATACAATTGTGTTATTAAATGTAGACTGAACATAAGCTATGCCATTCAAAATATTTTTTTTTGCTTTCTTTTTTTTTGTATAATTTTTCTTTTTAACTATTTCTTTTTCTTGATTTTTTTCTTTATTATTTTCTTTAGACATATTTACTTTTTAAGTGGTGTTAATTTTTTTCCTGCGATAGCTATAGCTTTACCTTTTCTAGTTCTAGCATTACATCTTGTTCTTTGTCCTCTAACTGGTAATTTTTTTTTATGACGAGATCCTCTGTAGCAAGCTAAATCAACCAATCTTTTAATGCTTAGTGAATTATCTCTTCTTAAATCTCCTTCTACTGTAAAATTACTATCTATATATTCTCTTATTTTTAATATTTCATCATCTGAAAGTTCATTAACTCTTTTGGAAGATGGAATTTTAAGCGCATTGCAAATTTGTGAAGAAAATTTATCACCAATTCCATAAATATATGTAAGTCCTATATGAACTAGTTTGTTTTGTGGAATATTTACACCTGCAATACGAGCCATAATTTTTGTGATAAATTGTGCCTTTTATATAAGATGTTTTATCAAAGTCAATGTCTTAAACATTGATAAAAGTGTCGATTTTTCTTGTTATTTCATTAATTTCAAGTGATCCATCTATCTCATGAAAATTTGAATTTTTTGTATAGAAATTTAAAACAGGTCTAGTTGTTTCCATGTAAGTATCGTATCTTTTGAGTATAGTGTTTAATTCATCATCTGATCTTTTTTCTATAGTTTTTCTTTTTTCAATCCTTTTGACTATAGTATCTTTATTAACGTTCAGAAAAAAAATAAGTCCTATAACTTGATCTGAATCTTTTAAAATTAAATCTAAATTTTTAGCCTGACTAATTGACCTTGGGTAACCATCAAATATTAACTTATTTTTTTTTATTGGATCATATATATGATTTTTTATTAATTTATTGACTATCTGATCACTTACGAACTTTCCATGCTCCATGTCATTTACAATTGTTTTGCCTATTTCGGTATTATTTTTAATTTCATCTCGTAAAATATCACCTGTTGAAATTTGAAATCCATTAATTTTTTTTGCTAAATATTTTGACTGCGTTCCTTTACCAGCACCAGGCGGTCCAAACAAAATAATATTCACTTATTTACCGAATTGGGTTTTTTTAATTAATTGCTCATATTGAGAACTCATCAATCTTGTTTGTATTTGAGTTACAGTATCAATTGCCACAACAACAACGATTAAAATCGAAGTTCCTCCCAAATAAAAAGGTATCGGATAATTTGCAATTAAAAATTCCGGCATTAAGCAAACTAATGTTAAATATAATGCGCCAATAGTAGTCAATTTAGTTAAAATATTTTCTATATATATTGCTGTACTTTCACCTGGTCTTATTCCTGGAATAAAGCCACCATATTTTCTTAAATTTTCTGCAGTTTCATTAGGATTAAAAGTTATAGATGTATAAAAAAAAGTAAAAAATATAATTCCTGACGCGTACAGTAGCATATACAGAGGTTGTCCTTGAGAAAAGAATGAAGATATATTTAAAAAAGTTTCATTTTGAGAAATATTAAAATTAGAAAATGTTATTGGCAACAACAACAAAGCTGACGCGAATATAGCTGGAATAACACCGGCAGAATTTATTTTTAATGGTAGGTGTGAAGAGTCACCACCATAAATTTTATTTCCAACTTGTCTCTTTGGATAGTTTATCGGAATTTTTCTTAACGCTCTTTCCATAAAAACAATGAACATAATTGTTAAAATTAAAATTATAAATATTGAAATTATCACAAAAGTTGATAATGCACCCGTTCTTCCCAATTCAAAAGTTGTTGCCAGAGCCCTTGGGATTTCGGCTACAATTCCAGAAAAAATTATTAATGAAATTCCATTTCCAATACCTCTTTGAGTAATTTGTTCACCTAGCCACATTAAAAACATGGTACCTGCAACAATAGTTGTCACTGTAGAAATTTTAAAGAAAATACCTGGATTTATTACAAGATTAGCAGAAGATTCTAGTCCAACTGATAACCCATAGCCTTGAACAGTTGCAAGTAAAACAGTTCCATATCTAGTTATTTGTGTAATTTTCTGTCTTCCTTTTTCGCCTTGTGCTTTTAAATTTTTAAAATAATCTGATACTCCTGTTAATAACTGAACAATGATTGATGAAGATATATATGGCATAATACCTAGTGCAAAAATTGCCATTCTACTTATTGCTCCACCTGCAAAAACATTGAACATTCCTAGGAGACCTTTTTGATTACCCTCCATCATGACTTTTAATTGATCAGGATCTATGCCTGGTAAGGGTACAAATGTACCTAAACGATATATAGCTAATATAAATATCGTGAAGAGTATTCTATTTCTTAAATCATTTTGACTGCTAGAGCTCATTAAGAATTATTTTTTACAATAAATGTTGAACCTGATTTGCTTAATTTATCTTTTGCTGAATTTGAAATCATATCTGTATCTAAATTTATTTTATCTTTAATTTCACCAATTCCTAAAATTTTGAATTTTGTTATATTTTTTTTTATTAATTTATTGTCTTTTAGTAACTTCAAATCTATTTTACTTGATGGTGAAATTATTTTTTTATCGATTAACGATTGTAATTTAGATAAATTTATTACCGCTAATTTTTTATTGCTTAAACTGTTAAAGCCTCTTTTGGGCAATCTTCTATATAAAGGCATTTGACCACCTTCAAAACTTTTGATTGCAACACCACTTCTAGATTTTTGACCTTTTACACCTCTACCTGAAGTTTTACCTTTACCACTCCCAATTCCTCTTCCTATTCTTTTCTTTATTTCTTTTGTTCTAACTCTAGAATTTAATTTCATAAAATTATCCTCTTTTTTCAACTATTTCTGAAATTTTTTTATTTCTTGCATAAGAAATATTTTTTGGAGAATGTTGTTGTTTTAATGCTTTTAAGCAAGCTCTTATAACATTATGGGGATTTCCAGTACCTAAAGATTTTGCAACTATATCTTTAATACCTAAAACTTCACAAATTGCTCTAATTGGTCCACCAGCTATTATCCCAGTACCTTTAGGCGCCGATCTAAGAATAACTTTTCCTGCTCCATCTTTGCTATAAACATCGTGATGTATTGTTCTTCCATCTCTAAGAGGGATTTTAGTCATTTTTCTTCTTGCTAATTCATTTGCTTTTTTAATTGCATCAGGAACTTGTTTGGCTTTAGCATGAGCAACTCCTATTTGACCATTTTGATTTCCTACAACTACTAATGCAGAGAAACCAAATCTTCTTCCTCCCTTAACAACTTTTGTGATTCTATTAATATGAACCAGTTTATCAATAAATTCGTTATTAGTTTTTTCCATGATTAAAATTCCATTCCATTTTTTCTTAAGGTTTCAGCAAATACTTTTATTCTTCCGTGATATTTATATATACCTCTATCAAAATAAATTTTTGTTATTTTCTTTTCTTTTGCTTTCTCTGCTAATTTTGTAGCAACAATCTCTGATAATTCTATTTTTTTCTTTTTAATTTCTTTTAAACTTTTAATGTTAGATGTTGCAGAGAGTAATGTTTTATTATTTTTATCATCTATAATCTGAGCAGAAATATTTTTAGAAGATCTGAAAATAGTTAATCTTAATCTATTGTTAGAATTATTTTTTTTTAACTTATTTCTAATTCTAAATATTTTTCTATCTTTTGTTTGTAATCTCATTATTTTTTCTTTCCCTCTTTCCTAAGTATATATTCACCTTGTTCTTTAATTCCTTTACCTTTATAAGGCTCTGTTTTCTTATATGATTTAATTTTAGCAGCTACCGAACCTACTAATTGCTTATCTGAGCCACTAATTTTAATTATAGTTTGTTTTTCAACTACAATTTTCACTCCAGTTGGTATTGGATAATTTACATCGTGACTAAATCCAATTTGCAAGTTTAATATGTTACCCTTTACTGCAGCTCTAAACCCAACTCCTGTAAGCTCTAAAATTTTAGAATATCCCTCATTTATACCTTTAATTGCGTTATTAATTAAACTTCTGTTCAATCCCCATATTCTCTTTGTTTCTTGATTAATAACTTTCGGTTTAATTGACACTTCTTTTCCTTCTTTAACATTTAAATCAAAAGTATTTACATCCATTGTAATATTGTTTTTTCCTAAAGGTCCTTCCATTTTTAAAATTTCACCTTCTAAGGAAACCTTAACCTTATCTGGAATAGTAATATTTATTTTTCCAATTTTTGACATTAAAATACCTTACAAATTATTTCACCACCAACTTGATTTTTTCTAGCATCAATATCTGTCATAACGCCTTTGGGAGTAGATATTATTGCAATTCCTAGTCCATTGCTGACTTTTGGTAAGCTTTCTGCGCTAGAAAATATTCTTCTTCCAGGTTTAGAAATTCTTTGAATTGAGTTGATTACAGGACTTCCTGAATTATATTTTAAATTGATTAACAAGTTATCTTTACCATCAATACTATCAATCTTGTAATCTATTATATATCCTTCATTTTTAAGCACATCTGCTATTTTTGTTTTAAATTTAGAAGCAGGTATCTGCACTTTTTTATAGTTTCTCATTGTAGCATTCTTAATTCTTGCTATCATATCTCCTATTGGATCACTTAAACTCATCTATACTCCTTTACCAACTTGATTTAACCATGCCAGGAATTTTTCCCTCTAGAGTTAATTTTCTGAGAGCAATTCTGGAAATTTTAAGTTTTCTGTAAACACCATGAGGTCTTCCTGTTATTTGGCATCTATTAACAATTCTCGTCTTAGCCGAATTTCTTGGTAATTTTGAAAGTTTTTGCTGAGCTTTAAATCTATCTTCTAAAGGTAATTTTTTATCCATAATAATTTTTTTTAACTTTTTTCTCTTTTCTAAAAATTTTTTTGATAGTTTAATTCTTCTATTATTTTTATTTACTGAGCTTAACTTGGCCATTAACTTAACTCCTTTTCTATAAATGGAAAATTAAATTGTTTCAACAATTCAAAACTATGATCTATTTTCTGTGATTTTATTACTACTGTAATATCTAAACCTCTTATTTTTTCTACTTTATCAAAATTTACCTCTGGAAATATAATGTGTTCTTTTATTCCAAATGTATAATTACCACTCTTATCGAATCCCTTTGAGGATAAACCTCTAAAATCTTTTATTCTCGGAAGAGCGATATTTACAAGCCTATCCAAAAATTCATACATCCTATCTTTTCTTAAAGAAACTTTTAAACCAGAATTTGTACCTTTCCTTGTTTTAAAATTAGAAATAGATTTTTTGAATTTTGTTGTAACTGGCTTTTGCCCAGTAAGTAATGAAAGATCGTTCTCACATGACTTCAATATTTTGCTGTCATTACCATCTAAACCCAGCCCCATATTTATTACTATTTTTTGAATTTTTGGGCCCATATTAATATTTTTATAACCAAATTTAGATTTTAAATTAGGCGCTATATTTTTATCGTAAATTTCTTTTAATCTTGGTGTCATGATTTAATTTTTTTATCCTTTTTAGAGACTTTTGAATCTTCAATAATCAAAAGATTAGAAATATTTATAAAATTTTCCTTGCTGATTATTCCACCTTTTTTTTCTTTAGTTGCTTTCATATGTCTTTTAACCAAATTAAGACCTTTTACTTTAGCTCTATTGTTTGGTCTATCTATTTCAATAATCTCACCTTCCTTTTTTTTATCTTTACCAATTAATACTTTTACTTTTGACCCTTTTTTAATCATTAAAGAACCTCTGGTGCTAATGATATTATTTTCATTTGACCTCTTAATCTAAGTTCCCTTGTAACTGGACCAAAAATTCTTGTACCAATTGGCTCTCCTTTTTCATCCGTTAAAACAGCTGCATTATTATCAAATTTTACTTTTGATCCATCGTTTCTGTGTATTCCTTTTTTCACTCTCACTACCACTGCATTGTGAACAGAGCCCTTTTTAACTTTTCCCTTTGGGATTGCTTCTTTAACAGAAACTTTAATGATATCACCAATGCTTGCGTATCTTCTTTTTGAACCACCTAAAACTTTTATACACTCAACTTTTTTTGCACCTGTGTTATCTGCAACCATTAATTCAGTTTGTACTTGTATCATATTTTTTCCTCGAGAACTTTGAACTTTTTAGTTTTGGATATAGGTCTAGACTCAATTATAGAAACCTTATCACCGGTTTTGAATGAGTTATTTTCATCATGAACATGGTATTTTTTTTTTGTTTTTACTACTTTTTGTAATACTGGATGCTGATATTTTCTTTCAACGACAACTGTAATTGATTTATTTGCTTTATCACTTACAACTATTCCATCTAAAATCTTTTTAGGCATTTTTTCCTTTCAACATAGTTTTTAGTCTTGCAATACTTTTTCTAGTCTCTTTAAATTTGGCAGGGCTTTTTAATTGCCCATTGTTCTTCTGAAACCTTAGATTAAATAAATCTTTTTTAAATTTTTCTAAGTTCTTCAAAACTTCTGTCTCGGTTAATTTTTTTAATTCTTTTTTTTTCATTACATTCTTTTTATAAACTTACATTTAATTGGTAATTTTGCTGAAGCTTTATATAAAGCCTCTTTAGCAATTTGTTCTGATACACCATCTACTTCAAATAATATTCTGCCTGGCTTAACTCTACATGCCCAATATTCTGGCGATCCTTTTCCTTTACCCATTCTTACTTCAGTTGGTTTTTTTGATACTGGTATATTTGGAAAAATTCTTGTCCATACTCTACCTTGTCTTTTCATATGTCTTGTTAAAGCTACCCTGGCCGCTTCTATTTGTTTTGATATTACTCTATCAGGTTGAATTGCTTTTAATCCAAATGATCCGTAGTTCATTAAATTGCACCTTGATGCCACTCCATGAATTCTTCCTTTGTGTGCTTTTCTAAATTTTGTTCTTGTTGGTTGTAACATAATTAATTTTTATTAGTTTCCTGACTAAACTCCTTTGTAAATATTTCACCTTTGTATATCCAAACTTTTACACCTATAATCCCATATGTCGTAAGTGCTTCCGCTTCAGCATAATCAATATCTGCCCTAAGTGTATGTGATGGTATAGCGCCGTCTCTTAACCATTCCGTTCTTGCAATTTCATTTCCTCCGAGTCTACCGCTCAATGCAACTTTTATTCCTTTTGCACCTAATCTAATTGCTGATTGCATTGATCTTTTCATAGCCTTTCTGTATGAAACTCTTTTAACAAGTTGTTGAGCAATATTTTCAGCTACTAAATAACTATTTGTTTCTGGTTTTTTAACTTCCTTAATATTTAAAACAACCTCATTAGAAGTTATTTCAGACAATTTCTTTTTAATTTTTTCAATATCACTTCCTTTTTTACCGATAACAAAGCCAGGTCTAGATGTATAAATTGTTACAAAGCATTTTTTAGTTGTTCTTTCTATCATTACTTTAGAGACACCTGAATTAACAACAGTTCTTTTAATATGTTCTCTTATTTTAAAATCTTCAATTAAATAGTTTCCAAAATTTCTTTTATTTGCATACCAAACGGAATCCCATCCTTTATTGATACCTAATCTTAAACCTATTGGATTAACTTTTTGGCCCATCTTGTTTCAACTCCTTAGTTTGTTCCTTCAAAATTATTGTTACATTCGAATATGGTTTTAAAATTGGTGATGCGCGACCTTTGGCTCTAGCTCTAAATCTTTTCATAATTATTTGTTTTCCACAAAATGCTTCCTTGACGATTAGTTTATCAATATCGTATTGATAATTATTTTCAGCATTAGCAACTGCTGATGATATTGTTTTTTTAATATCTTTAGAAATTCTTTTTTCTGAAAAAGATAAATCTCTGATAGCATCACCAGCTTTTTTTCCTACAATTGAACGTAAAATTGGTGATAATTTTCTTGTGCTAGATCTTATATTCTTGTTAATCGCTTTAACAGTTTTTAATTCAAGGTTATTTTTTTTATCTTTAATCATAATTATTTCTTAGCCGTATCTGGTGAAGCCTCTTTTGCTTTTTTATCTGCTGGTGTGTGGCCAAAAAACTGTCTTGTTGGTGCAAATTCACCAAATTTATGACCAACCATATCTTCAGAAATTGTTATGGGTATAAATTTTTTACCATTATATATTAAAAAACTTATTCCAACAAAATCAGGTAATATTGTTGATTTTCTAGACCAGGTTTTAATTGGTTTTCTATTAGGATTATTTTTTTCTTTTTCAACTTTTTTTATCAAACTTTCCTCTACAAATGGTCCTTTCCAAACAGATCTAGCCATAATTATTTTTTACCTCTTCTTCTTATAATAAATTTATCAGTTCTCTTATTGTCTCTTGTTTTTAAACCTTTAGCAGAAACGCCAGAAGGTGAAACAGGGTGACGACCACCTGCTGTTTTACCCTCTCCACCTCCATGAGGATGGTCTACCGGGTTCATTGCAACACCTCTTGTATGAGGTCTTCTTCCAAGCCATCTTGATCTCCCAGCTTTACCTATACTAATATTTTTTTGATCGGGGTTAGACAAAACACCGATTGTAGCAAGACATCTGGAGTCAATTTTTCTAACTTCTCCAGAGGTTAGTTTAATTATTGAATAATTTCCATCCGAACCTGAAATAGTTACATGCGTACCTGCTGCTCTTGCTATCTTGCCACCAGCACCTGGTTGTAGCTCAACATTATGTATATCTATTCCAACAGGAATATCCTTCAATGGAAGCGTATTACCCACTTTAATTTCAGAATTTGGTCCATTTTGAACTTTATCACCAACCTTTATTTTTTGTGGAGCCAAATAATAGGCTTTATCTCCATCTTCAAAATTAACTAACATTATATGACAAGACCTGTTTGGATCATATTCAAGTCTTTCAATCGTACCAATAACGTCAAATTTCTTTCTATAAAAATCAATAATTCTATATTTTTGTTTATGTCCACCACCATGATTTCTAGAAGTAATTCTACCTAGATTATTTCTTCCTCTTACTGATTTATTTTGAGATGTAAGAGGTTTGTATGGCTTACCTTTCCATAGACCTGACCTATCAACTAAAATAGTTGATCTAGTTGATTTTGTATAAGGTTTATAATGCTTTAATGTCATAATATTTTAAATTCCAGTTGTTAAATCAATATTTTGTCCTTTTTTAAGGGTTACTATTGCTTTTTTAAATCCAGAAACTTTTACCTTTCGTCCTCTTGTAGTTTTTGTTTTAGATCTTTTATTTACAATATTCACTTTTGTTACTTCAACTTTAAATATTTTTTCTATATTTTTTTTAATAAGTTTCTTGTTAAACGATTTATTTACTTTAAATACAATTTTGTTTAGCTCAGATTGATTTGTTGATTTTTCAGTTACAATTGGACTAATTATTTTATCGTAAATGTTAATTTTTTTTATCATATAAATCTTTTTTCTAATTCTTTAATTGATGTTTCAGTAAAAATAACTTTTTTATATTTTACTAGGTCATATAATGCAATTGTTGCAGTATCTGAAATTTTCACATTAGGTATATTTCTAAGAGACTTAGAAACTTTATCACTAGATAACTTGTCTAAAATAATTACTGAGTTTATTGCGTCAAATTTTTTTAATATAGTATACATCTCTTTGGTTTTTTTAATTTCTTTATTAAAGTCCTCAAAAACAAGGAGGTCTTTGCTATTATTTTTTTCAGAAATAATTGATGCTAATCCTAATTTTTTTTCTTTTTTGTTTAATTTTCTTGTCTTGTAAGAGTTTTCACCTTTTGGTCCATGCGCTACACCACCACCAACAAAGATCGGAGCCTTCCTACTAGCGTGTCGAGCGTTACCTGTCCCTTTTTGTGCATAAATTTTAGAAGTGGAGCCGATTATTTCATTTTTTTGTTTGGTTTTTGCTTTTCGTTTTTTAAAGTTTGCGATATTTTTATACAAAATTTCGCTAATTAATTTTTTATTTATTTTTTTCGCAAAAATTATATCTGCTATCTCTAGATTATGCTTTTTCCCGTCAATTGATAATTTTTCTATTTTCATAAATTATTTCTTTTTTTTATCTGCTATATTTTTAGCTTTTTTTGCAGCTTCAATTTTCTCAATCACTGTAAATCTACTTATATTTTTTGTTGATTTAGTAACCATTACTTCGCTATTCTTTGAGCCAGGTATTGATCCTTTAACAAAAAGCAATGAATTTTCTAAATCTTTTTTTATTATTTCAAGGTTTTGTACAGTTCTAAATTTATCACCCATATGGCCAGCCATTTTTTTATTTTTAAAAACTTTTCCTGGATCCTGTCTTTGGCCAGTTGATCCATGGGATCTGTGCGAAACAGATACACCATGTGTTGCTCTTAAACCACTAAAATTGTGTCTCTTCATTGCACCAGCAAACCCTTTTCCAATTGTTCTTGCTGTAACATCAACAAATTTAACATTTTCAAATATCTCAATTCCAAATTCATTTCCTTCTTTGTATTCACTTATGTTTTCCAATCTTATTTCTTTTAATGTTTTTTTAGGTTCTGTATTTTTTTTTGCAAAAAAACCTTTCATTTGTTTTGATAATTTTGAATTTTTAATATTACCAAATCCTAATTGAATTCCTGAATATCCTCTTTTTTCTTTATTTATAATTTCAATAACTCTAGCCTTTTCCATTTTTAAAACAGTAACAGGCACAGATTGACCAGTTTCATAAAATTCTCTAGTCATTCCCAATTTTTTACCAATAAGCTCTAAATTACTCATATTTTAATTTCCACATCAACTCCAGATGCTAAATCTAACTTCATTAAAGCTTCTACTGTTTGAGGAGTTGGTTCAATAATATCTATTAATCTTTTATGTGTTCTTGTTTCAAATTGTTCCCTACTTTTTTTATCAATGTGTGGTGATCGTAAAACTGTATATCTTTCAATTTTTGTCGGTAAAGGTATTGGGCCTTTTATATTAGCTCCAGTTCTTTTGACTGTATTTACAATTTCTTCAGTTGATTGATCCAATATTTTATTGTCGTAAGCTCTTAGCTTAATTCTTATATTTTGCTTTTCCATTATTGTGTACCTGTTTTCTTAGTTACTTCATCTTGAACATTTTGAGGGACTTTATCATAATGATCAAAGAACATTGAGTATTGTGCTCTTCCTTGAGACATTGATCTTAATGCATTAATGTATCCAAACATATTTGCTAAAGGAACCATTGCTGTAACAACTGTTGCGTTACCTCTTTGTTCTTGAGTGCTAATTTGACCTCTCCTACTGTTTAAATCCCCAATTACGTCTCCCATATAATCTTCTGGGGTTACAACTTCAACTCTCATTATTGGTTCTAAAAGTTTTAATGTTGCTTTTTGACATGCATCTTTAAAACATTGTCGTGATGCTAATTCAAAAGCTAATACACTTGAATCAACATCATGATGTAAACCATCTAAAATTGTTACTTTATAATCTATTATTGGGAAGCCAGCTAAAATTCCGTTGTCAGATATACTTTCAATTCCTTTTTCAACACCTGGAATGAATTCTTTAGGTATAGCTCCTCCTTTTATTTTATTCTCAACTTCTCTTCCTTTTCCTGGCTCTAAAGGTTCTAATTGTAATTTGACTCTTGCAAACTGACCCGCACCACCACTTTGTTTTTTATGAGTATAATCGGCCTCCGCAGATCCAAGAATTGTCTCTCTATAAGCAACTTGAGGGGCGCCAACATTAGCTTCAACTTTAAATTCTCTTTTCATTCTGTCTACTATTATATCTAAGTGTAACTCACCCATTCCTTTGATAATAGTCTGTCCAGATTCTTCATCTGAGGTAACTCTAAATGATGGATCTTCTTTTGCTAACCTTCCTAAAGCTTCACCCATTTTTTCTTGATCACCTTTTGTTTTCGGTTCAACTGCAATTTCAATAACTGGATCTGGAAATTCCATTGGCTCAAGTAATATAGGATTATTTTCATTTGCTAATGTATGTCCAGTTATTGTATTCTTCAATCCTGCTAAAGCTACAATATCACCTGCGTGTGCTTCTTTAATATCTTCTCTAGAATTAGCATGCATAAGAAGCATTCTACCAACTCTCTCCTCTTTATCTTTTGAAGTATTATATATTCCTGTTCCTGATTTAATTGTTCCTGAATAAACTCTTATAAAAGTTAATGATCCTACGAAAGGATCGTTTGCTACTTTAAATGCTAAAGCAGAGAAAGGTGCGTTATCGTCAAATTTCATCTCAATTTCTTCCTCTGTATTGGGTATTGTTCCCTTGATAGATCCTAAATCTTTTGGGCTAGGCAAATAATCAATCACAGCATCTAAAAGTGGTTGTACACCTTTATTTTTAAATGCTGATCCAGTTATCACTGGTACAAATTCAAAATTTAAACAACCTTTTCTTATACAATTTATTAAATCTTGTTCTTTAATTTCATCTCCATTTAGATAACTTTCCATTAATTTTTCATCTTGCTCTACAGCTGTCTCGACTAGTTCTTGTCTGTATTTTTCACATATTTCTTTTAAATCCGAAGGTATATCTTGAAGTTCAAATTCAGCTCCTAATGTTTCATCATTCCAAATCACAGCTTTCATTTTAACTAAGTCAACAACACCTCTCAGTGAGGACTCGATACCAACTGGAACTTGTAAAACTAATGGTTTTGCTCCTAATCGTTCTTTTATCATTTCTACACATCTAAAAAAATCAGCACCAGTTCTATCTAATTTATTAACAAAACAAATTCTTGGAACTTTATATTTATCCGCTTGTCTCCATACAGTTTCTGATTGAGGCTCTACACCTGCAACACCGTCAAAGACTGCAACTGCGCCGTCTAATACTTTCAATGATCTCTCAACTTCTATTGTAAAATCCACGTGACCTGGCGTATCAATTATATTTATTCTATGGTCTCTCCAAAAACATGTTGTTGCAGCAGAAGTAATTGTTATGCCTCTTTCTTGCTCTTGCTCCATCCAATCCATGGTGGCAGCACCATCGTGAACTTCTCCAATCTTATGACTTTTACCGGTATAATATAAAACCCTTTCTGTGGTTGTTGTCTTACCAGCATCAATATGGGCCATTATGCCAATGTTTCTATATTTATCGATGTCGTGTGTTCTAGCCATAAATAATTACCATCTATAATGAGCAAAAGCTTTATTTGACTCTGCCATTTTATGAGTGTCTTCTTTTTTTTTAATTGAGGATCCTCTATTATTGTAAGCATCAAAAATTTCATTAAATAGTTTATCTGACATAGACTTGTCTTTTCTTTTTCTCGAAGCATCAATCAACCACCTAAGTGCAAGAGCCTGAGATCTCTTAGGTCTCACTTCCACCGGAACTTGATATGTAGCGCCACCAACTCTTCTTGATCTTACTTCTACTGTTGGTCTTATGTTATTTATAGCTTCATTAAATACATTTATTGGCTCGTCTTTCGATTTTGATTTTATTTTATCAAGGGCAGTGTAGACAATTCTTTCTGCAGTAGTTTTCTTTCCGTCGAACATAATTGAATTAATGAGTTTTGGGATAATTGCTGATTTAAATTTAGGATCTACAATAGGTATTTTTTTTGGAGCTTTTCTTTTTCTTGACATAAAAATTATTTGCCTTTCTTGGCTCCGTATTTTGATCTTTGCTGCTTTCTGGCAGAAACTCCTTGTGTATCCAAGTTTCCTCTTAGAATATGATATCTTACACCAGGTAAATCTTTAACTCTACCTCCTCTAATTAGTACAACAGAGTGTTCTTGTAAATTATGTCCTTCTCCAGGAATGTATGAAATAACCTCGTGACCATTAGAGAGTCTTACTCTAGCTACCTTTCTTAATGCTGAATTAGGTTTTTTTGGAGTGGTTGTATAAACTTTTAAACATACTCCTCTTTTTTGTGGAGATTGTTCAAGAGCTGGAACTTTATTCCTAATTTTAGAGCGAACTCTTTTTTTTCTTAGCAATTGATTAACAGTTGGCATAATATTATTATTTTTTTGAAAGAAACTTAACAGCGGCTAGTTTGGCAGCGTTTAGTACTAAGTACTACATTCCAACCAAAAAAATATCGCCAAAATACTCAAATAAATTGATTTGTCAAACTAAAAGGGTCTTAAAAAAGCCTATTTTTTAAGTGTTTGAGGGCTGATTCTCTAGAGTTTCTTGATGATCTTTATCAGCTAAAAAAGATTTATCGTCTTCAGTCGCTTTTGAATTCCAAGACACTTTAACAGAGCCAGTGCCAGCAGGCACTAATCTTCCAACAATAACATTTTCTTTTAAACCCTTTAATTTATCGGTTTTTCCTTTTATCGCAGCATCTGTTAACACTCTAGTAGTTTCTTGAAATGATGCAGCAGAAATAAAAGACTCTGTTTGCAGTGATGCTTTAGTAATACCCATTAAAATTCTTTCACCAGCAACTATATTTTTACCATCTTTTTTTAAATTAGAATTAATTTCATCAAATGTAGTTTTTTCTATGATTTCTCCAGGTAACAGATTGGAGTCACCAGGAACCTTAACTTCAATTTTTTTAAGCATTTGTCTTAATATTACTTCGATGTGTTTATCGTTTATTATTACACCTTGCAATCTATAGACCTCTTGAACCTGATTAACAAAATATTCTGTAAGTTCTTTAATTCCTAATATCCTTAATATATCATGAGGTAAAGGTTGTCCGTCTAGCAAATATTCACCTTTCTTTATTTTTTCTCCCTGGTTAAAATTAATATGTTTACCTTTTGGTATTAGATAAGATGAGGTGTCTCCATTTTCCGACTCTATTGTAATTCTTTGCTTTCCTCTTACTTCTTTTCCAAAAATTACTCTACCATCATTTTCTGCAATAATAGCACTATCCTTAGCTTTTCTTGCTTCAAATAATTCAGCTACACGAGGCAATCCTCCTGTAATATCTTTTGTTTTTGAAGTTTCTTTAGGCAATCTAGCTATTACGTCTCCTGCGTGAATTTTTTGACCATCTGCCACTGATAAAATTGAGTCTGGAACTAAATAATATCTAGCTTCGTTGTCATCAGCTTTTTTTATCACATTTCCTTTTTCGTCTCTTAAAGTTATTCTTGGTTTTAAATCAGTATTTTTAGATTGTGTTTTCCAATCAATAACAGTTTTGGTTGATATTCCAGTAGCATCATCTGTTGTTTCAGCTATTGAAACACCATCAATTAAATCTACAAAATTTGCAATACCACTTTTCTCCGCTATTACTGGAGTTGTGTAAGGATCCCATTCACATATTTTTGTGTTTTGATTAATCTTATCACCATTTTGATAAAAAAGTTTTGAGCCATAAGGGACTTTATAAACAGCTATTTGCATCCCCTTATCGTCTTCGAGTGAAATTTGTGTATTTCTACCCATTACAATTAAATTTTTCTTGGAGTCCTCTATTAAATTTGTGTTTATAATTTTAAGTGTTCCTTTAGATTTCGTAACAATTTGACTTTCTTGTTTTATTGAAGCAGTTCCACCAACGTGAAAGGTTCTCATTGTTAATTGAGTTCCAGGCTCACCAATTGATTGTGCAGAAATCATTCCAATAGCCTCTCCTACATTTACTAAAATACCTCTTGATAAATCTCTACCATAGCAAGTTGAACAAACACCTTCTGGAAGACTGCAGGTGATTACCGAATAAACATCTATATTTTTAACTCCAGCTGCATCAATTTTTTCACAAGCTTCCTCATCGATCATTTCCTCTTTTTTAATAATTACTTCACCTGAAATTGGATTTTTGATATTTTTAGCTACTACCCTTCCAAGAGCTCTTTCAGATAAGCTTACTATTACATTTCCGCCCTCTATAATTTCACTTAATTGTATAAATCCTGGTTGATCACATTTTTTTGAAGTAATAGTTAGATCTTGAGCTACGTCACAAAGTCTTCTTGTTAAATATCCTGAGTTTGCTGTTTTAAGAGCAGTATCAGCTAAACCTTTTCTAGCACCATGAGTAGAATTAAAATATTCTAAGGCAGTTAACCCTTCTTTGAAATTTGATGTTATTGGACTTTCAATAATTTCTCCCGATGGTTTAGCTATCAATCCACGCATTCCTGCCAACTGCTTCATTTGAGCTGCTGATCCTCTTGCTCCACTGTCAGCCATCATAAAAACAGAATTTATTTTTAATCCTTCTTTTGTAACTTCTGTAGCTGAAATTCTTTTCATCATCTCTGAAGCAACTTTATCTGTACATTTAGACCATGCATCGACAACTTTATTGTATTTTTCGCCCCTTGTTATTAATCCCTCTGCATACTGATTTTCATATTCAGTAATTAATTTTTTTGTTTCTTCAATTAATTGAGCTTTGTTATCAGGTATAACTAAATCATCTTTTCCAAAAGAAATACCGGCTTTAAAAGCATATTTAAAACCTAAATCCTTTAACTTGTCGCAAAAAATTACAGTATTTTTTTGTCCTGAAAATCTAAATATATGATCTATTACTTCAGAAACTATTCTTTTTGGTAAGAGCCTGTCTATTAATGAAAATTTATTGTTAACATCTTTTGGAATAATGTCTGCTAATAAGAATCTTCCAGCTGTACTAGTATATTTTTCAAATTTTTTTGTACCTTTTTCATCAACAGTTTCAAATCTAGATATAATTCTAGAATGTATTTTAATACTCCCATTTTCTAAAGCTTGAAGAATTTCATTTGTATTTACAAAATAACCCTCAATTTTTTCTGTTTGATATGGCGGTTGAGATAGATAATAAATTCCTAATATCATATCCTGACTTGGAACAATAATTGGTTTACCATTTGAAGGACTAAGAATATTGTTTGTTGACATCATAAGAACTCTTGCTTCTAGCTGGGCTTCCAGACTTAATGGAACGTGAACAGCCATTTGATCACCATCAAAATCTGCATTGAAAGCTGCACAAGTTAGAGGGTGTAATTGAATTGCATCACCTTCAATTAGTTTTGGTTCAAAAGCTTGAACACCAAGTCTATGAAGCGTTGGAGCTCTATTGAGCAGAACTGGATGCTCTCTAACTATCACTTCGAGAGAGTCCCAAACCTCATCTCTCTCTTTTTCAACCAACTTTTTTGCTTGCTTTATTGTAGAAGCTAAACCTAATTTATTTAATCTTGCGTACAAAAAGGGTTTGAATAATTCAAGGGCCATTTTTTTTGGTAACCCACACTCATGTAATTTAAGATCAGGACCAACAACAATTACAGATCTACCTGAATAATCTACTCTCTTACCTAGAAGGTTTTGTCTAAATCTACCTTGCTTACCCTTTAACATTTCTGCAAGAGATTTTAAAGGACGTTTTCCAGTCCCGGTTATAACTCTTCCTCTTCTTCCATTATCGAAAAGTGCATCAACAGATTCCTGTAACATTCTTTTTTCATTTCTTATAATTATATCTGGGGCTTTCAAGTCCATCAGTCTTTTTAATCGATTATTCCTATTTATAACCCTTCTGTATAAATCATTTAAATCTGATGTAGCAAACCTACCACCATCTAATGGAACCAATGGTCTTAATTCTGGGGGTATTACCGGTATTGTGGTTAATATCATCCATTCAGGTTTATTTCCTGTTTCAATAAAAGAGTCTATGAGCTTAAGTCTTTTTACATTTCTCTCTTCTGTTACTTTGGATTTAGTCTCTTTAATTGATTTTGAAAGTCTCTCTCTTTCTTCTTTTAAATCGATTGATTTTAAAATTTCTAAAATGGCTTCAGCACCAATACCTGCTGAAAATGACTCTTCTCCATATTGGTCCTGATATCTTATAAGCTCTTCTTCGTTAAGTAATTGATTTTTTTTAAGACCAGTTAAACCAGGTTCTATTACAATAAAGTTTTCAAAATATAAAACTTTCTCAACTTCTTTTAGTTTCATATCAATTACTAATGAAATTCTACTTGGTAAGGATTTTAAAAACCAAATATGAGCTACAGGCGTAGCTAGATTTATATGACCCATTCTCTCTCTTCTTACATTTGATTTAGTTACCTCTACACCACATTTTTCACAAATAATTCCTCTAAACTTCATTCTTTTATATTTGCCACACAAGCACTCATAATCTTTTATAGGGCCAAAAATTCTGGCACAGAACAGACCATCTTTTTCTGGTCTAAAAGTTCTATAATTTATAGTTTCAGGTTTTTTAATTTCACCATACGTCCAAGATTTAATTTTTTCAGGACTAGCAAGTGTAATTTTAATACTATTAAAATTTTGCGACTCAGATACAGATTTTTCTTTAAAAATTTCTGATATTTCTCTACTCATAATTAGTTTAACTCCACATTTAAAGCTAAAGATTTAATTTCTTTTATTAATACGTTAAATGATTCAGGTATACCTGACTCAAAATTTTCTTCCCCTTTTACAATAGTCTCATAAACTTTCACCCTACCAGCTACATCATCAGATTTAACTGTCAATATTTCTTGCAAAGTATAAGATGCGCCATAAGCCTCTAAAGCCCAAACTTCCATTTCACCAAATCTTTGCCCACCGTTTTGAGCTTTTCCGCCAAGTGGTTGCTGAGTGACTAGACTATAAGGTCCTGTTGATCTTGCATGAATCTTATCTTCTACTAAATGATGAAGTTTTAACATGTAAATTGTCCCAACAGTTACAGGTCTATCAAATTTTTCACCAGTTCTTCCATCCCATAGAAATGTTTGACCTGTTCCTGGTAGTCCAGCTGTTTTTAACATATTTGTAACGTCTTTCTCTTTTGCACCGTCAAATACTGGGGTTGCAATGGGTATTCCATTTTGCATGTTATCAACATAATCAGAAAATTCAGATTTTGATAATTTATTTATATTTTCATCATAGAAATCTTTCCCATAAACTGTAGAGAATATATTTTTTATGTCATCATTTTTTTCAATATTTTTACTCATTTTATTAATTAGAGTTTTTAATTGATTTCCAAGTTCAGAGCATGCCCATCCAAGATGAGTTTCTAATATTTGTCCAACATTCATACGACTAGGTACGCCCAAAGGATTTAACACAATATCTACTGCCTGACCACTTTCCATATAAGGCATGTCTTCAACAGGCACAATTTTACTAACCACACCTTTATTACCATGTCTTCCTGACATTTTATCTCCTGGTCTCAATCTTCTTTTCATTGCTACAAATACTTTTACCATTTTCATTACGCTGGGTAACAAATCATCACCTTGTTGAATTTTAATAACTTTATCCTCAAATCTATTTTGAATGTCTAAATTAGCACTATTGTATTGATCTTTAAGTTTATTCATTGCTTCAGTAGCCTTCGCATCTTTTACACTAATTTTAAATAATTCGTTTACTGTAAGAACTTTTATATTATTTTCGTTAAGTATTTCATTTGGATTTAAATTTTTAATTTTTGTATCATTTTTCAATCCAGATAAGATTGTGGTTGCAGTCTGTTTAATACTTCTTTGTAGTATTTCCTCTTCAACTAATTTATCTTGTTGTACGCTTTCAATTTCTGATCTTTCTATTATTATAGATCTTTCATCTTTTTCTATTCCATGTCTATTAAATACTCTAACATCAACAATTGTACCACCACTTCCACTCGGCATTCTTAATGATGTATCTGTTACATCAATTGCTTTTTCTCCAAATATTGATCTCAATAATTTTTCCTCTGGTCCTGAAGCAGAGTCTCCTTTTGGAGTTACTTTACCAACTAAAATATCTCCAGGTTTAACTTCAGCTCCTATATAAACTATTCCTGACTCATCTAGGTTTTTTAGAGACTCCTCATTAACATTTGGAATATCTCGGGTGATATCTTCTTCACCTAATTTCGTATCTCTGGCCATAACTTCGTACTCTTCTATATGAATTGAGGTAAAGACATCATCTGTTACACATCTTTCAGATATTAGAATTGAGTCTTCAAAGTTGTATCCTTGCCATGGCATAAATGCTACAGTAACATTTTTACCAAGAGCAAGTTCACCAACTTTTGTTGAAGGGCCGTCTGCTATTATATCCCCAGTCTTAACTTTGTCACCTACCCTAACTAAAGGTTTTTGATTTATACATGTATTTTGATTTGATCTTTTAAATTTTTGTAAATTATAAATGTCAACTCCTGATTTTGAAAAGTCTTTTTCTTCAGATGCTTTAATTACAATTCTCTTACCATCTATTTTATCAACTATACCATCTCTTCTTGCAACAATTGTAACTCCTGAATCTAAAGCCACATCACTTTCTATACCTGTGCCAACAAGTGGAGCCTCTGGTTTCATTAATGGAACAGCTTGTCTCATCATATTTGATCCCATCAGTGCTCTATTTGCATCATCATTTTCTAAAAAAGGTATTAGTGAGGCCGCAACTGAAACTAACTGCTTTGGGGATACATCTATATAATCAACATTTTCAGGTTTTGCTAAAATAAAATTAAGATTTTGTCTACATGAGACTAATTCCTCAGTGAATTTTCCATTCTTATCTAGTTTTGAATTAGCTTGTGCAATTGTATATTTTGTTTCCTCCATTGCGGATAAGTACTCTATGTTTTCTACAACCTTTCCATTTTCAACTTTTTTGTATGGGCTTTCGATAAAACCGTACTTATTTATTTTTGAATAAGTTGATAAACTATTAATTAATCCAATATTAGGACCCTCTGGTGTTTCAATTGGACAAATTCTTCCATAATGAGTAGGGTGTACGTCCCTTACTTCAAAGCCAGCACGTTCCCTTGTAAGTCCGCCTGGTCCTAAAGCTGAAACTCTTCTTTTGTGAGTTATTTCAGAAAGAGGATTAGTTTGATCCATAAATTGAGATAATTGAGATGTCGCAAAAAAATCTTTTAAAGAAACAGTTAATGGTTTCGCATTAATCAAATCCTGTGGCATAGCTGACTCCACATCTATAGTTGTCATCTTTTCTTTAATAGCTCTTTCCATTCTATAGACACCCATTCTAGCTTGATTTTCTACAAGTTCTCCAACTGATCTAATTCTTCTATTGCCTAGATGATCAATGTCGTCAATTTCATCCTTGCCATCTCTCAACTCAAGCATTTTTTTAATAATAGAAATTATATCCTCGTTTCTTAAGATTGTTATTTTATCTGAACAATCAAGATTTAATCTTGAATTCATTTTAACTCTACCAACATCAGACAAATCATACCTGTCTGAACTGAAAAAAAGATTATTAAAAATTTGGGTAGCAATTTCTATTGTTGGTGGCTCACCAGGTCTTAATACTTTATAAATATCATTAATTGCATCGTTTTTTGTTTCATTTTTGTCATTTAAAAGTGTTATTAATAAATAAGCACCTTTATTAATTGGGTTTGTCTTAGAGATCTCTAAATTGAAAATATTGTTTTCAATTAGTTTGTCCAAAATAGTCTCGTTAAGCTCAGTACCAATACTAAAATTATCTTCTAAATTCTCAATTGTAATTTTTTTATGAAGGAATTTTCCAAATAACGATTCTTTTGAAACGAAAATATCTTTTAAACCATCAGTTTGAAGTTTTTTTGCATTAAGATAATTTATTTTTTCACCAGATTTAATTACAATTTTACTATTTCTGGCATCTATGACTTCCTCAGAAAAATTTTTAGATTTATAGTTTTCTGGATCGAACTTTGTTTTCCATTTTTTGTTTTTTTCATCGTAAGAATAATTTTCTTTTTCATAAAACTCATTAACAATGTCACTCTTAGAATATCCAAGAGCCATAAGAAGAGTACTTACAAGTATTTTTTTTTTTTCTATCAATTCGAAAATATAAATAGTCTTTAACATCAAATTCAAAATCTAACCAAGATCCTCTATTAGGTATAACTCTACAATTAAATAATAATTTTCCACTTGCGTGCGATTTACCTTTATCATGATCAAAAAAAACTCCCGGACTTCTATGCATTTGATTTACAACAACTCTTTGAACTCCATTAATAATAAAAGTTCCACTCTCAGTCATCATTGGAATTTCACCCATGTATACTTCTTGCTCTTTAGCTGATAATATTTCTTTAGTATTATTTTCACTATCAATTTCATAAACTACTAACCTTAGAGTACATTTTAATGCAGCTGAGTATGTTAATCCTCTAGATATACACTCATCGACATCAAATTTAGGTTTATCGAATCTATATGATACGTATTCAAGTGTAGCTTTGTCATTAATATCTTCTATTGGAAAAATACTTTTAAATACTCTATCAAAACCTTTAACTAAATGTGCTTCAACTTCAGAATTAAATTCTGTTAATTGCTTGTAGGAATTTTTTTGAACTTCAATAAGATTAGGAATAGATAAGCTTTCTTTAAGCTTACCAAAATTTTTTCTAATATTTTTTTTACCTGTAAAAGATAGTTGCATATACACTGTATTACTGAATAAAAATTTTCAGTAATTAAATTCTTCCTAGTTTAATTTACTTAAGTTCTACTTTTGCGCCAGCTGCTTCTAG
>MDTD01021668.1_pt1 | contig 25906 bp, 18 predicted proteins | sample 811221 | NCBI WGS metagenome assembly MDTD01 (sample SAMN05326646, study PRJNA326480) | marine metagenome | isolation source: seawater | place: Pacific Ocean: South West | collected 2011 | reverse complement strand
GACCATGACCTCTGAACCCCTGATCCAGGGACAATGGCTCGAGTCGGGCACACATCTGGATCTTGTCGGTGCATTTCGCAAAGACATGCGGGAGGCAGATGACGAAGCCATGAGACGTGCACAAGTCTTCGTTGACTCACGCAAAACCACTATAGGGGAAATCGGTGAGCTCGTTATTCCCATGGAGGCTGGAGTGATCTCTGAAAAGAATGTGCTTGGTGACCTCTATGACCTGTGCGCCAGTGCGACTGGCCGACAAAGTCCCGAGGACATTACCCTGTTCAAGAACGGCGGCGGAGGACATCTGGACCTCATGACCGCAAGACATATTGAAAGCCGCTGCGCAACAGACTAATACGCACCTCGCTCTTATCCTGGATTCAACACCTGCCAGAAGAGTGGTAACCAGGCAATCGTCAGCAAACCTACCAGCACAGATTGGGTCATTAATACCTTGCGATGCTTTGCCCGGCGCTCACCGCTGCTGGACGACATAAACACGGCGCTCATCAGTACATCGAGGAGTGTGACGAAAAAAAAGATCGGCACGAGGGCTGGGACAATCACCGTCGTGACAAAAGCCCAACCCTCGTAACTGGTGGGAGCCAGCGCGAAGGGGGCCATCGCAGCGAGGATTCCCAGCACCAGTGCCAGTGCCAGCCTCAGGGGACCAAGCACTCGTGAAAATTCCTTAATCATCTTCACCCAACTTGAGGTCAACATCATCAGCTACTGAGAAGCATGAAGAGGTATCAGCATCAATTGATATTCGGGGTTGGCCAGGGGCCTGTAACTGGTTCCATTTGTGGATAACGCATTCTGATGGCTCTACAAGAAGCGACTGCTGGTTCCTATCGGCGATCCCACAGGCATCTTTATCACCGGTAAACCTATCCCAAAGAGCTATAACTGGAATTGACAACCCGCCTGTCCATGCCGCCAGGCCCCAAGCCCCCGCAGTTTTTGCGACACCCCAGACGTCAGGTTCTGGCCGGGGCTCAAGAAGGGTGCCTCCAATGCGGTAAAAGTTAGTGAGTTTTGCGGCCGAGATGCCAAATCCTTTCCGAGCTTTGGGATTGATAAGAAAGTCTACCGATTCGTCCCTTAAGTTAAAGCCACCTCTGATCAAGTAAGTGACATCAGACGTCTGAAGCGCAACGCTGTCAGCAGACATCGCGATTCCATCAACAATCCGAAAACCAATCACTCCGCAGTCAAGGCTATGGAATTCTGACTTCTTCTTTGGGTCAAGCGCGTTAAGCACCTGTACCAAGATGGAATTTGTCAGAAGATCAAACTCGCTTGCAGGGATATAGGTATTGTCTCCTCGAGCAAGAAAAGATCCTGACGAGGTTGACACAATCTCCTTAGGTGACGTGCCCATGCCGGAAAGATCGATCGCAACATCGAGTGTACCTTCCAACGGCAGTTTTACATTTTTAAGTGCGGGGACTCGATTCAGAACAAGGTCGTTGATGTCAAAAGTAAAATCGACAGCATAAGGCAACTTACGGGTATCCAATCCGATATTCATTTTGAAGGTTCCGCCCGAAAACTGCCCTGAACGAGCGCTAATGTCGAGCTTTCCATCAGAAGTACGAATCTGGCTATTGAGTCGGCGCGCCTTAAATCCCCGGGTAACGAGATCATCTGCGTCGAACTGAACATCCAAATCAAAGTAATCGACCCAAGCAACCCCAAGAGGGTCGCTGGAAAATATACTCTCGGGTGATTCAGGATTTTCTCGTAGTCGATTTCGAGAAGGAAAAATCTCGATCGTATTCAGGCGGGACGACTTCAGTTCTCCGGTGACGCGGATTTTTTCTCCTGCGTTTACGGAAAGGTTGGGGAACTTGGATAAATCAATCCCCTGAAGGTGGGCATTGCCTGAAAGATCGTTGTTACCAAGTGTCACGGCAAAATCACCAACAGGCATATTTTGATCATCAATCTCGAAGTTGCTTTCAAAGCGCAAAGGGCCGGGATCAAGGTAATCGCCAGGTAACCATCGGGAAAGATGCGCCAATGATAGAGCTTCAAATTGCAGGCTCACCTGATTGCCACTTCGCAGGGGCCAGGAAAAGTTCCCTTGGGCCGCCGCGTTGAAGTTGTTGGACGACATCCGAACGACGCCATTCACGGTCCTCGAATCCTGCGATGCATCACGTCGCATCTTGGTCTCAAGAGAGAGCGGTCCATCCAGAGGGATAGCCAGTCCGAAGGTCTCGCTCACCCTGGCGACATCATCAGCTTGAAAGCGCGAGTTAAGGTCAAAAGTCGTTTTCTCATCGGAGAGATTAACCTGACCATTGATCTCTACCTGCATACCATCGCTGACGCCGTCAAGAAAGACAAAGAGCGATGATCCCCGCTGTGGGGCTCCCACCGCATTCACTGAGAGTCTCGCCGGGACCGCGACTGCAGTTCGCAATCCGAGCGGACTGGTAAACTGCTCCAGATCATCCACCGCAAGATTAACTGTGATCGATCCGCTCGCAAGGTCCGTGAGGTCCGGCAACTGACCGAAAAATTGACCCGACCGGATTCCCTTACCCTTGATAACACCCCTGACATTGGACAAACGGGCCTGGCCATCAGTGCACAAAAGTTTGGCATCACTCGTAAAGCCTAACCTCGGGTACTGATCAAGTGACCACCCCAGAGCGGTTTCAAGTAACACCAAGTCAGAAACCGAAGCATCGACACCGAGATCGCATTCAACGTTGGACCCAAGAGATGTGATGCTGCCATTAAGCCCGAGGTGGCCGAATGGGTTTACCAAGTTGGCTGAGATCCTATTGAGATCCAGATCGCCGATGATGCCGCCCAGTACGGCCAACATTTTCACCTGCCCCCCCAGTGGCAAGTCAAAGCCGAATGCACCAACCAACGCTATCAGGTCGTCCGATTCGGCACTGATCGGTATATTGAAAATGGCGGTTTTACCCAAGGGTCCAATGGTCCCACCGTCGTTTCCACCACCGTTGACGGCGACGATATCAGACGCCACCGCCAGCTTTATCTCACTGACATTGAGGTCCTTACGTTCCCCAACAAGTCGTGCCTGCGCTTGCCCGGTGAACCCCTCAGGAATCGGTAGCCCTAGAGGCTGAGCCAACGCAGCGAGATCGCGAGCATCGATCTCGAATGGCATGTTGAACTGTGCCCGGGGGCCAATTGGGCCAATCTCGCCATCCGCGTTGAGCGTCATTGAACCAGACTCCAACTGCAGTTCAATTTCGCTGACGTCGACATCGCCCTCCGTACCACTGACTCGGCCAAGGACAACGCCTTTCCCTATAAACGGTAAATCCCATTGGGTGTAAGACTTCAAAAATGCGCCTAGCTGATCGGTACTGCTCTTAGCGCGAAAATCAATCGACCAGCCATGAGGGCTAAGCAGATCATCCATGTAGCCGGTTGCAGACAGTTTCGCATGCTCGCCGGATGCATCTATCACGACATCCTCAATCCTGAAATCCCCTAACGAACCGGTCAGGACACCCTGAGCCTCAGCGCTGGCTTTAAAAGGAACGCGACCCTTAAAGAGGTCAACAAGGCTCCCGAGCTCTTCCGTTTCAGCAAGCACCTTTAGACGGGTCGGTGAGACCGCACTACCCTGCGCCGGGCGTTTGAAGAACTCTACCAACGAACTGATTGACCCGGAGGCAGTGATGCGCAGACGTTCCGAGCGCGTCGTAACGTCAATGTCTTCAAGGCGCAAATCCTTGCCCGGCCGACCCCGCATTACCGCACTCACTCGGGCGATACCGCTAAAGAGCTCTTTCTTCTGTTCAGTGAGTCCGGGCATAACCATGGTGACTGATTGGGTCAAGTCACTTGTCTCGAGCGCAAGACGAATATCGACGTTACCGCCCTGCATAACCTCGGTGACGGTCCCCTCTAATTCTCCTGAGATCTTACCCAATACGAGACGCAATGCAGCCTCGAGGTTATCATCTCCCCCCGGCGTCAGGGAGCCTCTCACCTCAAGGGCGCTACCGCTAAACGTCCCGGTTGCGGTGACTGCGCCGTCACCGACATCTTCGGGCAGTACCCAGTCCAACTGACTCAAGTGAAGATCCCGATCAAGTTGTGGATCAGAATCTGAGTACTGGATATGAGCCCGGCTCACTTGCAGCTCGCGAAGGATCAAAGAACGTATGGCGATCTCATCCAGACGAGAACGCCAGTTCGTTGCCCCCTCCTCCAGCCCGGAAACCAGATTTAGAGTAGGCGAGTCCATTTCCAGCCTGTCGATAACCAGAATGCCCGACAGAAGAGGCCAGATTGCGAACTCTACTTCGGCGCTTGGAACATTCAGCAAAGGCAGGGCCGACACGCCTTCAGGACTTGAGATCTGCAGGCCTGATACCGACAGTTTCGTCGTCGGCCAAAGCTGGAAACCAAGCCGGTCGCTGATCTGGACTTCACGCTGGATGGCGGTGCCCACCCAGCTCGCGACTCGATCGCGATGCTCGTTCCAATTGAAGTACTGCAAGAACAATACTGGAAAGGCCAGTAGCGCCACCAATAGCCCAACTGCCGATAAAATAAGGCGCTTTCGAGTCATGATGGGCGTAGCATACGGCAATGCGTGTCAGGTTCGCCAGAAAATCAGGCCCAAGACGCTGCAAAGCCCTACCTCAATCAATCTCGCAGCAGGATTTTTCCATCAAGACAACCGCTCGACAGTCATAAGAATGCCATGACCTCATCTGTGGACGAAAAGAAACTCAGTAAACGGCTTCGCCGCGAGGTCGGGCGTGCCATTCAGGATTTCCAGATGATCGGCGAGGGAGACAGTGTCATGGTTTGCGTTTCCGGCGGCAAAGATTCTTTTGTTATGCTGGACGTGTTGGAGCAATTGCGCCATCGCGCTCCAGTCTCCTTTTCGCTGCGCGCAGTTCATCTGGATCAGAACCAGCCTGGGTTTCCGGTCGACACCCTAAAAGCATACCTTGCCACACGCAAGGTTCCTTTCGACATTATTGATGAGGATACCTACAGCATCGTCAAACGGGTCATTCCCGAAGGGAAAACTATGTGCGGGCTGTGTTCAAGGCTTAGGCGGGGCATCCTGTATCGCTATGCTCGGGAAACCGGCATGAGCCGGATTGCGCTTGGCCACCATAGCGATGACATGATTGAGACCCTTTTTCTGAACATGTTCCATGGTGGCCAATTGAAATCGATGCCGCCCAAATTGCGCAGCGACGACGGGCACAATATCGTTATTCGGCCAATGGCCTATTGCCGCGAGGCAGATCTCGCACGCTACACACAGATTCGGGAATACCCGGTGATCCCCTGCAACCTCTGCGGTTCACAGGACCACCTGCAGCGCCAGGCGATAAAGACGATGCTGGGCGATTGGGAAAAAGCGCATCCAGGGCGTATCGCCAGCATCTTCCGAAGCCTGACACACGTGGCACCGAGTCAGCTTGCTGATCGGTCTCTTTTCGACTTCGCCGCACTAGAGACGCAGACAACAGAACATCGCTGGCTTCCCGAGGGCACAACCACGAACCGGCAAAGCGGCCCGGCCGACACTGTCCCTTGCGACGAAACCGGATCGTAGAGGAGAAAGAACTTGAAACCGGACTCATTTAATCCCGGGCTGATAGCGTTTCTGGACGAATCGCCCAGCCCTTTCCACGCCGTCACGACCATGCAGCGCGCTCTGCAAGAGCACGGGTTTAACGATCTTGATCCCGGTGCGCCATGGTCAATTGGTGGTCGCGACAAAGCGCTGGTCGTTCGAAATGGCTCATCTCTCATCGCATTCCGGATGGGAAGTGCACCCCTCATCGAATCCGGCGTGCGCATGATCGGAGCCCATACTGACAGCCCCTGTCTTCGGATCAAGCCAGTCCCTGATGTAAGACGGTCCGGTTTTCATCAGCTCGGTGTCGAGATCTACGGAGGTGTGCTGCTCGCACCCTGGTTTGATCGGGATCTCTCGATCGCAGGACGCGTCACCTGCTTTGACACCACCGGCCAGCGCCTCTCATTGCTGATTGACTTCAAAAAACCCATTGTCACTATCCCCAGCCTCGCGATCCACCTCAACCGTGACATCCACAAAAACCGCACGATCAATCCACAGCAGGAACTGGTTCCGATACTGTGTGACCTGCCGGATCAAAGTGAAGCCGGGTTTCGCGAATTACTGCTTGACCAGATTCATCAGGAGCATCCTGAGGCCAACGTCCAGGCAGTCACAGACTATGAGTTGAGCTGCTATGACACCCAAGGCGCGCAACAGGTGGGATTACGGGGTGACTTTCTCGCAAGCGCCCGTCTGGATAATCTGCTGAGTTGCTACACGGGCCTTCGCAGCCTGCTGGATGCCCAGGGAGAGCCGACCATTTTGCTGGTGTGCAATGATCATGAAGAGGTCGGCAGCGCATCTGCAGCCGGCGCACAAGGACCCTTTCTGCACACCGTACTGGAGCGACTTTGCGGCGACGGCGAAACCATGGCACGGGTACTGGCCCGCTCGCTCTTGATCTCAGCGGATAATGCGCACGCGCTGCACCCAAACTACGAGACCAAACACGATCCGCAGCATCAGCCACGCCTTAACGGCGGACCCATCATCAAATTCAACGCCAATCAGCGTTACGCCACCAACAGTGAGACCGCTTCGGTCTTCAGGGAGCTGTGTGCCCGTGCCGACGTTCCGGTTCAATCTATTGCAATGCGCAGCGATATGGCCTGCGGCAGCACCATCGGGCCGATTACCTCAACCGTACTCGGCGTCGATACGGTCGACGTGGGCGCCCCGCAACTCGGCATGCATTCGATTCGTGAAACCACCGGGTGGCATGATCCGGTCCTTCTTTATCGAGCGCTCAAGGAATTTTTTGAATCCCAGACGCTGTAATCCGTCGATGTCAGCCTAGGGACAAGCCTAAAAAGAAAAAGCCGGGCCTTGAGCCCGGCTTTTTATGCTGGCCCGCTCCGACCTGCCGGAGCGGATTATTCAGCGCTTCGTTATTGCGACTGCTCGACCATGTAGTCCACGGCGAGTTTGACATCATCGTCACTCAGGTGGGCGAATCCCCCTTTGGGCGGCATGTAGCCGGCCTTGCCCTGGAATCCCACAATGGCATGCTCGTAAAGCAGATCCATACCCTGAGCAATGCGATCTGCCCACGCATCTTTGTCGCCGATCTTAGGGGAACCTGCCACACCGGAGTTGTGGCAGGCCATGCAACCACTGTTGTACACCGCTGCACCGTCCGCCTGGACCACTGGTGAACCGAAACCGATCAGCGTGAGGCTCGCCAAAGCAACATATCTTTTCATCTTCATGCTTCTTCTTACTCCTTCTTGTTCCTTCCTTCAGTTTCTAGTTTCCGGAATGTGCTGATCCCGTCATTGTTGACGTCAGGACTTTACTGGATACGCCGTTAAAAATCCGTGTCGGAATTCTAAGAGTTGCCTCACCGGCGGTAAACCTTCCACAATTGTCAGGATTTACGTTACAACTCACGGGTGGTATGAAACATCACCTCAGGCCATCGTTCCTGCGCAAGGCGCAGATTGGCAAGGTTCGGTGCCAGATAGGTAAGCGCGCCCGAAGCATCAAGAGCAAGGTTCTGAGCCGCTTTTTTCTTCATCTCCTCTAATCGGACGGCGTCTTCACTGTCGAGCCAGCGCACGGTTGCCACCGGGACCGCTTCGAAACTGCACTCCACGCCGTACTCGTGCTTAAGCCGGTGCGCCACCACATCAAACTGCAGGATCCCTACGGCGCCTAGTACCAGATCGTTGCTGAGCATGGGCCGAAATACCTGGGTGGCGCCTTCTTCACTCAACTGATCCAGTCCCTTGTTTAGCGCTTTGGCGCGCAACGGGTCTGCCAACCTCATCCGTCGAAACAATTCCGGAGCGAAACTGGGGATACCAAGAAACTTCAACTCTTCCCCAGCCGTGAAGGTATCACCAATCTGGATCGTGCCATGGTTATGGAGCCCGATAATATCTCCCGCCACCGCGCCGCTGGCCAACTCCCGCCGCGCGGCCATAAAAGTAATGGCGTTGTGTAGCTGCACATCACGCTCCGCGCGAACATGACGCACCTTGAGACCTTTATTAAATGAGCCCGAAGTGATCCGCAAAAAAGCGACCCGATCATGATGCGCCGGATCCATATTTGCCTGAATCTTGAAGACGAATCCGGAAAACGGGGTTTCGCTCGCATCCACCGTCCGCGTCTTCGACGTTCTGGGTAAGGGAGCCGGCGCGTAATCAACGAAGGCATCGATCAGTTCATCTGTCCCTTCGTGGTTCAGGGCTGACCCGAAGAAAACCGGCGTCAATTTCCCGGCAAGATAGGCAGCGCGATCAAAAACGTGTGATGCACCCTGCAGCAGTTCGATCTCCTCCCGAAGCTTAAGCGCATCTTCTCCCGCTATCGCGTCAAGCTTTGGGTTATCCAGTCCCTGAATCACCTGGGGTGAGCAACCTCCCGATCCACTACGGTCAAACAGGGAAATACTGTCATCGAGCAGCCGGTAGACACCGCAAAAATGACGACCGGACCCCAGCGGCCAGGTGACGGGCGCGCAACTGATTTTGAGGACAGACTCAACCTCATCAAGCAGTTCCACGGGATCGCGTCCTTCGCGATCCATCTTGTTGATAAAAGTCATGATGGGTGTGTTCCGCAGGCGACAAACATCCATCAATTTGATCGTACGCTCTTCAACGCCTTTCGCCGCATCAATCACCATCAGGGCGGAGTCCACTGCGGTCAACGTGCGGTACGTGTCTTCCGAAAAGTCAGCATGGCCCGGCGTATCCAGCAAGTTCACAATAAACTGGCGGTACTCAAACTGCATGACCGAGGAGGTGACCGAGATACCCCTCTCCTTTTCAAGTTTCATCCAGTCGGAAGTGGCATACCGACCCGTCTTGCGGGCGCGCACGGTTCCCGCCTCCTGAATAGCGCCACCGTAATGGAGGAATTTCTCAGTGAGGGTTGTCTTACCCGCGTCCGGGTGAGAGATGATGGCAAAGGTGCGTCGGCGCTGCACCTCTTCCAGATGATCTGACATAAAACCGTGGCTGCTGGCCTGAAAAAGACGGCGGATTATAACGTCCTGCCGGGTCCGTGCCCCGGCTAAAGCTCCTCAAGATCGTCTTTTTAGCTGCGAATAACCACCGGGCTACGCCTTAATACTCCTCGCGTTTTCGCAAATCCACATCGGCCCCACTCGGGCGGAAAGACTGCGAAAACGGTAACGGCAGCTGCGGGTTATAACGGTCAAAATCGTACGAGCGTCGTCGCCGGATCCGGTGAATGCGGCGCCGGGTACTCCATCTGCTGCGGTTCAAGGTGCTGATACTCCCACTCAGGGTGACGCGTTCGGAAAGAACAGTTGTTGCCCGGACCGCCTGAAGTTGGCGATGGCCGTCTGGCCGGCTTTGCCGATCATCCAGTCCACGAATACCTGCCCTGCTTTTGCTTTGACATGGGGATGTTTTTTGGAATCCACAAGGATAATGCCATATTGGTTGAAAAGTGGCGGATCATCTTCGTATAACACCCTCAAGCCCTGCTTGTTGGCGAAACTAATCCAGGTGGCGCGATCGGTCAGGCAATACGCGTTCATCCCCACGGCGACGTTTAGCGTTGCGCCCATCCCGGAGCCGGTCTCACGATACCAACCCCCGCTGGCCTCCGATGGATGAATCCCGGCTGAGCGCCAAAGCGCTAACTCTTTCTTGTGCGTGCCCGAGTCATCCCCCCTGGAGGTAAAAAACTTGCCCGAGAGACTGATCCGCGTCAGCGCCTCACCAACACTGTCCGCCTCCTCCAGTCCTGCCGGATCGGCTGCCGGGCCAACCAGGACAAAATCATTGAACATGAGATCAAAACGCTCAACACCCCAACCATCCGCAACAAACTGTTTTTCATCTGATTCGGCGTGAACCAGCAGAACGTCGCCATCTCCCCGCATGGCATTGCGGATGGCCTGGCCTGTTCCGACCGCCACCACGTTCACCTTGATGCCATGCGTCTCCTCAAAGAGAGGCAGCAGGTAATCGTAGAGTCCGGAATTGGCTGTGGAAGTCGTCGACTGTATGACAATCGAATCCTGCGCAGCAGGAACGCTGGCCGAGATCCCGCATAAGAGCGCGCTGGCCAATAGCTTCAGGATCCGCCGCCGCCTGCTCTCCGAAGACATCATCATAGAAAGTGCCCCGGGCCAGAAAAACCGATTGGGTCAGCCAAAGTCTGCAATCTTGGGGTCAGTAGCTTGCCGCGGCCGGTTTTTTTCCGACCCGTTCCGTGGGACGGATAAAAGACAGCAGCAAATTCACTGCCAGGGCCAGCAACATCAGAATAATTCCAAGCGCCATCGCAAGTTCCAGATCGCCTTTGGATGTCTCGAGTGCGATTGCTGTTGTCATCACACGGGTCAGATGATCGATATTTCCCCCGACAATCATCACGGCACCGACCTCCGAGATCGCCCTGCCAAAGCCGGCGAGACCGACTGTCAAAAGACCGTACCGCCCTTCCCAGAGTAATGTCCGGACTCGATGACCTAAACCGATCGCCAGGGACGCAAAGTATTCGGCGTATTCCGAATTAAGGTCTTCGATGGTCTGTCGGGCGAGCGCGATGACGATCGGTGTAATGAGCAGGGTTTGCGCAATCACCATGGCGGTCGGCGTGTAGAGCAGGCCCAGCACGCCAAAAGGGCCCGCCCTGGAAAGCGCGAGATAGACGAGAAGTCCCACCACGACGGGCGGCATCCCCATAAGCGAGTTGCTGACCACGATCAGACTGAAGCGCCCGGGAAACCGGCCGATCGCAATCGCCGCACCGACCGGCAGTCCAATCAGCAGGGACAACCCCACCGCGGACAGGCTGACGCGAAGAGACAGCCCGACAATCTCAAAAAGGTCGGCGTCCAGCGCCCCTATCAGGGAAAACGCCATGGCGAATGAACTGGATAATTCCTGCATCTGTCAGTGTTTACAAGGTGATCGTCAAATACTACGGAATCTTCCCATATTGTATATGCTGACCCAATAGAGCCTGACCATACCGATGCACCCATTCGAATTAAGGCAATGCTTCGGCCAGCAGATCATGCTCGTCAAAGTGGGTAATCCTGACATCGAGGCGCTGACCGGGCGATAAATCCCCAGCTCCGGAAACCTGAATGTTGCCGTCGACTTCAGGAGACTCTGCGTAACTTCGGGCGATGGCGGTATCTGCTTCCACATCGTCAATTACCACCTCAACCTGCGAGCCCACCCGGCTGCCGAGCCGGTCTTTCGAGACTTCTGCCTGCACCTCCATCAGCGCCTGAAGACGCTCCTCGGCCAGTTGAGGATCTACCGGATCAGGCAGTTCGTTTGCCCGGGCCCCTGACACCGGGGAGTAGACGAAGCACCCGACCCGGTCCAGTTGAGCCTCACGCAGGAATTCGAGCAGCTCGGAAAAATCTCGCTCCGTCTCCCCGGGGAACCCCACAATGAACGTGCTGCGAACGGCGAGTTCGGGGCATCGGCTCCGCCAGGACCGGATACGTGAAAGATTGTCCTCGGTGTTCGCCGGGCGCTTCATTAATTTGAGAATTCGGGGGCTGGCATGCTGAAACGGCACATCAAGATAAGGCAGCACCAGGCCTTCTGTCATCAGGGAGACGAGTTCATCCACGTGCGGATAGGGATAGACGTAATGCAGACGTACCCACACGCCCAGTTCACCGAGCGCCCGGGCCAGGCTGTGAATTTCCGGGCGCAGGCTATGGCCCGTCATCAGGTCAGCCTGCTTCTTGAGGTCAATCCCATAGGCGCTCGTGTCCTGGGAAACCACCAGCAGTTCACTGACCCCCGCCTCGACCAGCTGCCCCGCTTCTTGGAGTACATACCCTGGCTGGCGACTGGCGAGACGGCCGCGCATTGTCGGGATAATGCAAAAACTGCATTTGTGATTACATCCCTCGGAGATCTTGAGATAAGCATAGTGCCGGGGTGTCAGCTTGACACCCCCCGGAGGCAGCAGGTGATAAAGCGGCTCCTGCACCGGTGGCGCCTTCTGATGCACGGCAGAGAGCACCTCTGCTGTAGCCTGAGGTCCAGTCACTGCCAGCAGTGCCGGAAACTTCTCCTTGAGCATTTCAGCCCGCGCACCGAGGCATCCGGTCACGATCACCTGACCGTTGGCGCTTAATGCTTCGTCTATGGTTGCCAGGGATTCTTCCACTGCCGCATCAATAAAGCCGCAGGTATTGACGACGACAACGTCTGCGTCCGTATAGGTTTGAGAAAAGCCATAACCTTCGGCCCTGAGCTGGGTCAGGATTCGCTCCGAATCCACGGTTGCCTTGGCGCAACCCAGACTCACGAAACCCACGGTCGGACGACTCACCGAATCACCCTGAAGAAATTCAACCGATCAGCTCGCGACGGATGCCGCTTCTTTGCAGCACGGTCGCCGCAATTTCCTCGACCGAAATACCTGAGGTATCAGACATCGGAATGCTGTGATGTCGATACACCCCCTCGGCGCGGCGGACTTCAAGCTGGCACTGGGTCAACTTGGCATAGGGACTGCCGGGCCGGCGCTTTTCACGAATTTCGTGCAGTCGTTGGGGGTCTATCGTCAACCCGAAGAGACGATCCCGATAGGGGATCAGCACCGGAGGCAGTCCATCGTCCAGGAAGTCATCATCGGTGAGAGGATAGTTCGCGCAATACAGCCCAAAATGCATTGCGAGATAGACGCAGGTGGGTGTTTTCCCACTACGAGATACTCCCATCAGGATCAGATCTGCCTGGTCATAGGCATCCGGATTAACCCCATCATCGCAATCCATTGCGAAATGCACGGCGTCAATACGTGAGTTGTAGCGCAACTGATCGGTGACACCGTGGCTATGGCCCGCCTGCCAACTCGGAATGAGATTGAGTTCGCGTGACAACAGGCCCATAAAGGAGCTGAAAACATCCACAACCAGCGCATTGGCCTCATCGATCTGCCTGCGGTAGTCCGCATTAACGAAGGTCACAAACACGATGGGCCGTGACCCATCCTTTTGACCGCCTTCATTTATTTGTCGGAGCACATTTTTCAACTTATCATCCGAGTCAACGAAAGGGAGTACCGTGGTCACAAAATGCACCTGCGGGAACTGCGTCAACAGACTCCTCGCGAGTTCTTCCGCAGTTAGGCCAGTGCGGTCGGAGACCACAAAGACCGAACGTTTCTCAAGACTCATCGGTGCCTCTTTTCTGATATCAGGAAGATGTCCAAGAGCCGAATGTATAGCACATCCATGGGAGCCGTCAGACCATCATGACTTCTGAATACGTCATTGCACTCACGGCGCTCGGTATGGATGCCGTGCCCACAGTGGGCGGTAAGAACGCCTCCCTGGGCGAGATGATCAGTCAACTGGATTCTGCCGGCATCTCCGTGCCGGAAGGTTTCGCGACGACGGCCGACGCCTATAGGTTGTTTCTGGAACAGGACTGGCTGAAAGGCCGGATTGACCAGGCGCTGGCTCCGCTGGATGTCGACAATATTGAGCAACTGACCCGAACCGGGGAACAGATCCGGCGTTGGATTATCGAAACACCCCTGCCCAGCACGTTGTCTGAGGAGATAACCCGACACTACAAAGAATTCGGAGATCACACTGCTGTTGCTGTCCGATCCTCAGCCACTGCCGAGGATTTGCCCGAGGCTTCCTTCGCAGGACAACAGGAAAGCTTTCTGAATGTCCGCGGGATCGACAACGTTCTGACCGCAGTGCATGAGGTCTTTGCATCACTTTTCAATGACCGGGCGATTGCGTATCGCGTGCACCAGGGTTTTGATCATGCCCAGGTTGCCATCTCCGCGGGCATCCAACGCATGGTCCGAAGTGATATCGGGGCGAGCGGCGTCGCCTTTACCCTGGATACTGAATCCGGATTTGCGGATGCAGTCTTCATTACGTCCAGCGTCGGACTGGGGGAGTGTGTCGTGCAGGGAGCGGTCAATCCCGATGAGTTCTACGTTCACAAACCCACGCTGAAAAGCGGTCACCCGGCCATCACTGGAAGACATCTCGGCAGCAAACTGATCAAGATGGTCTATGCGGAATCCGGGGATCCCTCCCCGGTCAAAACCGTAGATACCTCTAACGAGGAACGAAACTCCTTCTCCCTGAGCGATAACCAGGTAGAAGCTTTGGCCGGGATGGCGATCACCATTGAAACACACTATGGCAAGCCGATGGACATTGAGTGGGGGCTTGACGGTGAGTCCGGTGAGCTTTTCATCCTGCAGGCACGCCCAGAGACTGTCCAAAGCCGGGCCCAGAAACAGGTTCTGGAACGCTACCGGCTGAACGGGACAGGGCCGGTACTCTGCGAAGGCCGCAGTATTGGCAGCCGCATCGGGGCGGGCACGGTTCGCGTGGTTCCCTCGGTGAAAGATCTCGACAAGGTGGCTCCGGGGGATATCCTGGTCACCGACATGACGGACCCAGATTGGGAACCGGTCATGAAGCGAGCGGGTGCGATTGTCACCAACCGGGGCGGGCGAACCTGTCACGCCGCCATTATCGCCCGTGAGCTCGGCATACCGGCGGTGGTGGGCTGCGGCAAAGCCACCTCATCACTAAGCGAGGGTCTTTCGGTTACCGTCTCATGTGCAGAGGGAGACACGGGCCGGGTCTACAAGGGCGAGATAGATTTTGAAGTCGAGCGGATCGATCTTGCAGATATGCCCGAGCTGCCATTCAAGATCAGCATGAATATCGGCAATCCGGAGCGGGCGTTTGATTTTCAGAGTCTCCCCAACGCAGGTGTCGGCCTCGCACGGCTGGAATTCATCATCAACAACACGATCGGGGTTCATCCAAAAGCGCTTCTGAACTACGAGCGACTGGAATCCGATGTCCAGACCAAAGTCGATCGGGCAATTGCGGGCTATGACAGCCCCATTGATTTTTACGTCAAGAAACTCGCCGAAGGCGTCTCCCACATTGGAGCCGCCTTTAATCCCAAACCCGTCATCGTGCGCCTGTCTGATTTCAAATCCAACGAATACGCAAACATGATTGGAGGGCGCGAGTTCGAGCCCCGGGAGGATAATCCCATGCTCGGTTTCCGCGGGGCCTCACGCTACATCGATTCAGGCTTTCGTGACTGCTTCGAGCTTGAGTGCCGTGCACTGAAATATGTTCGTGACGACATGGGACTCAAGAATGTCTGGCTGATGGTGCCGTTTGTCCGGACTCTGGCGGAGGCCGAGGCGGTCATGGAATTGCTGGCAGAAAACGGTCTGGTGAGGGGGGTCAACGACCTTAAAGTCATCATGATGTGCGAGATCCCGGCGAACGCCCTGCTCGCGGACGCCTTTTTGGAGCACTTCGACGGCTTCTCGATCGGCTCCAATGACCTGACCCAGCTGGCACTAGGTCTTGACCGCGACTCCGGTGACATCGCGCACCTTTTCGATGAACGCAACGATGCGGTCAAAATTCTGCTGCACCAGGCTATCGACGCCTGCCGGCGCGCTGGCAAATATGTTGGCATCTGCGGGCAGGGACCCTCAGATCACCCCGATTTTGCGCGCTGGCTGATGGATGAGGGAATTGAGAGCGTTTCTCTTAATCCGGATAGTGTCGTGCCGACCTGGCTTTACCTCGCGGGACAGCAGATCGACCCCTAGCCCCGCCGCGTTGCGCCCGATCAGGCAGCACGGCTAGCACGTTTACGCTCGTGCTCACGCAGGAATTTTTTTCGAATCCGAATGGATTCGGGCGTCACCTCCACCAATTCATCCTCATTAATAAACTCGAGCGCATATTCGAGCGTGGTCGAGACCGGCGGTGTCAGCAACAGGTTTTCGTCACTGCCGGCGGCGCGAATATTGGTCAACTGCTTTGCCTTCAGGGGGTTCACCACCAGGTCGTTGGATCTTGAGTGAATGCCAATGACCATGCCCTCGTAAACCTCAACACCATGCCCGATAAATAGCCGCCCTCGCTCCTGCAGATTAAACAGGGCATACGCCAATGCCTTGCCTGCCGACATGGATATCATCACACCGTTGTTACGCTCAGCGATACTGCCCTCCAGGCGGGGGCCATAATAATCGAATGCGTGATACATCAATCCCGTTCCTGAACTGATGGTCAGAAACTCCGAGCGAAAACCAATCAGGCCCCGACTGGTGATCAGATAGTCCAGCCGCACGCGGCCACGGCCATCAGGCACCATATCGCGCAGTTGGGCGCGGCGTTCGCCGAGGTTCTCCATCACGCGGCCCTGGTATGCTTCCTCGACGTCGACGGTTAGTGCCTCAAAAGGTTCATGCGTCACCCCGGCCTCCTCACGCATGATGACTTCCGGCCGGGAGATCGCCAGCTCGTATCCCTCACGGCGCATATTCTCAATAAGAATTGACAGATGCAGTTCCCCCCGACCGGATACCCGGAACTTGTCAGGATCCTCCATGGATTCAACCCGAAGCGCTACGTTGTGGATGAGTTCACGCTCGAGCCGTTCTTTGAGGTTGCGGCTGGTGACAAATTTTCCTTCACGTCCGGCAAAGGGAGAATCGTTCACCTGGAAAGTCATGCTCAAGGTGGGTTGATCCACGCTCAGCACGGGGAGTGGCTCAACGAAATCCGGATGGCATAACGTATCGGAAATCCCCAGTGCATCCAGTCCCGTCACGGCAACGATATCCCCGGACACAGCACTTTCCGTTTCTACCCGCTCCAGCCCCTCAAATCCCAGGATCTGCAGGATTCTCCCCTTTCGCACCTTTCCCTCCGGCTCAGCAATTGCCACAGGGTCATTGCGCCGAACCTGGCCGCGTTGGATTCGGCCGATTCCAATGACTCCGACGTAAGGCGAATAATCCAGCGCGCTAATCTGCATCTGGAAGGAGCCGTCCGGATCTACCGGAGGAACCGGCGCGTGAGTCACAATCGCATCAAACAATGCCTCCATGCCCTGATTTGCTTCTGCAGCCGGTTCTCTTGCAGACCAGCCCTGCAACGCAGAGGCATAAATGACGGGGAAGTCCAGCTGTGCCTCTGACGCGCCCAGGCGATCAAACAGATCAAAGGTCTGGTCCAGCGCCCAATCGGGGCGCGCACCGGGACGATCGATCTTGTTGATCACTACTATCGGGCGGAGTCCATGAGTCAGGGCTTTTTGCGTTACGAAACGTGTCTGCGGCATGGGACCCTCTACGGCATCCACCAGCAACAACACAGAATCCACCATCGACAGCACCCGCTCCACCTCTCCGCCAAAATCTGCGTGGCCCGGGGTGTCAACGATGTTGATGCGCCATTCTCGCCAGCGGATGGCAGTGTTTTTCGAAAGGATCGTGATGCCGCGCTCTCGCTCCAGATCGTTGGAGTCCATGATGCGCTCCCCCATCTCTCCATGTGAGGCCAGCGTGCCAGACTGGCGCAGCAGTTGATCGACCAGCGTGGTCTTGCCGTGGTCAACGTGGGCGATGATCGCCACGTTTCTCAAATTTTTTATCGAGGGTTGCATCCCAGAGGATCCTGAATCAGTGATTCGCAGAGCGCGCGGCGGCGCATTATACCGACAGCGGTGATTCAGCGAAGCGTTGCCTCGGCGGCCGCGTCCTGGCCCTGCACCCGCTCGCGATAGAAAAGATAGATACCCGCGCCGACAATGAGCGCCATGCCTGTCGCCTCAAGAGCAGATGGGATATCTCCGAAGACCGCAAAGGCAAGAATCATTACCGCTGCCAAACCGCTGTACTCGTAGGGCGAAATCACTGCTGGATCTGCAATTCGATAGGCGCTGTGGAGCAAAAGGAAACCCGAAGTGCCGATGAGCGTGATCAGCAACAAAGGCAAAGTGACGTCGAGGCCATCCAAGCGCCAGGGATGGGTGAGAAATTCAATTCCGTTGATCTCCAGGGCTGAAAGGGAACCATCACCAAAAAAGAGCCCCACCAATCCGGAGAGCACTGTCGTGACCAGATACATCACGATGATCTGCTGATACACCGTATCGCGCTCAGCGGTTTTCTTGGCGATCATCATCGAAGTGGCGTAAAGCACCGCCACCGTGACCGGTAGCAGGTATATCCAGTTGAACGCGCCGGCTTCAGGTCTTGCGATAAAGATCACCCCCGAAAATCCCAGCAGCATGGCTACCCAGCGGCGCACCCCGACCGAGCTGCCGAAAACAAAGATGGACATGATGGTAATAAAAAAGGGGCTGACGAGAAAAAGCACAGTGGCATTCGCAATCGGTACTTTTGACTGGGCGAAATAAAACGCCGCGTAGCCAAAGAAAAAAGCAATTCCCCGATATAGGGACAACCCAGGGTATGCGGTCCACAGCTTAATGGGCTCACCGATGATCTTCTGGAAACCCAAGATCAGCAGTATCCCGATAAGAGATCGAAAGAAAAGGATCTGATACAACGAAACATCATCGGAGAGCAGCTTGATGATGACGTCCTGGACAGAAAAGATCGTCATCGCACTAATGACGAGCAGGATTCCGCGTCCGTTCTGCTGCTGGCCCTTTATCATCGATTTTTATAGTCCTTTCGTCTTCGAGCGGCATTCTAGGGATTTCACTCTCCCAACGGCTGATGTTGTCGCGGTAATGGAAACCGAGGTCGCCCGAGATGACAGGGAAAGGTGCTGCGCGAGCCCGATGGCCCAGGCCTTGCTGCAAAGAAAAGCGTTATCGAGCTTAAGCTCCTGTGATATCGTCCGCTACCCCAAACCGGGTACCTGATCGACAGTCAGGCCATCTTCCGCCCAGAACACTTTAGGCGGCCTCCAGTACCTAAAGCCTGATCACTTGTGAAAAAGTCTTTCGCCGCCTATCGACAGCTCTTCGTCATCAACGGTCGTCTCGTGGCCTTCAGTTTCCTGATGACCTTCTACTCAAGTTTTGGCCAGACTTACTTCATCGGGGTATTCGGACCAGAGATTCAGGCTGAGTTTGACCTGAGCCATACGCTCTGGGGCAGCATCTACCTTGCCGGCACACTGGCAAGTGCGCTCTTGATGCCGTTCACCGGCGCCCTGATTGATCGATTCTCGCTCTCAAGCTATTCGATCGCGGTCGCGTTCGGTCTGCTCGCGGCCTGTGCCTGTATTTCTCTGGCATCGGGTCCGGTCATGCTGGTGATCGCCATATTTCTTTTGCGGCAATCCGGGCAGGGATTGGCATCGCATATCTCGATCACCAGCATGGCGCGGTATTTTGATCGGGAGCGCGGCCGCGCCATTGCGGTCGCCTCACTGGGATACAGCGTTGGCGAGGCGGTACTGCCCTTTTTGGCGGTGGTCCTCATCGCCGTCATTGGCTGGCGCTGGACATATGCCAGCGCTTCCATTCTGGTGGGAGTCACCTTGATTCCCGCAACACTCTGGCTGCTGAGTAACCATCACCGCTTTCATCGTCGGTATCTCAGTCAGCTGTCTTCCCAGGGAGACTCTGTGACCTCGAATGCGGTCTCGTGGACCAGGGGGCAAGTGCTCCGCGACGTCAGGTTCTATGTCATGGCTCCCGGCATACTGTCCTCACCCATGATCGTGACCGCTTTCTTTTTTCATCATCTAAATGTCGCCGACGCCAAGGGCTGGTCCGGTGAATGGATCACCGGGGCTTATATCTTTTATGCCCTGGCAGGGATCATTACTGTCCTCTTTGCAGGACCGCTGATCGATCGCTTCCGGGCCCAGCGCGTGATCCAGATTATGTTGATTCCACTGATGGGGGCGTGTTTCATGCTCGCAACAGCCGATCAGGCTTTTTGGGTGATTCCGTATATGATCATGATGGGCCTGCACACAGGGCTCATCCATACCTCTGCCTCGGCCTTGTGGGCGGAACTCTATGGACCGAAACATCTTGGTGCCATCAAGAGTCTCTATCTGGCTCTGATGGTTTTTGCCTCTGCGGTAGGTCCGGTGATCATGGGGATGCTGATGGACGCCGGACTCGGCATCTACCAGGTCTGCAGCGTCTTTGGCACGTTCATCGCGGTGGGAGCCGTGCTGATCGTGCTGGCCCTGCGCATGAAGCCTGCCCCGCCCGATATTGTTTCAGCTTGAATGCCATGCCAGACACCGATACGTCAATGACCACCTATGAAGGGCTTGGACCTGAAGCAGTGCTCTCCGCCGTCGACAGCGAGGGATTTCAATGTGACGGGCGACTGCTCGAGATGAATAGTTTTGAGAATCGCGTTTATCAGTTGGGGACTGAGGATGGCGGTATGCTCATCGCCAAATTTTACCGGCCGGGCCGTTGGAGCGATGCCGCTATCCTGGAAGAACACGCCTTCGCCCTAGACCTTGCCTCACAAGACATCGACCTGGTGCCGCCTCTTCCCGATAGCGCCGGCGCCACGCTGCGTGCGTTTGGATCCTACCGCTTTGCCCTCTTTGAGCGACGCGGAGGGCGATCTCCGGATTTCGAAGATGCTGAGCAGCTTCGTCAGTTGGGCCGCTTCATCGGACGTCTGCACGCCATCGGCAAAAAAGAACGCTATCAGCACCGGCCGACCCTTGATGTCGCGACTTTTGGCAGCAACTGCGCCAGCTTTCTGCTTGAACATGATTTCATTCCCACCGAACTGATTCCCGCCTATGAGTCGCTGACTCAGGACCTGATTCAGAGAGTGACCTGGTGCTATGAGCGCTGCCCTAACCTCAAATTGATCCGTACCCACGGCGACTGCCACCGCGGCAACATTCTGTGGACAGAAGCGGGTCCGCATATGGTGGATCTGGATGATTCACGCATGGCGCCGGCGGTACAGGATCTGTGGATGTTTCTTTCCGGCGAGCGGGAAGACTGTGAACAGACCCTGCACATGCTGCTTGAGGGATACACGCTCTTTGCCGACTTTGACCCCGCAGAACTCAACCTCATTGAAGCGCTTCGCACGCTTCGCCTCATGCACTACTTTGCCTGGATAGCGAGACGCTGGCACGATCCGGCCTTTCCCCGGGCGTTCCCATGGTTTAATACCGCCCGCAGTTGGGAGCAGCACATTCTCGACCTGCGTGAGCAGGCCGCGCTGATGGATGAACCACCGCTCACCTGGCAAGCAGTAGGATAATGGCGCTTATCAGCGCAGTGGTCTATCTCCCCCGTCGCTGACTCTACGCGCTAGCAATATGGATTCGGCTCCGCCTTCAAATTTCCTCAGGACTTTCGCCACACTGCTGCCTTTTCTTTGGCCGCAGGGACGGTCTGAACTCAAAGTTAGGGTATTACTGGCCCTGTTAAGCCTCATACTGGCAAAAGCGGCGAACGTCATGGTACCGCTCGTTCTGGGTGACGCTGTCGACCAATTGGGCAATCTCGATAATGAGGCCCACCTATGGCTGGGCATCCCGCTCGCCGTGATCCTCGCCTATGGGATCTATCGACTCTCGTCTCTCGCGCTAAACGAGTTACGTGATGCGCTCTTTGCCCGGGTGGCTCAGTACGCCGTGCGGGCGCTGGCATTGAGAGTGTTCGAGCATCTTCATTCGCTCTCGATCCGTTTTCATCTTTCCCGCAAAACCGGCGCTCTCAACCGCTTTATCGATCGGGGCACGAACAGCGTCCACTTTCTGCTGTCGTTCGTCGCCTTCAATGTGGTTCCCACCGTCATCGAACTACTGCTGATCGGCGGAATACTCTGGGCGCTTTTTGGCTTTGTCTACACCGCGATCACGATCGTCACTATCGCGCTGTATGTATGGCTGACTTTTGTGATCACCACCTGGCGGACCCGGATCCGCCGCGAAATGAATGACGCCGAAAATGACATCGGCAGCCGAACCGTGGATTCTCTGCTCAACTTTGAGACGGTCCGCTACTTCAACAACGAATCTCACGAAGTCGCCCGTCTGGATGAAGCGCTGGCGGATTACGAAAAGGCCGCTGTGCGTACCCGGGAAAGTCTTTCGTTGTTGAACGTGGCACAGGCGGGTGTCGTGACACTCGGTGTAACACTGATGCTTGTGCTTGCCGCCTTTGATATCCGCAACGGAGATATGACGGTGGGTGATTTCGTCGTGGTCAATACCTACCTGCTGCAGGTCGCGATCCCACTCAATATTCTGGGCACGGTGTACCGGGAAATTCGCCAGTCCATGGTCGACATGGAGAACCTTTTCGCACTGGTGGACGAAAAAACTGACGTGGCCGACGCCCCGGACTCCAAAAATCTTCGTCCTGAAGGCGGTGTCATCGAGTTTCAGGACGTCAGTTTCAGTTACGAGGCCAACCGTGCCATCCTGAAAGACATCAACCTGACAGTGGACGCAGGGACCACCGCCGCCATCGTCGGCCCCACAGGATCAGGCAAATCCACCATTAGCCGGCTTTTGCTGCGCTTTTATGATCCGCAGGCCGGCCGTATTTTGATTGACGGGCAGGATCTTCGGGAACTCACCCAGCATTCCCTTCGTGAGGCAATAGGAGTGGTTCCTCAGGATACCGTGCTCTTTAACGACACGATCTACTACAACATCGCCTACGGTAATCCCAAAGCGAATGAAGATCAGGTGTTGGCGGCGGCCAAAGCAGCGCAACTCGACCACTTTATTCAGCGTCTGCCGGAGCGTTATCAAACGCTGGTGGGTGAACGGGGCCTTAAACTCTCGGGAGGAGAGAAACAACGGGTCGCTATCGCCAGAGCACTATTGCGTGATCCCGAGATTTTCTTTTTCGATGAAGCGACTTCCTCCCTCGACAGCACCACAGAGCGCGAAATCCAGAGCAACTTTGCCGAACTCTCCAAAGGAAAAACCTCTCTTGTCGTCGCGCACCGCCTGTCGACCATCGTCCAGGCGGACCAGATCCTGGTACTTGCGGAGGGCACCATCACCGAGCGCGGCACTCACCCAACACTGCTTGCCGAGAATGGCCTCTATGCAAAACTCTGGCGCGAGCAGCAAAAAGAAGAGCGCGAGAGGCCCAATCCACCGCCCCCGGCGTCTTCGTCACCTGAGCCCTCATGAGTCGCGACTCCGGTCTTGATATCGGTTGTCTGCAGCGCTATCTGTCGCAGACCATTCCGGACCTCGGGACTATCCAGTCGGCAGAAAAGTTCTCCGGCGGTCAGTCCAATCCCACCTACCGGCTGTATTGCGAAGACCAGGACTATGTGCTGCGCAGCAAGCCGCCGGGCAAGCTACTTAAATCAGCGCATGCGGTGGAGCGGGAATTTAGGGTCATGGATGCACTTTCGGGTTCACAAGTCCCAGTGCCTGCCATGTTCCATCTATGCGAAGACGTCAACGTGATCGGGTCGGTTTTCTTCGTAATGGGCTATGAGAATGGTTCCATCTTCTGGAATCCTGCCCTGCCGGAGCTGAACACCTCTGAGCGGGTCTCAATATATGAGGATGAGATTCGTGTGTTGGCCGCGCTGCACGCAATCGATCCCAGCCGCATCGGGCTTTCAGACTTCGGGCAGCCGGGCAACTACTTCGAACGCCAGATCAAGCGCTGGACGGATCAGTATCGTGCCAGCGAAACCCGATCTATCGATGCGATGGAGTCATTGATGCAATGGCTCAGTCAGGAAATGCCGGACGATGACGGGCAAAGCGCGCTGATTCACGGCGACTACCGGCTGGACAACCTCATCATGACGCCTGACAACACCCGGATCCAGGCCGTGATTGATTGGGAACTCTCGACGCTCGGTCACCCACTCGCGGATCTGGCCTACTTCTGCATGTGTCTTCGTATGCCTCACCATGAGCAGATTCGGGGACTCGCTGGAGTCGAACGGTCAACGCTGGGCATCCCTCCGGAGGCCGACATGATCCGTCAGTACTGTGCGCTTCGGGGCATCCCGCCGATCAGTCACTGGCCCTTTTATCTTGCCTTCAGTTTTTTCAGGCTGGCAGCGATCTGCCAGGGTGTGCTCAAGCGTGCGCTGGAGGGGAATGCTTCCAGCGAACAGGCACATCAGGTCGGCGCGTTGACTCCGTTGCTGGCCGAACTCGGATTGGATATTGCAATCAACGGGGAGGAGTAATCTGTGGAAGCGATTGTCTGTAGCGAATTTGGACCGGTCGAAAATCTTTCGATACAGGAACTGCCTGACCCTGCGCCCAGTGCCGGGGAGGTTCTGATTCACGTTAATGCCGTCGGGGTAAACTTTCCCGATGCCCTGTTGGTTCGCGGCTTGTATCAGGTCAAGCCCGCGCTTCCCTTTACGCCCGGGATCGAATGTGCCGGCACGGTTGTCGCCCTGGGAGAAGGCGTTGAAGGATTTTCAGTGGGCGACCGCGTTGCCGCCATGAGTCCGCGGTTTGGCACCTACTCAGGGGCTGTCACGGTGCCAGCGAGTCATGCCTATGCGATACCTGACGGACTGGATTTTGATCACGCGGGGGCCATGCTTTGCGCCCATGGCACGGCCTATCATGCCCTCGTCCAACGGGCAGTCCTTCGTCCCGGGGAAACGCTGCTGGTGACCGGTGCGGCAGGCGGTACCGGTCTTGCTGCGGTTCAGATCGGCCACGCCCTTGGCGCACATGTCATTGCAGCCTGTTCCAGCGAGGACAAAATGCGCATCGCTAAGCAGCACGGTGCCGACATCGCCATCCATACCGGCGAAAATGATGTTCGCGAAGCAGTTAAATCCCTGACCGGCGGTGCAGGCGCGGACGTTATCTTTGATCCAGTGGGCGGTGATCTCGCACAGTCCCTTGCCCGCTCAACAGCGTGGAATGGTCGTTGGCTGGTGATCGGATTTGCCGAAGGGGCAATCCCCAAGATTCCTCTCAATCTCCCGCTCATCAAGGGTTACAGCATCGTCGGTGTCTTCTGGGGCAGTTTCTGCCACCACGACCCCGCACAGGCCCAGGCAAATCATCGGGCACTTTTCGACATGGCGGCAGGCGGCAGCGCCAAACCCCACCTGCACGCAGTGATGTCGCTGAAAGAGGCATCCGATGCACTGTCGCAAATCGAACGGCGTGAAGTCCGAGGGAAGATCGTGCTGAAACCGTGAAGACCTGGCGCCAGAAATCCACCTCTAGGACCCAACTTTTTGAAAGTTCCGGCCTATCCCTGATAGCATCATTGCTGATCCTCAGGAGCTAATACTATGGAGTTTGCCTACACCGACAAGGTCGAGGGGTTACGTGGTCAGATTCAGGACTTTATGGATACGCATATCGTCCCCAGAATCCAGGATTGGCGCAGGGAAGTTCACGCCGGCATGTATCCCGTCTCCTTTATGGAAGAGCTCAAAACCACAGCCCGCCAGCAAGGGTTGTGGAATCTCTTCCTGCCGGGCCTGAAGCCCAAGGAACCGGGAACCCCTCTGACCAATCTAGAATATGCGCCGCTCGCAGAAATTATGGGACGGATCAGTTGGGCTTCAGAGGCTTTCAACTGCAGTGCTCCGGATACCGGCAACATGGAACTCCTACATATGTTTGCCACCCCGGAACAGTACGCGCAATGGCTTGCACCGCTTTTGAACGGCGAGATTCGATCTGCATTTGCCATGACCGAACCCGATACGGCCTCGTCTGACGCATCCAACATCCAGACCCGGATCGAGCGTGATGGCGACCACTATGTAATCAACGGCCGAAAGTGGTGGATCACCAATGCCGCACACCCCAACTGCCAACTGCTGGTCCTGATGGGAAAGACCGACCCCAATGCCGACACCTATCATCAGCAAAGCATGGTACTGGTGCCGATGAATACGCCGGGGGTAACCGTGGTCAGAAACCTGACTGTCGTCAATCACCACCATCCTGAAGGGCACTGCGAGATTACCTTCGACAACGTGCGGGTGCCTGCAAGTTCCCTGCTCGGTGAAGAAGGTTCCGGGTTCGCCTTAGCCCAGGACCGGCTGGGTCCTGGCCGGATCCATCACTGCATG
>MDTD01153128.1_pt1 | contig 25910 bp, 24 predicted proteins | sample 811221 | NCBI WGS metagenome assembly MDTD01 (sample SAMN05326646, study PRJNA326480) | marine metagenome | isolation source: seawater | place: Pacific Ocean: South West | collected 2011 | reverse complement strand
TACCCCCATTGGGGTTGCGTTCGATAAATTTCGAGATTGGCGATTTCTCGCCAATAGGTTCCATCAATTCAAGATCAGTATTTCCCAAATGAACATAGGCCATACGTATAAGCTGAGTGTCCACAACAACAGGCTCACTGACTTCGCAACCAAAATGCTCTTTATAAAAATTCATAGCGATATCTAAATCCGGCACTGCTATAGCCACATGGCCGAAACCGGAAACTGGGACTGGGTCGCCCTTGCACATTTTTTTATCGATCATACCTACTTGCTTCGTTCCGTTATTATTCATTGTCAATAGTTTGAGAGATGGCATACAACAGCATAGTCACCCGCGGCAACTCCACCTGGAAATTTTCTAAACAGCAAATACACAGTATCAACAAGCAACAAAAATGGTGCAATGCGAAAGATTTATGAGATGGTAAGTTTTCCAGATAATTTGCAACACATTATCTCCCAAGAATATCCCAGATTTACCGACACAGAATATCTCCGACGACGAAAAACTTTCGAGCAAAAAATGATCGCGAATGGGGTCTCTCATGTTCTAGTTCGAGGTTTTCTGCGTATTGGAGCAGCAATTCCCTATTTTACCGGCTGGCAAACCACTCATGATGCAGTGGTCCTGATGACGCCTGGAGAGGAACTATTGCTATTCGTAAACCACTACAACCATCTGCCGATGGCACAGATGATGGCAAGGCTCACAGATGTGCGCTGGGGAGGGGTATCAGCCGTCGATTCGGCCCTTGCAGAATTAAAGGTACGCGGAGGATCATCAAGTAAAGTCGGGGTGCTGGGCCACTTTACGGCAAATCAGCATAGTAAACTAATCGCAGGTGCCGGCCAAATAATCGATATGAACGGCGATTTTACGCAACAACGGCTTATTAAAAGTGAGGAAGAGCATAATTGGATGCAGATTGGCGCTATTCTTTCAGACGCGGGCATCGGGGCTATACCAGAACAACTCATATCGGACATGAATGAGTATGAGCTCGCAGATGCAGTAGAGCGTTCGTTCATACGCCACGGAGCAGTAAGTCAGACCCATTATTTTATGATAAATAATATGCAAAATCCCAAATACTGTGTCCCGCGACAATTCTTATCAAACCGCAAAATAAAGAAAGGAGATATCATTTCAACAGAGCTCAGCGCTCAATACTGGGGTTATGCGGGCCAGATTTTACGGACCGTCACAGTTGGCGCGAATGCCACACCGCTATTTACGGACCTTCATGATGTTGCAATGGCGGCCTTTGATGCTATCTGCAAAATTATGAAGCCGGGCACACGACCTGAAGAGATCATTGATGCAGCAAATATAATCGAGGACTCAGGATTCACTATTTGGGACGACCTAATCCATGGCTTTGGCGGAGGCTATCTTCCTCCCGTTCTAGGGTCAAAAAGCCGCAACATCTTTCCTTATCCCGACATGGAATTGCAAGAAGGGATGTATATTGTAGTTCAACCAAATGTAATAACGACCAATAATACGGCCGGCGTTCAAACTGGGGAGATGATGAGAATTACTGCTGCAGGATGCGAGCCAGTACACAAATACCCGCGAGGCATGGAACGTGTAGATCTCGACTAAGGCAAAGTAGTTCGCGCCCGTTTTGTATTTCCCGAAAATGTTTTTTAAAGTTTGATTGGATTTCCGGTTTGAGCCGACTCCTCGATTGCCAGTGTAACCTCGAGCGTACGCCTTCCATCAAGCGCTGTTGGGTGCGCCGTGGAGCAACCGGTTACTAAATGATCAAGCCAAGATCGAGTTTCATTCGCAATAGGACCCCAATAGTCTCCCTGCGCCCAATCACCAGACGAATTAGTCTGCATAAACAGCATCGAAGTTTTATGATCTGGCACATAAGCATGTTCAGCACCATTATCTGTATAAAGAAGACTGTCCTTATTATCAGCGTCTAACAGGATAACGCCCTGATCTCCAAGAATTTCAAATCTGGGGCTCTGCCCAAAGGTGGGATACTTGGATGGCAACGCGTAAAAAATGCCCAGATTTACAATACAACCAGTTTCAAATGTAACGATTGCCCAAGTTGCCTCATTGATGTTGTGGCCAAGCTCACGATAGACTTTGCCGTGACTGCGTGCGACCACCTCGACTGGCTTTATGTCCTCTAGGAACCAACAAGCCATGTCGACATAATAGGTGAGAACATCTAGCACCGGCGTCGCCTCGGGCGAGCGTTTTAAGATCTGAAGCATCTGGGCACGTGAGTTATAAACCCGCTGCTGAATGGCTAGCACCTCGCCAAGACGGCCATCCTCTATTTGTTGTTTTGCCATCATCCACCGGCGATCATGTCGACGCGAGTAACCAATAACGACTTCTGTCTGGGATTTCTGAACCGCCTCGATAATTTTATTGGCCTCATTTAGCGTCAATGCAATTGGCTTCTCTAAAAATACTGGTTTACCAAAGGATAAAGCTTGCAAGACTGCTTCCGTATGATCGTGTTCCGGAGTAGAGACAAAAACCGCGTCTACGTTTTCATTTGATATCACCTCGTAATTTCTAGATGAAACAAGATCAGCGCCAGTCTGCTGTGCTAATATTTTTGCCTTCTTTTCATCTAGGTCAGACAAAGCCAAAAAATTCACGGAGGGATGCCGAGCTGCCAAATTCGCCCGCAAAGTACCAATTCTGCCAGATCCGACAACCGCTATCCCAATTTCTTTCTTATCCATCACTCTCTTCTTTGATGTCAGGGGAATATTCCCGATTTTCACATTCAATCGATTTAAACATTAGCGGATTCAACCAATGCAGTGAAGATACGGCTCAATGCTGCGTCAATTTATAGCTAGAAAGATATTCAGTTTTCATTGTAAATATATCGATGGCTGATTGACTCTACTCATTTAAAGTAATTAATCATTGATTGGTTTTGTTTCTCTCGATGCAAAATTCATTTGGAAGATTGATAAAAATTAATCTGTACTATCCGGGTTGATTATTGCGCTAGACCCACAAATGTGTAGGTTTGGCATTGAGAGTTTAGTAACTGGGTTCGAGGATAATGGCCAAAAAAAAAATCACATCATCGGAAACCGGCCAAATCGATCAACGCGAGCTACGAAATGCGTTAGGTCGCTTTGCAACCGGGATCACGGTTGTTACCACAACTACCGTTGAGGGTGTGAATGAGGCACTTACTGCCAATTCTTTTGCAGCTCTATCCTTAGACCCACCACTTGTGCTCTGGAGCTTGACAAACGAGTCCCCTTCGCGAGTGGGTTTCCTATCTGCCGGTCGCTTCGCAATTAATGTGTTAGGTGCTCATCAACGTTCAATTTCGAATCAATTTGCCCAAAGTGCGCAGGACAAATTTGATGGAATTACATGGCATCACGGTAAAATCGGATGCCCGATACTTGACGATCACTTGGCAGCTTTTGAATGCAGCACCGAACGCACTATCGAAAGTGGAGATCATTTATTATTCATAGGCCGCGTTGAAAGCTTGAGTTATCGGGAAGGGGCTGCACTTATTTATAGTGCTGGGAAATATTGTATGGCGGCCGAATTGCCTGACGATAACACCACTGGAGAAACCACTTTCACTGATATCCTGCGGTGGAGCTAATTATTTAGGTTTATATGGCAGAAGGACTGTTGCCCAACCTTTTGCAGTGGTTTGATTGCGTTGATCCTTTGCCAATACATTTAGTCTAATTCGACCCGACCCTTCATTGGTCTTTTCTTTTCTTGTTACCTGCGCCTCACCATAGGTAACATCACCCACCAAGTTGAATCGTCTAATCTCACAATAGAATTCTTCTAAAAACCCCGAATCTCCTATCCAATTGGTTAGCATGGTTGCTAACCAAGAAATTCTTTCTGGACCGTAGTCATAGGCTTCAGGAACACCAACCGACTTGGCCAAGAGAGAATCCCAATGAACTGCCTCTGGCGGTTCTGGCACACCGTAAGCATTAGGTATTCCAGCCGCAGGATGGCGTTTTAGATAATCGAACCAATACGAATGCGCCTTTATAAAAAGCCCACCCCACGCCTGTTCGAAACAAACAGCGACTGTGGGTGAATAAGGTCCACGCACAATTCCTGGTATGACTTCAGATTCGCTAACATCTTCCCAATAAAGAGGTTTGTTCCCTCGTGGAATCTCCTCATCATAGGCCGCAGCTACATCTCTCAACTGATCCTGGGAAACGAACTCCGGCTCGAGTTTTTTATATTTTCCTTTCTTACGTGCCTTCACCCGCTCAGTACGCATTCCCCAACTATCGGAGTTAGCCAGCTCTACTCCCATTTCATCTTTGTATTTAATATGAGAAGACTGTTTAAACATTCGCCCAGCAAAACGGCTCGGATACTCTGTTAATTCTTTAAAAGTTACCTCTGCAGAGATATGTGCACCTAAAAGTATCGGCTTCTTCCAACGCCAATGAGTGCCACCAAACATTGAGTGAACGCCTGGCAGTCCCCCGCGATAACCGATCGACATCTTACTAAACCCGTATAGCATGCATGGTGGTGCGCTTATTTTTCCGATAGGCGAAGACTCAGCATGTTCGTTATCGAGGTACAGAGGATTTTGGTCGCCGGTTGCCCATGCCCAATGTCGAATTGCATCTCGTGTCACCTCAGTTAAGTAAGGCGGCTCTGTAATTTCCACCCGCTCACCGATTTTTCCACGCAGCCGGGCTAACTCCTCATCCGTAGCGAGCCCATATGTGTCATTCATTGTATGATACCGTCATTTTTCAGCCTTACCAGTTTCTCTTCGTCATAGCCCAGTAATTCAGACAAAACGGTGTTGGTATGTTGACCTAGCGTAGCTGACGAAGCATACGGCTCATCTTCAAACGCCCCTCTAAATTGAATAGGGCTCCCAACAACATCTATAGATCCCGCTTTAGGATTATTTATCGCCTTTACCAACCCCCGATGAGTGATGGAGGCCTGGCTTAATGCCTCACCAATATCAAGTACTGGTCCACTCGGAATGTCGGCGGCACTGAAAAGATCACACCATTCATCTGATGTTTTTTTTGAAAGAATTTCCAAAACGATAGACTCTAACGCAACCCTGTTTTTTTGCCTATTAGCCGTTGTTTTAAATCTCGGATCATTCAAAAGGTCCAGACGCTCAACTGCATGACAAAACTTTCGCCAAAAAGGCCCTACATGTAGAGCGAGAACTATATGCCCATCCTTAACTGGATAACGACCATACGGAACGATGGAATGGTGTCCGCTACCTACCCTCCCCGGACTTTTGCCTGTAACGAGAAAGATCTCGGCTAAATAGCCCAAGAGTGCGACAAGACCATCCAGTAGACTCAAATCTACATGTAGCCCCTTACCTGTTGCGTTTCGATGCTGCAGTGCCGCTAAAACTGCAATTGCTGCCCACAAACCTCCACCCACATCTCCCATCGGAATACCCATTTTAGTAGGCGGACCATCCTTCTCACCGTTAATACTCATGATTCCACTGAGTGCCTGAGTGACCAGATCGAAAGAGGGTGCATGAGCCATTGGACCCTCTTGGCCAAAGCCAGTAATCGAACAAATGATAAGCTCAGGTTTCTCAGTCTGTATCTTTTCATAAGCAAGTCCAAGGCGATCCATGACGCCCGGGCGAAAATTTTCAATTAGTATGTCTGATTCGCCAATAAGTGAAAGAGCTATCTCGCGGCCCTCATCGCTTTTAAGGTCAACTACTATGCTTTTTTTATTGCGGTTTATAGCCATAAAGTAATGGCTTTCACCATTCACAAAGGGTGGAACGGTTCGAGTCTGGTCTCCCGATCCAGGCTCTTCAAGTTTTATAACCTCCGCGCCTAGGTCAGCCAGAACCATTGTGCAAAACGGTCCAGTGAGCACTCGACTAAGGTCGAGCACACGAAGCCCACTCAAAGGGCCCTTCGGAAAAGCTTGTTCAGCCATATAGTCACTATAAAAAATAATACCATGAATAACCAACAATGAATTATGATGTCGAATTAGGGAGACTTTCGTATTTTGTCTAAAATGAATAATTTGAGGTGGAAGTTCCAAAATTAATTTCTGATACGGCACGTCACTTTTAGCGCTTTTTTTAATTAAAGGATGGACGTTAGTGCTCCCTGAAACTGGCACTTAGGAAGAAAGTTTTCCGAGATGGATTTAGGTTTTTTCACGATGCCCATTCACCCTAAAGGTCGTAACTATGTAGAGACTTTACAGGAAGATAGAGAATGTGCGCTCCTTGCCGACCAACTCGGCTATAAGGAGGCTTTTTTTGGTGAGCATGTCACCGACGCCGCCGAAACAATAACCTCGAGCTTAATCTTCATCGCCTGGCTATTAGATGAAACCAAGAATATAAAGCTCGGTACTGGAACGTTAAATATCCCAAACCACCACCCAGCCAAAATTGCTGCTGAAGTTGCCATGGTTGATAATATGGCAAAGGGGCGTTTTATCATGGGCATAAGCCCTGGTGGTTTGATTTCCGATGCCGAAGTAATGGGTAATCTGGAACGCGATAGAACTGCGATGCTCGTTGAAGGCATCGAAATGGTGCTCAACATATGGGCAGGGGAGCCTCCATATAAGCTAACTGGCAAATTCTGGAGTGTGACGACTGAGAAAACTCAAATGCCAGAAATCGGACAAGGCACTATTCTTAATCCTTATCAGAAACCTCACCCGCCAATCGTGGTAACTGCTGTAGCCCCCTTCTCACTTGGAGTCACAAAAGCTGCCGAGCGCGGTTGGGATCCAATATCTGCTAACTTTCTTCAACCCCAATGGGTCGCATCTCATTGGCCCAAGTATGTAGAAGGCTGTAAAGTCGCTGGTCGCGCCGCAGATCCTGCAAACTGGAGAGTCGCAAAATGCATATTCGTTGGAGATGATTTGGCAACCGCAAAGCGCTATGCCACAGACCCTCAAGGACCTTATTATCAATATTTCAATTCTCTATTTAAAAAATTGAAGGCAGCAGGAAGAGCAGAGATTTTTAAAGTAGACCGCGATCAAGCCGATGACGAGCTAACCATAGAGGATATTGTGGAACAATTGGTTATATATGGAACACCCGATAAGGTAACTGAAGAGCTTTTGGAATTTCGCGAGACAATAGGTGAATTTGGCACCCTTCTTTACGCAGGGATGGATTGGAAAGACAAAGCACTGGGAAGGCATTCGATGGAATTATTGGCAAGAGACGTTATGCCAGCAGTTAATGCCGCGTTAAAATAAAAGGCGGTAATGTCCAGAGCTCCCTATAATTATATCATACCTTTTGGCACCGCCGACCCTGAAAGAGTAAAATTAATAGGGTCACAGCGGGAGTCTGAGGGCGGGGCTTTATCAGCTAATTTGTTTAAACTCAACACTGCCGCAACGCCAACGCTTAGACTGCACCATGGGCCTTATGATTTTCGTGCCTCCCCAAATCCCGGCACGCTTAGCGACGCCTGTACTCGTCTAACAGTGCTGCAAAATTACTCTCAAGCGCTCTGCGACCTTTGGAGAAAAACGCAGCATGTGTTTGTCGAGTCCTATTTCGATTTTATTCGACATTCGCTGGACAGAGAGCAGGTTAACCTCACAGAAGACTTAGCGCCCTACAATGGCCTCTATAACTACAAGGATTGGTCATTTTCCGCTCTCCGTCCTTTACCTCGCGCTCACTTAGAAACCGAAACAAAGACTTTTATTGCTATGGATTTTATTTTTTGGACAGGGAAAACTTTAATAGCAATCGACATTATTGATTTTCAGACACCAACAAGAGCCCGACTAACCGAGCTAGAAACACTGATCAAAAACGACGTTGTTGTGATATCCGTCGAGAGCACCAAGCTTACAAGGGACCGTGATACTTATTTAAAATTAATTTTACCAAAACCTTTTCATCAATTCTGGGATGATGAGGTGCTTCCACAAAGCCCTTTCAAACCAAAAATTTCAAAAATTCTAAGCCCTCGTCATCTTGCTTTTTAATCTAGATATCCATCTCTAAAATATACAGACCACCAGAAAAACGATCCATCCCATATACAATCTGGTGCTCGTCAACGTAAACGTCATTGATCTGGATTTCACCAACACGCGATCCCTCCGGGGACTCCGGTACATAATAAGCAATCTCCTGCGGTTGAAATGGATTGCTCAATTCATGCACTCTTATGCCCGCATTAAAATAGTTTCCGATAATTACTGTATCAGACTGGAAAGATGGCCCCGGTCGGTTCTCATGTAAATTATGGGATCCGAAACGACCCGGGCGGCCACCAAATTCGTCAAAAGCCGGCATTGGCAAAGTGGAAATTGGAACAGGATTCGATTCAACCCTGTTATCAACAACAAATGTGATACGCGGCCAATCAGCCCCACCAGCATAGGTGGCCTCAGCAGCGACCAATAAAAGATCCCGACTAAAAAGTGGCAAAACGGTATGAGTAAATCCTGTGAAGGGCGGACTATGATTCCAATGCGCAACCATCTTTGGTGCTGACATATCCGAAATATCCAAAATTACCATTCCTCCATCGATGTAAGCCACATAAGCGCGGTCCGGGCGCTCTGGGAAAACGTTGGTATTATGCGGGCGAAACCCTTCGTCGAATTCCGGGTGACGGATCAGCGGCGGCTCCGCATCGGTCTCGAGCTGTCCCGGCATCCACCAACGACCTACTTCCCGCGGTTTTGTAGGATTGCGCACATCAAGGATTTGATAAAATTGATAATCCTTTTCAGGTTCTCGAGCATTTAAGTTGCCGTCAGCCCCAGCACAATGAACGTATTCACCATCAACAAACCAAACACAATGCACACCCCGCGATTTTGGCCCTGAACAATCAAAAAAACCAACTGATTTTGGGTTTTCGGGATCGCTCACGTCAAACATCTCAACCCCAGCCGGCTTAAGTCCCAGCGCATTCGTCTGATAGGCGACTGCTAAAAGATCACCAGAGAGTTCAAGTGAGTTAGATCTTACATGCTGATGCGGAAGTTCGGTTTGAACAACCATTTTAGGATTTTTGAGGTCCGTTACATCAATACCAGAAAAATTTTTAGGGGGACTTTCATGAGCCAACCAGATCACACGTCTTCCGTCAGCGGTGACTTGCAATGCCATCCCCTCACCCATGTTACCGAAGCCATTCAATGTGTGCTGAGCTATGAGGCGCATATTCTTTGATTGAGCCTTGCTCATGCTGATTCTCCATCTATTGAATTTATATTGATACTACGTGTTATCTAAATATCCATTTCAAGGATATAAAGCCCTCCGCCGAAACGGTCCATTGCGTAGACAATCTGGTTCTCATCGACATATACGTCGTTAATCTGAATTTCCCCAACTCGTGAGTTTTCAGGGTCTTCCGGAACATAGAAAGCCACTTCCTCAGGCCGAAACGGATTAGATATATCATGGACCCTAATCCCGGCATTAAAGTAGTTGCCAATCACTAAGGTTTCGGAACGGAATGAAGGGCCTGGGCGATTTTCATGCAAATTATGGGCACCAAAGCGGCCCGGGCGACCACCAAATTCGTCGAACGGGGGTAATGGCAAAATCGCGAGGGGAACGGGATTTGACTCATGGCGATTGTCTAGTACCCATGTAACCTTTGGCCAGTCCTCTGCGCCGAGCTTGTTACATTCATGACTTACAACCAAAAGTTCACGCTCAAATAATGGCATGACTGTATGAATGAACCCGGGAAAGGGCGGTGACGGATTCCAATTGGCAATCATTTTTGGGTTTGCCATGTCGGTTATATCTAACGTTACAGCACCACCATCTATGTAGCCTATAAAAGCTCTATTCGGCCGTTCAGGGTAAACATTTGTATTGTGGGGCCGCCAGCCAGCATTATATTTCGGCTCGCGCAGATTGGGTGGCTCTTCGTCACTTTCACATTGGCCTGGCATCCACCAGCGACCTACTTCTTTCATATTTGCTGGGTCTTTTGCATTTATGATTTGGTAAAATTGATAATCTTTTTCTGGTAAGCGCGCATTGAAGTGAGGGTCAGCACCAGCACAATGAATAAATTCACCATCAACATACCAAACTTGGTGTACTCCCTTAGACATTGGACCTGACGTATCAAAAAACCCAATGCTTTTTGGTTCGTCAGGAACAGAAATATCAAACATTTCAATTCCCGCAGGCTGCTCGCCAAGCTTATTCGTTTGATAAGCAACGGCCATAGTGTCGCCGCACACCTCCAGCGAATTTGACCGAACACTTTGATGTGGTAGTTCAGTTTGACAGATAAGTTTAGGGTTCTTTATGTCCGTAACGTCAACGGCAGAAAAATTTTTCGGCGCTGATACATGTGCCATCCACATGATACGCCTAGAGTCCCTGGTAACCTGTATCGACATGCCCTCACCCATGCCACCAAACCCATTTATTAAATGATGAGAAACTAGGTTCATATTCTTAGACCGTGCTTTTTTCATGCTAGCCTCAGTATCATTGAAATTTAAACTGCATCGCCTTTATCCAACATTGAATTTTGATTGTTTAAACAGAATGTTGTGAGCGATTTTTCCAGACCCTTCTCGGATATATTACGAGTGATGAAAACAATCCGAGTGGAATGGTCTTTGTCGGGCCAAGCATTCAAACGGATCGGCGGATGAAAAACATGTTGAACCCCGTGGATAACAACGGGTGCGTCATACTCAGCAATATTGATAACACCTTTAACGCGGAGCAGGTTCTCACCGCACAAGGAAACGATAGACTCTAACCAGGCCTTGACCCCTTCCCACGGCAAAGGTTCGGAACGAGTCAAACAAAAAGTTATAATATCGGAAGTGTGGCGATTGAGCTTCTGGTCTTCGTTGGATTGGCTATGATTATGATGTTCGTGTTCATGAATGATCTCATTGGCTTCAGAGAGCCATTCGGTTACTGATTCTGTTTTTCCACCTACGTCATATAATCCGAGACCGAAGATGCGCTCTGGTGAGACCGATCCATTCACAACATGCTCCACTGGCGCATTCGGATTGAGAAGAACCAAATGCTTCTCCATATTCGCTACAGTTTTGTTATCCGTGATGTCAGTCTTAGTTAATAGTAATCTATCAGAGACGGCAGCCTGCTTGATAGCTTCTGGGTACGTTTCAAATGTACCTCTACCATTAACAGCGTCGACCGTAGCGACCACACCACCCAAACAATATTTATCCACTAACAATGGGTCAGACATCACCGTTTGTAATATAGGTGCGGGATCCGCTAGACCCGTGGTTTCGACCAACACTCTTTTAAAAGGGGGCAGATCACCGTTTTTATTTCGGGCCTCAAGATCAGCTAACGTGTCAACAAGGTCACCGCGAATAGTGCAGCAAATGCATCCCGACTGCATCACAACAATCTCATCTTCCTCGAACGAGGTATCAACCAACAGATGATCAATACCGACCTCACCAAATTCATTAATTATAACCGCAGTATCGGCAAAATTTTCATCGCTCAACAAATGATTCAAGACCGAAGTCTTGCCGCTACCAAGAAAGCCTGTGATTATAGTAATTGGTTTCTTTGTGCTCATACTGAATAAAAAATTTGCATCTGAATTACCTGTTAGCCCGCAAATTTGTGGACGGATAATTTTCCACCACCTACATTAAACCCTCAAATCACTTAATCAAAGCCAGTTTCGGCTAGTTCTTTGGAGAACAAAAATGCTGAAGGCGGGACTTGTAGGCCTCGGGTGGTGGGGCAAACATATTATTCGCACGATCAATGGCAGCTCAAAACTTAAATTAGTTCGTGCTGTCGAAGTTAATTTGCGAGAAGGAAATAACATCGCTGCTGAGCATGGGATAAATGTCAGCAGTGATTTTGATGATTTGCTGAAAGACAAAGAGGTTCAGGTGGTTATATTAGCCACGCCACATTGTCTTCATGAAGAGCAAATCGCTAAAGTTGCCAGCGCCGGCAAACATGTTTTCTGTGAGAAACCATTGGGACTTACGAAGAAAAGCGCAGAACGCTCAGTTACTAGATGCAACCAGGCTAATGTAATGTTAGGCGTCGGACACGAGAGACGCTTTGAACCTGCCCTACAAGAAATTAGAAAAATGGTGCAAACAAACAGCCTCGGCACAATAGTGCAGGTTGAAGCGAACTTTAGCCACGACATCCTCGCAAATATGCCAAAGGGGGATTGGCGCACCACAAGCAAAAATGCGCCCGCTGCAGGTATGACCGCAATGGGTATTCATCTATCAGATGCTTTTATCTGGATGTTCGGAGAAATAGATGAAGTATTTGCGCAAACAGCCCAACGTGTTGCGGAACAAGAAAATGGTGATGTCGTAATGGCACAAGTTCGGTTTAAGAGTGGTGCTCTCGGGTACCTTAACGCAACAATGGTAACTCCATTCTTTATGCGATTCCAGGTGTTTGGATCAGAAGGATGGGTGGAAGCCCGAGACAGCGCACACCCTGAGTACGGAGGCGTTACAACACTTACTTTTTGCAAAAAAGGTGGCATGCCAGAAATCCGCAAAATGGCCACGTCAAATACAGTTCTCGATAATCTTGAGAGTTTCGCAGATGCAATTACCGGACGCCGCGAATATATCCACACACAAAAAGAAATGGTTGAAAATATTGCACTGCTAGAGGCTGTAACTCAGTCCGCTATCAGTGGAAAACTTGTAAAAGTCTAATCCTTTTTACATTGCCGACAACTCTGGATTATTACCTAAAAGATAAGATCCAACAGTTTGATAATGCACTTTATGACCCTGCGTTTGTTGAGTAACAGCATGAAGGTCACGGTACCGTCGCTCATAATTTTGAGCAGCAAAAATCGCCGTAGCACCAGCAGAATGATAAGCAATATCAGCAGCTGCTTTCGCCTCCTGAATAGCAAAAGTACTCGCAAGGCGAATCCGCACTCGCTGGTCAGGTGTTAGCGCACCTCCGTCCAATACATCGTTGTATATTCCATTAAATTCGCTTTCGATGTATGCCGTCGCTGAACGTATTCTTGCCTCGGCCATCGAAGCATCCGCTTGAGCAACCGCATTATCCATCAAAAGTGTCTTTCCATATTTACCCTTTTTTTCTGCCGCCAATTCTTTAAATTCCTCTAAAATTCCTCTTGCAAGTCCGAGAGCAACGCCGGCAAAGCTAGCGGCGTAAAGATTTTTGGCCCGAAAGGCATAGAGTGGGTTTTTTATCTTAACATCCTCTATTCGATCACGCTTGACCGAGTAACCTTCTGGGACATAGACGTCTTCAACAGAAAATGCATCACTGGCAGTGCCCCTTAGGCCTATCACATTCCAGATATCATTCCATTGAACCTTGTCCGCCGGAATGAGAAATGTACGAGTTATGAGTTTGTCGTCTTTATCAAACTGTTCATTACCATGCTCATCTAGAACTGCTGTTGTTTGAGCGCCTAACCAACTGCAGTGCCGCCTGCCACTTGCAAACATCCAGCTACCATTTACCCGATAGCCCCCACCGTCTGGAATGGCAGTGCCCTTTCCGGGTCCCCAAGCCAGAGCTCCGACTGGGTTATTGCCCCAGATCTCATTAGCAACTTCCGGCTTAACTGCCGCAGCTATTGTTGAGCATCCATTTTGCTGACCTACACACCAACCGACAGATCCATCGCAAGCAGCAAGCGCCATCACTGTTTTGAAAAACGTTACTGGGTGCACTTCACCGCCTCCGTAACATTTAGGCAGGAGCATTTTGAAAAGTCCTGCCGAATGGAGTTTATTTACTAAAGATTGAGGTATTCTTCTTTCTACCTCTATTTGAGGCGCATAGGACACAATCTCATCTCTCAAGTTATGAACCCGACCAGTGTAATCAGTCGCCTCATCCGTACCGACGGGGAACTTCAATACCTGTGAACTCATCACCTTCCCTCTCCGTGCAAAACATAAACCAAATAAAGTAAGGCCGGGCTTATAATAAATAAAATAAAGTGATAGACAATGTCAGATCGTATCCACCATTTGTGCCGTTAATTGTCGTGTCACGATACCTCACTGGTATTGATGCAATATTGATTTATCTACATCTGTTAAATTTTTATGTCCACAAAGTCCCATTGTTAGGTCAAGTTCTTTCCTGAGAATCTCCAACGTCTGAAGAACTCCATGTTGCCCATTAGCTCCAAGGCCATACAAGAAGGCTCTGCCGATTAGGGTGCCTGTGGCACCCAAGGCTACCGCACGGAGTATGTCTTGCCCGCTGCGTATACCGCCATCCATCCACACCTCACATTTGTTATCCACCGCATCTAAAATCCTAGGCAGAGCATCTATTGTTGAAATTGTACCATCTAATTGGCGTCCACCATGGTTTGAAACAACAATCGCGTCGGCACCAGCTTGAACAGCAGCTTTTGCATCCTCTTTGTCCATTATTCCCTTAAGGATTAATTTTCCGTCCCAAATACTTCGAATTTCAGACACGTCCTTCCAATTTAAACTTGGATCGAATTGGCCAGTTACCCAATCAGATAATGAAGACATATCATCAATACCTTTGACATGCCCGAAGATGTTTCCAAAGTGTCTTCTTTTAGTTTTCAACATTTCAAAACACCACTTGGGTTTCGTGCAAATATTCAGCAAATTTTTTGCATTGAGCTTTGGCGGCGCGCTCAGACCATTTCGAATATCTTTGTGACGTTGTGCCAATATCTGCAGGTCAAGCGTTACCATAAGAGCTGAACATCGTGCTGCCTCTGCTCGACCGATCAACCTCTTCATAAATCCACGATCGCGCATCACATATAACTGAAACCAAAATGGCATCGACGTATTCGATGCTACATCTTCGATCGAACAAATTGACATGGTAGAGAGTGTAAATGGTATCCCAAACTCTTCTGCTGCCTTCGCTGAGAGTATCTCTCCATCTGGATACTGCATTCCCGCCATACCAATCGGAGCGAGGGCCGTTGGCATCGGAAGGTCTTGCCCCAACATAGTCATCCGGGTGCTGCGATTGTCAACGTCAACTCCGACTCTTTGCCGAAATCTGATTTTATCAAAATCTTTTTCATTAAGATTGTATGTGCTCTCTGTCCACGACCCTGTGTCAGCGTAATCATAGAACATTTTTGGAACCTTGCGCTTAGCAAGCTGCCGCTGGTCCTCAACACAAGTAATTTCTGCCATATAAGAATCTCACAGTCCGACCACATTTTTTGTCATAGTTTTGTGAAGAAAGTTGGCCTTAGCCCCACACTGTCTTCTATCATATTAAAGACAACTAGCCCTGTCTAATCAACTGGCCTGAAACCCTAGCGTTTATCGACAAATCTCCTTGGTGGAGCCGAGGGGAATCGAACCCCTGACCTCTACGTTGCGAACGTAGCGCTCTCCCAACTGAGCTACGGCCCCTTCCTGATGTACACATGGAATGTGTACGTTTAGCTACAAACTATGAGGTCGCCCACTTTCACTGTCAAGCTGAGTGATGAAATCTACTGCATTTCTTGCCTCAACACTCGGGGGCGGTTAGTTTGCTGCTATATTTTCACATCGTGAGCAGGCTGACCCCTAATGCAATATGGCAATCCATTTCTCGATCTTATTCTCGTTGTCCTTAAGCTATATTCATGGGCACTAATTATATCTGTTATACTAAGCTGGTTAATAGCTTTTAATGTTGTAAACACACATAGCCCCTTGGTCAGCGCTATTGGGCGTTTTTTGTATCGGCTCACTGAGCCCCTGCTTAAACCTATTCGTCAATTTTTACCTGACTTTGGTGGCATCGACATATCACCGGTAGTATTGCTTTTATTAATATGGTTTGTCGAAAACTTGTTAATTACCTATTGGCCATTTTAGCTGCCTGATAGCATTTAAATAAATTAATTTCCGGAAGGTATAACCATGGGTAAAGCAAAAATAATCGATGGAAAAGCTTACGCAGAGGGGCTACGAGACCGTATCGCTGAAGCCGTAGCTAAGTTGAAAGTTGCACACAACATAACTCCGGGCCTGGCCGTAGTCCTGGTGGGAGATGATCCTGCTAGCCAGGTCTACGTCCGCAACAAAGAAAAGCAAACAGCTGAAGCAGGCATGGCGAGCTTCGAAAGGAAACTAAGTGCTAACATAGAAGAAAATGAATTATTATCAATAATCGCTAATCTCAATAAAGATACCGCAGTACATGGCATCTTAGTACAATTACCTCTACCGGGTCATATTGACTCGAGGAAAATAATAAATGCTATTGACCCTGACAAGGATGTCGATGGCTTTCATGCCGTAAATGTTGGCTACCTCACGACTGGAAATAAAGGCATGGTGCCATGCACCCCTTTGGGTTGTTTAATGTTACTTAAAGATCAGTTTTGCGACCTCCAAGGCAAACACGCCGTCATCGTTGGGCGTTCTAATATTGTCGGAAAACCAATGGCTGCACTTTTGCTGCAAGAAAGCTGCACAGTCACCATTGCCCATTCCAAAACCAAGAATCTACAAGAACTCTGTCAATCTGCCGATATCTTAGTCGCCGCCGCAGGACGCCCAAAGATGATAGAATCCGACTGGATAAGGCCTGGGGCCACGATAATTGACGTCGGCATAAATCGAGTGCCCAAAGAAGAGGAGCCCGGCAAGTTTAGGCTAGTTGGTGATGTTGATTTTCCCGCAGCTGCAGAGGTAGCAGCTGCAATAACACCGGTGCCGGGCGGTGTAGGGCCAATGACGATAGCTTGCTTGCTGAAAAACACCGTGACAAGTGCATGTAGAATTCATGGTGTGGAAGAACCAATAATTACGAGCTAGGTAGATCGCAAAAGGGAGTTCCAAGGCACCGACAAAGCTGCTCCCAGTCCCATAAACCCGCCAGCAAGCCAAAATAACGACCTGTAAGTCTCACTCTGTTCAAACAAAACAGGCAGGCAGATCCCGGCAATGGCGGCAGCAATACCATTTATTAAAATCAATTGACGCATTAACAACGGGAGTACGTTTAGGCAACCTTCGTCTCTAGCGCGAGCTGCAATTAAGGCTGAGACACCAGGTTGAGCGCCGAAAGTCATGCTAGAAACTGTTAGCACCACGGCATCGGTTTGGAAGCCTGGAGCAGAAATACCCACCGCAAGAATCCCAAACATGAGGGCCAAAGCCCAAGCAGTGCCAACCTGTCGCGCCAATAAGAAAGCGACAGCAGGCCCTAACAGTGAACACACTCCAACTATACCCCAGTAATAGCCAGCTGCGTTTAAGCCTAGCCCTACATGCCTAGCGATGAAATCGGCCCAATATATAGTGTGTGGTACCAAACCGATGGCGAAACAGGCATGAGCGAAAAGCAGCATTCCCCATGCTCGCGAGAACTCTGTCTTCGCATGATTGTTGTCAAAAGAGCATTTTAGGTCTTTCAGACTACGCCATCCCCAAATAGCCACACCGGCAGCGCAAACACCAAGCCCTGTTATGGCAAGCCATGGGATTAAATTTCCGTTTGTTGCCACACGAGGGATTGTGAAGCCAGAAAGAAAAATTCCAAGCCCTACTCCTGCAAAAATGAGGGAAGTAGCCAATGATCTATATGCTGTTGGGGTCACTGCAGTAGTGATCGCAAGACCCAAAACCATTATTATGCCTACTGTTAGACCAAGAACACCTCGCCAGATAGCGAGCCACCAGAACCCAGCCTCGTATGCAGAGGCAGCTAATGCTGCGACCGAAATAAATATCATAGTTCGCAAGATAAGCGACACGTTCCAGCGCCGCCGCACCTGTTCAGTCATTAAAACACCGATGATAAAGCCGCAAAGGTTTGAAGCACCAACGTACCAAGCCTCAAATTCGGTTAATTCGCCACGCTGAACTAGCAGTGGCACCATAGTTGTGTATGAAAAACGACCGAACCCCATAGCCAAACACATTGCCGCCGAAACGCCGATTGCTATGCGCAACCAACCTCGTTCAATCATCAGCGATGGGCTCAACCAACTGATAATAAACCAAACCTTTTACGGTGTTTGGATCAGCCGGTTTACCTTTTCGTATTATCAGGATACGACCATTTCGAGCCAAAAACTTAGCTTGATTGCGAACCGCTGGCAAATAACGGCGCCACAGATCGGGCCCATTGGCGCGGCTTCTTTGCTTTTCTGCAATATATTTTGCAACCTCAGTCGGCTTGACGATATTTTTTTTATCCCGTAGGCACAAAAAATCAAGGATTGCTTGCGCAATCGGATCCAATTCTTGCGGAGGCAGTTCACATTCTATGGAATTCATGGGGCCAGCCTATCAGTTTCAAAATAGCCTTAACTGCCGCCTGTTGTTTTTGCGGCAAGACGCAACCTTAAAGCGTTCAGCTTGATAAAGCCCTCCGCATCTTTTTGATCATAAACCTCATCTTCCTCAAATGTAACGTGTGCCTCGCTATAGAGACTATTCCTACTCTCACGGCCCAGTGTCGTAATGTTACCTTTGTAAAGCTTAAGTCGCACAGAGCCGCAAACATTACACTGAGAGGCATCTATTGCAGCTTGTAGCATTTTCCGTTCGGGTGAAAACCATAACCCATTATAAATTAATTCTGCATACTTAGGCATCAGCTCGTCTTTAAGGTGAGCTGCGCCGCGATCTAAAGTTATTGACTCAATAGCTCTATGCGCGACCAGCAAAACAGTTCCTCCAGGGGTTTCGTAAACACCTCGCGATTTCATTCCGACAAAACGATTCTCTACAATATCCAATCGACCAATACCGTGTTCACCCGCCAATTGGTTGAGTTTTGTCAACAGAGCCGCCGGACTGAGTTTCTCGCCATCAACAGACACAGGGTCACCATTTTCGAAGCTAACTTCCACCTCAACACCCTCGCTGGGGGCAGACTCCGGATTAACAGTTCTCGAGAAAACATATTCCGGAGCTGGCATCGCTGGATCCTCCAAGACTTTTCCCTCCGCCGAAATATGCAAAAGATTTGCATCAGTTGAGAATGGAGCTTCACCACGCTTATCCTGAGGAACCGGAATTTGATTTCGTTCTGCATAGGCGATCAGCGCTTCCCGTGAGTTCAAGTCCCATTCTCGCCATGGGGATATCACGTGAATATCGGGAGCCAAGCCATAATACCCAAGTTCAAACCGGACCTGATCATTACCCTTCCCTGTAGCTCCGTGGGCAACTGCATCCGCGCCGGTTTGGCGGGCAATCTCAATTTGCCGTTTGGCTATTAAGGGACGAGCTATTGACGTTCCGAGTAGGTAAGTGCCCTCATATAAAGCATTCGCGCGGAACATGGGGAAAACATAATCACGCACAAATTCCTCTCGAAGGTCCTCAATGAATATTTCCTCAACACCCAGCATTTTTGCTTTATCTCGGGCGGGCTCTATCTCATCACCCTGCCCTAAGTCAGCCGTAAATGTAACTACTTCGCAATCGTACTCATCCTGCAACCATTTCAATATTACGGATGTATCAAGCCCTCCAGAATAGGCCAACACAACTTTTTTCACATTACTCAACATGATCTCTCGCCAAGATTATAACTTCCCAATTGCGCGCGGAGTATAGGCATCGTTCACCAGCCTGCAAGCTACATTCCCGTACCAGTTGGAAACCACAGACTACTTGTTACTATTTTTTCCATAACGGAGGATATCGACATGGCAGACCCTAGTCAAAAGACTCGTGTTTTTTCAGTATATGATCGCCCAGCTATGGTCAGTCATTTACGCAGCTGGTGAAGAGAAAAATTTGAATTTGAACACCTGAAAGTAATGTTTTGAACCCAGAAAATATTCATTGATCCAATTTCGTTCGCTTCCGGCGTACACTTTCGCTTTTGAGTTGGCCGCAAGCAGCTAAGATATCGCGCCCACGGGGTCTTCTGATCACAGAAGTTATACCAGCATCATTAATGACTCCATTAAAGTCTCGGATGACGTCTTCGGAAGAACATTCATAATTAGCGCCAGGCCAAGGATTAAAGGGTATCAAATTTACCTTAGACGGGATATTCCTCAAAAGTTGAGTGAGCTCACGAGCCTCTTCTAACGAGTCGTTGAAATTTTTTAGCATAACATACTCAAATGTTATTCGACGCGCATTCCGCCCGCCCGGATAATGTCGACACGCATCGAGCAGCTCGGCTATGGGCCATTTCTTGTTTATTGGGACTAAAATGTCACGGAGTTCATCGCGAACAGCATGTAGTGAAATCGCAAGCTGAACTCCAATCTCGCGACCCACTCTTTCGATCATTGGCACCACACCAGACGTCGATAAAGTAATTTTACGTTTGGAAATGCTGAGGCCCTCATTATCAATCGCAATAAGCAACGCCTTTTTGACATTTTCGAAATTATAAAGAGGCTCTCCCATACCCATCATAACCAAATTGCTTACTTTTCTATTAAAGTCGGGGGCAGGCCATTCGCCGAAATCATCTCGCGCCACCATTAATTGTCCTAAAATTTCAGATGGCCCAAGATTCCGCACCATTCTTTGAGTACCTGTATGGCAAAAGCTGCAATTCAGCGTACAGCCCACCTGGCTTGAAACACACAATGTGCCCCTCTCAGCTTCTGGTATATGGACACATTCTGCTTCCTGGGCATCATCAAATCGAAGTAGCCATTTTTGTGTTCCATCATCAGACTTTTGATGTTGACTGATTGCTGGCCGAGCAAGCGAAAAATGTTTGGCCAATTCAATTTGAAGGTTTTTCGATATATTTGTCATTTGACTGAAATCTGAGACACCGTGATTATATATCCAGCGGAAAATTTGCTGCGCGCGAAATGGCTTCACACCCAATGGTTCAATAACTTTAGCTAAGTCAACCCGATCAAGCCCGATCAACGAGAGAGGTTCCTCATTTTCTAAGGTCGGTGATTGCAAAGCCGAAGGGTTGGAAGCTAATTTGGTCATAATACAAAGACCCTATTTTATCCCACAAGCCTTACTAATTGCGTTGTGAGCAGCAGAAAATCCGGTAAGTGAATATATGTCTGTGGTCCTAGTTGATCGCGAAGAAAGACCGTCTATTGTCATTGTCCTGCCACGCCGCATTGCATTGACAAGCGCTCTATCCTTTTCGGCAGTTGACAACCATGCAACGTCTTTTTCGGTAAAAAACAAAAATTTAGCCCCTCCTATCAATGCCCTTGGCTGGCTTTCTTTCTTATATGTATAGCCCGCAAGGACACTTACCTGATTTTTTACCTTTAACCATGGTCGGTGAGTCACATAGAGCGCCACGTCTCCACGCTTTCGATATTTTCCCTTCTTTTTGATTGGTCTCGACCATATGTGGCATGTTTTCTTGTTTTTATTTTCAACGTAAGTTTCTGCGTTCCAATTGCAAATCAAACTGCGGCCTACCTCCCGACAATTTCCGAAACCACCTAGTTGGCTCACCTTGGATTCAGCATAAGCGTCGGTCAAGCCTCCGGCATTTAAAATAATAACAAACAATAGAATTAGTTTTGTATAAGACCGCATCATCAGTAAACCCCGATCCTCTTTAACTAATGGCGCACCACCCTACCACCATGCACATGGGGAGCCAATTCCTCAACCGGCCCTCCTACCACTTCGGGTCGCGGCGGAAATCGACCGCGCGTAATCAACCGGTCATACATCAAAATTGCGCCTGCAATTCCTACGTTAACGCAAAATTTTGTTGGTATTTTCACCACGTGATCGCATCGGGAATTTACTTCAGGAGACAAGCTCCCTTTTTCAGGCCCAAGAATATAAGCCGCACGCTCAGGGTGGTTAAAACTCGGCAGATCTACTGCCTCATCCATCAATTCAACACCAACCAACTGACAATCGCGAGGCAGCACGAGCTTTGAAGCTTCTGGAAACTCGTAAAGAGGAAGATGCTTCACGGTACGGGACGTATCTGCCTTTTGAATCTCTCTAAGATCAACCGCAGGCGCGATAGCGAAGATAAAATCCGCTCCAAAAGCGTGCGCTGATCGAAAAAGGTTTCCTACATTCATGGGTTTAGAGATGTGTTCAACTCCTATACCAAAATAACCTCGCATCCTAGCCCTTCCACTTTAATTTTTACAACGCCACGTAAAAATGACTATAAATTACGCAAATACGTTTGCCAGCCTGTCCATTGCAGTTGATAATTCACTACTATTACGGGCAAAACAAAGCCTCAGCCAGCCATTTCCTTCCGGACCGAACGCTGTCCCCGGCGCAAGCCCAACGCCCACATCAAGTACTAACTGCTTTGCAAATTTAAGTGAGTTCTCCACCCCGTCCACAGCGAAAAAGGCATAAAATGCTGCGTCAGGCGCTCGATAACGAACCCGGGGCCATTCAGACATTGCGGTGCCTACAATATCTCGACCTTCCCTACACAGGTCTACCATGTCATCTATAACATGCTCCCCATCCTTTAAAGCAGTTATACACGCTTTCTGTAGAAAAGCTGGAGTGCCACTGGTATTGAATTCGATCAAATCTGAAAATGGTTTAGCGAATGAAGGCGGGTGGGTCAGCCATCCCAACCGCCATCCAGTCATCGCCCAATTTTTTGAGAAGCTATTAACTACCAGCACTGAGTCTTCTGGTTCAATTATCTCGAGAAAAGATGGGGCTGAAGGTCGGTCATATACAATCCGACTATATACTTCATCAGCTATGATCCAAATATTACGCAAACGGCAAAACTCAAGAATTTTTCTTTGTTCTCGAGTTGACATCATCCAGCCGGTAGGATTTCCAGGAGAATTAATGAATATCGCCCGCGTATTTTCAGTGCACATAGCGAAAAGGTATTCTATGTCTAAGTGCCAGCTTTGTGCCTCGCCGTCCTCGTATCGGAGCGAGTGTTGACAGACCTCACCACCCATAATTTTCACTGCCGCCTCAGCATTGGGCCAAACGGGCCCAACCAAAATCACTCTATCACCAGGGTCAATTACAACCTGCATAGCGATCATAATTGCAGTCATACCGGAGGATGTAACAGTAATTCTATCAGCACCGACCGGCATGCCATACAAGCGTTGGCTATAATCAGCCAACGCTTCACGCAACTCAGGTAATCCGCGTTTATGGGTATAGAACGTATAACCCTCGCCCATAGCAGTTGCAGCTGCATTACAAATAAAGGCGGGCGTTTTTACATCGGATTCTCCATACCAAAGAGGTATCACATCACGATTCCCGAGCGCCATTTCTGAAACCTGCATAATCTCTTGGGTTTTAAGTGCTCTAATTGCGGATCGAATGTTGGCCTTAGAAAATCTGTTATTTTTTGCCACTATGATTTCAATTCTATAATGTTTTGAAAATTTTCCAGAGCTTCCGGGTTTGCAAGCGCCTCTTTATTTTTCACGGGCAATCCATGAACCACGTTGCGCACAGCAAGCTCAGTGATTTTTCCAGATCGCGTACGAGGAATATCGGCGACTGCGATAACTTTCGCAGGGATGTGGCGGGGTGAGCAATTTTTGCGTACACGCTTCCGAATTTTAGCCACCAAACTTTCGTCAAGCTCTTTACCTTTTACCATCCTGACGAAAAGTATAATTCTCGTATCATTATCCCAATCTTGCCCAATACAGATGGCTTCTTCAATATTCACGAAAGTTTCAACTTGACGATAAATTTCCGCAGTTCCGATTCTCACGCCTCCTGGATTAAGCGTTGCATCCGAGCGCCCATAAATTATCATACCTCCGTTTTTGGTTATCTCAACAAAATCACCATGGCACCAAACGTTTGGGAAGCGTTCGAAGTATGCCGCAAAATAACGGCTTCCATCTGGATCATCCCAAAACCCTATTGGCAACGAAGGGAAGGGTGCAGTGCAAACCAATTCACCTTTTCTACCTCTCACGGGGCTGCCATTACTATCAAATACATTTGTAGCCATTCCTAAAGCTAGTGCTTGTATCTCTCCACGATAAACAGGGGCTGTCGGATTTCCACAAACAAAACAACCGAGAATGTCGGTGCCTCCAGAAATCGATGACAAGCAAACATCACTTTTAACATTTTGATAAATATAGTCGAAACCTGCAGGCGCTAATGGTGACCCAGTTGAAGCAAATGTACGAAGTGCTCGAAGATCGTGACTTTGAGAAGGCTGCGATCCACGTTTGACCAAAGTGTCGATATATTTTGCTGAGGTCCCGAAGAACGTCATCTTTTCTTCTGATGCAAAGTCAAAAAGTATGTCATCTTTGATTGCAAATGGTGATCCATCATAAAGAAGCAGTGTTGCTTCTGAAGCCAATGCGCTCACTAACCAATTCCACATCATCCAACCGCAGGTGGTGAAGTAGAAAACACGATCATTAGGCTTTATGTCGCAATGTAGCTGATGTTCCTTGAGATGCTGTAGCAAGGCACCTCCTGCACTGTGCACGATGCATTTTGGGACTCCAGTGGTCCCAGACGAGTACATTATGTAAAGGGGATGATTGAAGGGCTTAAGTTCAAAACTTATTTGATCCGGGGTCCCACCTATATTGTACTCGCTCCACAAAACTGAATTATTAATCGTTTTTATATCTGGCACCGAGTCTGAAAATGGAACCACTATAACCTGCTCCACACTTGGTAATTCAGCTAAAATATCCTTCACACGCGGAAGACTGGCATGCCACTTTTGATCATAAATGTATCCATCAGTAGTAAACAAAATCTTAGGCGCTACCTGCCCGAATCTATCCAGAACACCCCTAGTCCCGAAATCAGGCGAACATGAAGTCCAGATTGCTCCAAGGCTCGCTGAAGCCAACATGGCAACCACTGCTTCAGGACTGTTCGGTAAAAATCCGGCACACCGGTCTCCGGGCTGAACTCCAGCCATTTTAAGCGCCGCTGCAATTCTCGAAACCTCTTCATATAATTTGCGCCAACTTAACCGTCTCTCAATTTGATCCTCTGCGCGAAACACTAGAGCTTCTCGATCATCTCGACGGCGCAATAGATTTTCTGCAAAATTCAGTTTAGCATCTGGAAAAAATTGTGCGCCTAGCATGCTTTCTCCATCTACTAGCACACGATCACCCCTAGTTTCAGCTATGACATCACAGAACTGCCACACAGCAGCCCAAAAATCCTCTTGCCTAGAGACCGAGAATTGATGCAATTGTGAATAGCTACTAAGAGATACTTCATACTCTTTTTCTAACCAATGCATGAATGCGGTCATATTTGCACTTTTAATGCGGCTACTGTCGGGTCGCCATAATGGTTCTGCCACGCACATCGCTCCTTCTTAGTTCTATCCCATTAAAATTCTTATCTGTCACAAAGAGCTCACCAAGAATCCTCGGTATAGATATCAAAGCCGAAAAAGCATATTCTAAGTTGCCGTGACTAAATCTTATTATTCTGCCCCACAGAGCTTGAGAAAGCAGAAAAAATAAACAGAAAATGATGATTTTGCCAGTCAATCTAAGAAGTCGTTGGGATCGCGCGCCAAAGAATCTCCGCGGTGCAATGTGGATGCTGTTTATGGCAATTTTTTTTGTTGCTGCAGACAGCATAATAAAAATATTAAGCCGTCGCCTAGATCCTATAGAAATAGTATTTTTTCGAAATGTTTTCAGCATCCTTTGGCTTATACCCGCAATTGCGAATGCGGGGGGGGGTCAAAGCTTTTCAGACTAATTACCCTTGGCTTCAGCTAACCCGAGCTGCGCTCGGTGGCATTGCCATGATCTGTATCTTTTACAGTCTTAAATTATTACCACTCGCTGATGCTACAGCTGTAATGTTTTCAAGGGCAATTTGGATGATCCCATGCGCTGTTTTATTGTTAGGTGAATCTGTACAGTGGCGTCGTTGGACTGCAACCATTGTGGGGTTTATTGGCGTAACATTGATGGTTCAGCCAACCGAACTTCTAAATTTTGGCAGTGTCAAAACAGGAATG
>MDTD01144581.1_pt1 | contig 25911 bp, 22 predicted proteins | sample 811221 | NCBI WGS metagenome assembly MDTD01 (sample SAMN05326646, study PRJNA326480) | marine metagenome | isolation source: seawater | place: Pacific Ocean: South West | collected 2011 | reverse complement strand
GCATTTTTGAGAAGACAAAAAAATTAATGTTCTTCGAAAAAATAGATGAGTGCCACTATAAATCTGGAAAAAAAACATTTTCCAGTATTACTTGACGAACTAATCAAGATCATTTCCCCTCGATATAGTGGCACTTTTTTAGATTGCACATTTGGTCAAGGGGGCTATACAGAAAAAATTTTAGAAAATACCGAAAACAAAGTAATTACATTGGATAGAGATTATAATGCAATAAAGTTATCAGAAAAATTTAAAAAAAAAATTTAAAGATAGATTTGAATTTCACCACAAAAAATTTAGCGAAATAAAAAAGATAAAGACAAAAAATTTAAAGGCAATAATATTTGATTTAGGATATTCTACAGATCAAATATTAGATCAAGAAATAGGCTTATCATTTAAATCAAAAGGAAAATTAAATATGAGAATGGGTTTAAACCTTTTTTCGGCACATGATGTAATAAATAAATTAGATAAAAATGATTTAGCCAAAATATTTAAAAACTTTGGGGACGAAAAGGATGCAAGAAAAATTTCACAATCAATTTCAGTTAGAAGAAAAAAAAGTGAAATTAAAACCGAGGATTTAACCGAAATTATTAATTTAAAAAAAAATAATTATAATTATAAAATTAATAAATCAACAAAGATTTTTCAATCACTTAGAATTTTTGTAAATCAAGAAATCAGTGAGTTAATTTATGGTTTAATAAATGCTTATAAAATACTTCCAATTGGAGGCTATATAATAGTAATTACATTTAATTCTTTGGAAGATAAAATAGTCAAATTTTTCTTTAAAAATTACACCGAAGATAAGAAGATTTCTAGATATCTGCCAAAAACAGAAAATAAAAATAAAATCTTTGAACTTTTAAATAAGAAACCAATAATACCTTCAGCAGTTGAGATTAAAAAAAACCCTCCCTCAAGGTCTGCTAAACTAAGATATGTAAAAAAAATAAAAGATGGGGGAAATTTTGATGAATTTTTATCTAAATTTGATTATTTAATAAAAATTGAAAGCTTAGGAAATAAACTGTGTTAAAAAAAACATTTATTATTATAATTTTAGCTTTAATCATCTCAACAACTCTAATTAAAAATCACACAAAAAAACTAGACGAAAAAATTTTTTCTGTAAAAGAGAATATTAATTATTTAAATAATGTTAAAGAGATAGTGCAGTTGGAGTATGATTATTTAAGTTCACCTGAAAGATTATTAGAATTAAATAATCACTATTTTGATTTTAAACTTAATAAAACGCCAAGAGAAAATATAAAAATAATAAATGATATAAGCCAATTAAATTTAGTTATAAATCAAAATGAATAGTAAAAATAACTCTTTAACCCCTGAAAATGATTTTGATAAACTTAGCAACAAATTTAATAAAAATAAACTAAACGTTTCGTTCAACAGAATTGCATTTATTTTTTTTTCATTTGTCTTGGTTTTATTAGTTTTTTCTTTAAAAGCATTTTATTTAACTGGAAAAGATTTACCTGTTATTAATAATCTTGATACAAAAAATGAGATTAGAGGTAACATAGTAGATAGAAACAATAATATAGTAGCCAAAACTTTAGTAACAAGAAATATTGGAATTGATCCAAATTTAGTTATAGATAAAAAAAAATTAGTTTTAAATTTAAAAATTCACTTTCCAAAAAAAAATTATGATTTAATTGAAAAAAAACTTGAAGGAAAAAAATTTTTTTACTTTGCTGAAGAATTAGACCCAGAAAATTATGAGAAATTAATGATGCTTGGTGATAAATCTTTGATACCAGAAAATAGAATTACAAGAATTTATCCTCAGAAAAATTTATTCAGTCATATTATTGGTCAAATAGATAATGAAAATAATGGAATATCTGGAATAGAAAAAAGCTTTGACAAAAATTTAAAAAAATCAAATAAAAATCTTAAATTGACTGTTGATCTTAATTTGCAATATTTGATACGAGAGGAATTAATTAAGTTTCAGAATATATTTGGCAGTATTGGATCAGCGGCTATTTTAATGAAATCAGATAATGGTGAAATTTTATCACTTTTATCGTTACCTGATTTTGATCTTAATAAAAGACAATTACTTGATGACAAAAATTTAATTAATAGAGCAACCAAAGGTGTTTATGAATTAGGTTCTGTTTTTAAAACATTTACATATGCTGCTGGATTAAACGAAGGCTTAATAGAACCCGACACAGAATTCCGTGATCTTGAGAAAAAAATATTTTGTAGTAAATTTCCTATTAGAGAATACGATAAAAAAATACCATCTAATCTTACAGCAGAAGAAATTTTGATTAGATCTGGTAACATAGGCTCTGTAAGAATAGCTCAAAAAGTAGGTGAGGAAAAATTTAAAAAATTTCTAAGTGATCTAGGTTTGCTCACAACTTTAGATTTTGATATAGAAGAGATTGGAAAACCATTAGAACTTAAATGGGGAAAGTGTAAACTTGCAACCTCTGCTTATGGACATGGTATTACCACAACTCCAATACAATTAGCTAAAGGATATTCAATATTAACAAACGGTGGATATGATATTAAACCAACATTAATTTTAGATGAAAAAAAAAGAGATATTAAATATCAAAAAATTATATCAGAAGATGTGTCACAAAAAATTAATTTAGCGTTACGAAAAATAGTAACAATGAAAGAAGGAACAGCTAGTTTTGCAAATATTGATGGCTATGAGGTAGCAGGCAAAACAGGAACAGCTCAAAAATCAGCATATGGGAGTTATTCAAAAAAAAAGATCAACACTTTTGCATCTATATTTCCAGCCTCAGATCCAAAATATGTTTTAATAGTTTTGTTAGATGAACCAAAACCTAACAAAGATTATATTTATGAATATAAAGATGGTTCAGGCTTGAAGATTAAAGGAACTCCATTCAATACAGCAGGTTGGACCACTGTAGAGGTTGTGGGTAAAATAATTGAAAAAATAGGACCTATTTTAGCCACAAAATACTAAGAATTTAAAATAAATGTTGCTAGGAAAAATACTTAAAAATATAGATAAAAAATATAAGTCAATCCAATTTAAGAATATAAAATTTAATAGCAACGACTGTAAAACTAATGATATTTTTTTTGCGATAAATGGTACAAATTTAAATGGTAACCTTTATATAAATGATGCAATAAAAAATGGTGCAAAAATTATTGTTTCAAATTTAAAATTTGAGGGCTTTAATAGTTATAAAATATTATTCATTAGGAGCAAAGATCCAAGGAAATTATTATCAGAAGCAGCAAGTAATTTTTATCATAAGAAGCCCAAAAATATTATTGCTGTTACAGGAACAAATGGAAAAACATCAATAGCTAATTTTTATTACCAATTATTGACTTTAAATAAAAAAAAAGTAGCAACTATTGGAACACTAGGAGTTTTATCAAAAAAATTTTCACAAAAAACAAATAATACTTCAATTGATCCATTAAATATCCATAAAATCTTACAAAAAATTTATAAATTAAAAATTGAAAATGTTATATTGGAGGCCTCTAGTCATGGAATTAAACAACACAGATTAAATAATATTAATTTTAATACAGCAATATTTACAAATTTATCTAGAGATCATTTAGACTATCACAAAACATTTAAAGACTATCTTAATTCAAAACTAATTCTTTTTAATAAATTATTAAAAAAAAATGGAAATATAATTTTCGAAGAAAAAATTCCTCAAAGTGAAAAACTTAAGAAAATTTCAAAAAAAAGAAAATTAACAAGATTTAGTTTTGGTACTAAAAAATCATTTATAAACATTTTAGATATAAAAAAAATAAATAGTCAAAAAAAAATTAAATTTTGTCTAAATAATAAAATATACTCATTTTCAACTTCACTAATTGGAAATATACAAATTAAAAATTTGATATTTGCAATAATTGCTGCATATTTGTCTAAAATAAAGATTAAAAAAATTTTAAGTTCAATAAAAAAAATTAAATCGGTTAATGGGAGATTAGAAAAAATTGGTGAAATTAAAAACAAATCAAAAGTTATACTTGATTATGCACATACTCCAGATGCTTTAAAAAATGCAATAATAAGCATAAAAGAAGACTACCCTCTAAGCAAATTATCAATAGTATTTGGTTGTGGTGGAAACCGAGACAAAGACAAAAGACCAATGATGGGCGCAATAGCAAGTAAATATTGTGATAAACTATATTTAACCGATGATAATCCTCGATTTGAAAATCCTAAATTAATAAGAAATCAAATTAAAAAAGGTATTAAAAAAAATAAATTTATTGAAATTTCTTCAAGAGCAAAAGCAATTTTCACTGCTATAGACGATCTGCAATCAGGAGATATTTTAATTGTAGCTGGAAAGGGACATGAAAATTATCAAGAATACAAAAAAAAAAAATTTTTTTCTGATAAATTAAAAATTTTAGAGGCAATTAAAAAAAAAAATAATGGTTTATCAAGATCAATTAAAACAAATATTTTAAATGAACTAATTAAAAATAAAAATATCAGTAAAAAAAAATATATTAGATCAGCATCAATAAATTCAAAAAAAATATATAAAAATTCAATATTCATTGGTATTAAAGGCAAACAATTTGATGGAAACTTGTTTGCAAAAGAAGCAATTAAAAATAAAGCAACTCTAGCTATTTCAAATAAGAAATATAATAACCCTATGATAGCGTTTAATAAAAATCCATTAGATTTTTTTAATATCTTATGCTCAGTTTTTAGAAAATCATTAGATGCAAACAATATTGCAATAACAGGATCGTCTGGCAAAACCTCAGTAAAAGAATTAATAGGATATTCATTAGGTAAGTTAGAAAAAACTTATTCTTCAAAAAAATCACTTAATAACAAGTATGGTGTCCCATTGAGTTTATTTAATACACCTCAGTCAACAAAATATGTAGTTCTTGAAGTTGGAATGAATAAAATTGGTGAAATAGATTACTTAAGTAAATTAATAAAACCCAATCTAGGACTTATTACAAACATTTCTTATGCACACATAGAAAATTTTAAAGATTTGAGTCATATAGCAAAAGCTAAGAGCGAAATAATTGAAAATATAATTCCTGGAGGCACTATGGTAATCAATAAAGATGATAACTTTTATAATTATTTTCTCCAAAAAGCAAAAATTAGAGGATTAAAAGTAATTTCTTTTAGTAAAAAAGACAAAAAAGCAAATATAGTTTTTTTAAAACAAAAAAAAATCAACAATAATTATTTATTAAAATTTAAAATTAATAACCAAATAAAAATTTTTTCCATTTCTAAAGATTTAATATTTTATAAAGAAAATATTTTGGCCTCAATTAGTATTTTGACTAATTATTTTGAAATTGAAAAAATAAATAAAAATTTATTTAAAAATTTTACAATTCCGAAAAGTAGAGGGTCAATTATAAAATATAATTTAGGATCAAAAAAAATAATTATAATTGATGAGAGTTATAATTCTAACCCGTTATCTTTTAAATTTGCCCTAGAAAAATTTGATACAAGTTTTAAGAAAAATCATAAAAAATATCTTTTAGTTGGAAATATGCTTGAACTTGGTAAACATTCAAAAAAATTACATGAACAAATAGCTAAATATATTAATAAAACCACTATCAATAAAACTTATTTTTATGGAAATCTAACAAAACATACATTTAACAAATTAAAACCACAAATTAGAGGAAGAATACTTAAGAATCCAATGGAAATTAAAAATTTAATTAATAAAGAGTTACCTAATAAGAGTTTTTTAATGGTAAAAGGATCTAATTCAACAGGTTTAAATAAAATAATTCAAAATTTGTAAATATAATGCTTTATAATCTACTAACCAGCTACTCAGAAACCTATTCTTTTTTAAATTTTTTTAACTTTTTAACTGTTAGAACAGGATTAGCTGTAGTTACAGCAATGTTAATTGTATTTTTAATTGGTGATAAATTTATAAATTATTTTTCCTCAAAAAAAATTACTAACCCTATTCGATCAGATGGACCTGAAGATCATCTAATTAAAAAAATTGGCACACCAACAATGGGAGGAGTTTTAATATTGATAGGTTTATTTTCAGCAGTTTTTTTATGGGCAGATCTATCTAATCCATATAATTGGTTGTTAATCTTTATAACATTTTCATTCGGAGCATTGGGAGCGCTAGATGATTACAAAAAAATTATAAATAATAACTCAAAAGGTATTTCAACAATATTGAAATTGAGCATCCAAATGTTTCTATGTATAATTTCGTTATATATATTTTATAATTTTATAGAGTCTGATATTAAAACAAATTTATATTTTCCATTCTTTAAAAATCTAGTAATAAATTTAGGATGGTTTTTTATTCCTTTTTATTTATTCGTAATTGTTGGCTCATCAAATGCTGTAAATTTGACTGATGGATTGGATGGTTTAGCAACGGTTCCGGTAATTTTAGTTGCAGGATGCTTTGCATTTATCAGCTATGTGTCAGGAAATATAATTTTTTCTGAATACTTATTGATCCCTTATATAGATGGCGTAGGAGAAGTAGCTGTTTTTTGTGGAGCAATAATAGGTTCGTCAATAGGATTTCTCTGGTTTAATGCCCCACCCGCAAAAATTTTTATGGGCGATACTGGTTCACTGGCACTAGGTGGATCCTTAGGTGCAGTAGGTGTTGTTACTAAACATGAAATTGTATTAGCTATTACAGGAGGTTTGTTTGTATTAGAAGCTGTATCAGTAATTGTACAGGTTATTTCGTTTAAATTAACTGGAAAAAGAATTTTTATGATGGCTCCAATCCACCACCACTTTGAAAAAAAAGGCTGGGCTGAATCTACAGTTGTCATCAGATTTTGGATTATTTCATTAATTTTAGCTATGATTGGACTTGCAACATTAAAATTGAGATAATGTTAAGCAAAGAAATTTTTATCAATAAAAGAATATTAATCTATGGTTTAGGACTTTCAGGTAATTCCTGTTTAAAATATCTATATAAAAAAAATAAAGTCACAATTTTTGATGATAACAATTCTTTAAAAACAAACAAAAATAAAAACTATTTTTCAAATATTAAAATTATTTCTAAAACGCAATTCGATTTCATTGTTTTAAGTCCAGGAATAGATATTAAAAATTGTAAATTGAAAAATTTTTTAATTAAAAATAGAGAAAAAATTATTACAGAGTTAGATATTTTTTATTTAATTTTTCCCAATAATGTAAAAATAACAATAACTGGAACAAACGGGAAATCTACAACATGTCAAATGATATATGAAATTTTCAAATCAAATAAATTCGATATTAAATTAGTAGGAAATATTGGAAAACCACCATTACAAGAGAGAAATATTAGCAAAAGAACAATATTTATTATTGAGGCATCGTCTTATCAAATTTCTTATAGTAAATATTTCAAAACTGATTATGGCGCTATCTTAAATTTGGATATTGATCATTTAGAAAGACACAGAAATTTAAACGAATATGCCAAGTCAAAATTAAAGTTAATTTATACTCAAGATAAAAATAAACATTCATATATCGAAAAAAATAATAAAATTATAAACAAAAATATTTTAATTAGCAAAGTTAAATCAAATCTATACAAAATAACTTACAGTAAGATTAATTTTTTTAAAAAAAAAATTAAAAATTCATATTTATTAGATAAAAATAATTTAAACAATATTCATTTTGTTTACATTTTATGTAAGAAATTTAATATTTTAGATAGTAAAATATTTAAGCAATTAAATAAATTTAGAGGTCTTAAATATAGAAAACAAATTATTTATAATGAAAAAAATTTAAAAATTATTAATGACTCCAAATCAACAAGTTTTTCATCAACAATTGGGCTTTTGTTAACATATAAAAATATTTATTGGATAGTTGGAGGTGTTTTTAAAAAAGGAGATAAATTTAATATAAATAAAAAATATTATAATAATATCAAAGCTTATATTATAGGGACAAATAACAATTTTATAAAAAAAGAATTTAGGAATAAAATTAATAATAAAAAATTTGTCGACCTAAAAAAAGCTATTTTAGAAATAAAAAAAGATATAAAAACAGATAAAAAAAGTAAAACTATTTTGTTTAGTCCCGCAGCAGCATCATTTGATCAATTTAAAAATTTTGAGCAAAGGGGGCATTATTTCAATAAAATTATTAAAAAAGTAATTCTAAAAAAATGAATATTAAATATAATATTTATGAAAATTATTATAGTTGGTGGAAAAATGTAGATAAAACTATTTTATTATTTATTCTTTCATTTTTTATTGCTGGGTTATTCTTTTCTCTTGTTTCTACTTCTTTAATTGCTTCAGATAGATTAAATACTAACTCTTATTATTTTTTTTTAAAACATTTGGCCTTCATTGTAATGGGTTTATTGGTGATGTTTGTTTTCTCGTTAATAAAAGAAAATTACCTATTGACAATATCTATGCTCCTTTTTGCTATATCACTTTTTTTACTTATGTTAATCCCTTTTATTGGAGCTGAGGTCAAAGGTTCTAGAAGATGGCTAGATCTTCCATTTCTACCCCGTTTTCAACCAGTAGAAATAATAAAACCATTTTATATTGTAATTCTTTCAGCTCTATTAAATAATCCAAAATATAATTTATATTTTAAATATTTGTTAACTTTATTTTTAATAATTCCAATAATTTTGTTATTAGCATCTCAACCAGATATTGGTCAGTCCATCTTGATTATAGTTACATGGTTAACTTTAATTTTTATTTCTGGAATTAATCTTGTGATTTTTTTTGGATTATTTGGAATATTTATTTCAATATTATCTTATTTAATTTTTTTTGTGGAAAAATTTAACTACATTAAAATGAGAATATTTTCTTTTTTCGACGATACATCAAAAAATAACTTTCAATCAGAAAAAGCCTCAGAAGCTATAATTGATGGTGGTTTTTTTGGTAAAGGCATTGGAGAAGGTACTTTGAACTCTAAAATTCCTGAAGCGCATACAGATTATATAGTTTCAGTTATTTCTGAGGAATTTGGTATAATTATAATTTTTCTAATTATGATATCTTTCATATTATTTGCTTATAAAATATTTAAAAAAATCAAAAATACGGATGACAATGCCTTTAAAATGATACTTGTAGGATTGATTTCTTTATTAATTATGCAGGCATTTATACACATTGGGGTAAATCTTAGAGTTCTTCCAACAACAGGCATGACACTTCCATACTTAAGTTATGGAGGATCATCAATAATTAGTATTTCTATAATTTCAGGAATAATTTTAAATTTAACCAAGAGAAGAGTTTACTAATTGAAAAAAATATTAATATCGACAGGTGGTTCAGGAGGACATGTTATCCCTGCTATAAATTTATATTATCATTTAAAAAATGATTTCGATGTAAAAATTTATACAGATATAAGAGGCTCAAAATATTTTTCAAATAAAATAGATAAAACTATTTTTGAGGTAAAAAAAATTCCAGAAAAAAAATACCTTTTTATTTTGAAAATTATCTTTTTACTTTTTGCTCTTGTTAAATCGATTATTCATTTTATCTTTAATAAATTTGACATCATAATCAGTACTGGAGGATACATGTCTTTGCCTTTAGTAATAGCAGCAAGATTGTTCAATAAACAAATATACCTCTTCGAACCAAATTCAATTATAGGAAAATCAAATAAACTTTTATTAAAATTTTCAAATAAAATTTTTTGTTACGATAAAAATTTAAAAGGTATAGAAAAAAAATATTATAAAAAAATTATTTCTTTACCACCAATACTTGATAAATGTTTTTATAGTAAAAAAATTACATCAAATCCCAAAGATAACGTCTTAAGAATATTAATTTTAGGTGGAAGTCAGGCATCACTATTTTTTACTAAAAACTTAAAAAATGAAATTATTCGATTGTCTTCAAAATACAAAATAGAAGTAACACAACAGTTAAATAAAAACTTTGAGATTAAAAATTACAAAAAAGATTACGAAACTAATAATATAAAAAATAATTTATTTTATTTTGAAGAAAATTTTTTATGTGGAAATGATGATTTTGATATTGCCATTTCTAGATCTGGCGCATCATCTTTAGCAGAATTATCTCATTTAAACATACCATTTATTTCAATCCCCTATCCACATGCTACTGACAACCACCAATATTTAAATGCAAAAAGATATTTTGACTTAAATTGTTGCTGGATATTAGAGGAAAAAAACTTTAATTCTGGTGATATATTTAAAATCATTAATGAAATTATGTTGAACAAAAAAGATTATTTTGAAAAGAAAAATAATCTAAAGATGTGCAGTGAAAATACATCTTGGAAAAATATAAATGAAACTATTATAAAATCTTTAAATGACAATTAGTTTAGGTAAAAAAGAAATAATCCATTTTGTTGGTATAGGAGGTATAGGAATGAGTGGCCTTGCGCTTATCATGAAAGATTTAGGTTTCAATATAAAAGGTTCAGATCAACAAATTAGTAAAAATATAGAAAGATTAAAAAAGAGTAAAATAAAAGTTTTAATTGGTCACAAAAAAACAAATTTATTAAATGCCACAATGGTAGTTGTTTCTTCAGCAATAAAAAAAAATAATCCTGAATACTTACTAGCTAAGAAGAAAAAAATTCCAATTTATAAAAGGGGAGAAATGTTAGCAAACATAGTATCTCTTTACAAAAATGTTGTTGTAGCAGGATCCCACGGCAAAACAACAACTACATCAATCGTATCAACAATTTTTTCTAAATCGAAATTAGATCCAACCACAATAAATGGAGGAGTAATTAATTCTATAGGAAATTCTGCAAAACTTGGAAAAGGAGAGTGGTGCATCTTAGAGTCTGATGAGTCGGACGGCAGTTTTTTACAACTTCCATTTACATATTCAATTATTACTAATATTGATTACGAACATATAGAGCATTATGGCTCAATCGAAAATTTAAAAAAAAGTTTTGTAAAGTTTGCTGAAAAAACACCTTCATTTGGAAAAACTTTAATCTGTATAGACGATAAAAATAATAGATTAATATTAAAAAAAATTAAAAATCAAAATGTAGTCACTTATGGAACAAATGAAAAATCTAATTTTAGAATTAAAAATATTATTCTGAAAAAACAATTTTCTAAATTTGATTTGGAGATAAATTTACCCAATCAAGAAAAAAAAATAATTAAATCTTTTAAAATTCCTCTTATAGGTATTCATAATATTAGAAATAGTTGTGCGTCAATAGCAGTTTCAATCATGATGGGTATATCAATCAGATTGATTAAAAAAGCTATTTTGGGGTTTAAAGGTGTTCAAAGAAGATTTAATTTTATTTTTGAATATCAAAAAAGTATTTATTATGATGATTATGCTCATCATCCTACAGAAATTCTTGAATTACTTAAGTCGATTAGAGAGGTTCATAAATCAAAAAAAATAATATCTATATTTCAACCTCATAGAATTTCTAGACTTAATTCTTTAAAAGATGACTTCACAAAATGTTTCAAATTTTCAGACCAAGTGATTCTTTGTCCGATTTATAAAGCTGGAGAAAATATAAAGCTTAAATTCAATTATTATAAATTTGCAAAAGAAATTATTAAAAATTCAAATGTAGATTTAGTAATTATAAATAATGAAAAGGAACTCGCGAAATTTGTAAAAAAAAATGTATTCGGAGAACAAATTGTTATTGGTATGGGAGCTGGAACAATATCGAATTGGATTAGAAATTTACCTGAATTAATTAAATGATACTAGAGGATTTAAAAAAAATTGAATTTTTTGATAATTCACGCTTAAATTTTGATCACGATTTATCTAGATTAAACTGGATAAATATTGGTGGCAGAGCAAAGATGTATTTTTTTGCAAATTCTTTAAAAGATCTATCTTTATTTCTGAAAAAATATGATCAACGGGGTAAAATATTTATTTTAGGAGCAGGGTCAAATATTCTTTTTGGAGATGGTATTTTTGATGGTGTTGTAATTAAATTAGGAAAAAATTTCAATAACATCTCAAAATTGGGTGAGAATTTAGTTGTTTCTGGCAGCTCATGTTTAGATAAAAAAGTATCAGTCTTTGGAATGGAAAATTCCATTGAAGGATTTGAGTTTCTTTCTTGTATTCCAGGATCTATTGGTGGAGGTATAAAAATGAATGCTGGGTGCTATGGAAGGGAATTTAAAGATATTATTATTTCAGTGCAAGTAATAGATTTTAATGGCAAAGTTTTTCAAATACCATCAAATGATATTAATTTTAGATACAGATCTTCAAATCTTCCTGATGATTTAATTATCCTAAGTGGAACATTAAAGGGAAAAATATCGAACAAAGAAAAAATTAAAATTATAATTGAGGACCTAAAAAATAAAAAAGAAATTTCACAGCCAATTAGAGTAAAAACAAGTGGTAGTACTTTTAAAAATCCAATTAATCAAACTAATAAAAAGGTCTGGGAATTAATAAAAGAATCAATCGACATCTATGAGGTAAATAAAATGTTTGGAGATGCCACATTATCAGAAAAACATTGTAATTTTCTTATTAATAAAGAAAAGGCCTCAAGTGATGATATGAAAAATCTTATTAATTTTATAAAAGATAAAGTATATAAGAAAACAGGAGTTAAACTTGAATTGGAAATAATTTTAACTTCGTAATAATGAAGAAAAAAATTCTTATTTTAGCTGGTGGTTATTCTAAAGAAAGAGAAATAAGTTTTAAAACTGCGAAGGCTGTACTAAAACAGATCAAAAATGAGTTTAAATGTAAAATACTTGATCCAAATAAAGGATTTATAAAAAAATTAAGAAAGTTTAAACCAAATATTGTATTTAATGCTTTACACGGAAGATATGGTGAAGATGGTTATATTCAGACAATATTAGAAATTGAAAAAATCAAATATACCCATTCAGGCGTAAAGGCGTCGTCTATTTGTATTAATAAATTAATTTCAAAAAAAATCTTTCAAAAAAATAAAATTCTTACACCAAAGTTTACTATTATTAAGCAAAATATAAATAGTGATTTAAATGATATTTTTAAATTTGTTAATCAAAAATTTAAATTCCCAGTTGTTATTAAACCTATAAATGAGGGTTCAAGTGTAGGAGTATATATTTGTAATAAAAAAAATTTTGTTAGAAATTTAAAAAAATTAAAACCTGAAAAAGAGATTTTAGTTGAAAACTATATCCCTGGTAGAGAAATACAGGTTGCTATAATAGGTAATAAAAAATTAGGAACTATTGAATTGGTTCCTAAAAGGAAATTTTATGATTATAAAGCCAAATATGACAAAAAGGCAAAAACTAGACATATATTACCCGTCGATTTACCTTCAAAAAAAATCAAAGAAGTGGAAAATATTGCTTTAAAAGCCCACAAAATTTCAGGTTGTAGAGGTGTTACTAGAAGTGATTTTAGATTAAATAATAATAAGTTTTATTTATTAGAAGTTAATACCCAACCTGGCATGACTGAACTCTCATTGGTTCCAGAAATAGCAAAATTTAAAGGAATAAATTTTTATAATTTAATCAAGTGGATAATTAATGATGCTTCAATTAACAGATAAGAGAAAAATCTATTTCTATTTATTATTGATATTAATTTTAATAAGTTTCCATAATATAAATTTTTCAGAGTCTGTGAATAGTGTATTTAAAATCAAAGAAATAAACATTAATGGTGATACGAATGAGAGATTTAATAAAGAGATTTCTGATTCTTTATATAAATTTAAAGATTTAAATATATTTCGAATTAGTCCTGATGAAATTAAAAAAACTTTAGAAAGTTTTAACTATATAGGGAATTATAAAATAAAAAAAAAATACCCTTCGTTAGTTAATATTGAATATGAAACAACAAAAATTATTGCTTATTATTTCGAAAACAATCAAAAGTTTTATATAGGTGAAAATGGAAAAAAAATAAAAAAAAAAATAATAGATGACACTCTACCATTAATTATAGGAGACGCTAATCCCAAAAATTTTTTAGATTTAAGAAAAAAAATAATTCTCAGCAAGTTAAATTTTAATGATTTTACCAGGTTTTTTTCATTTAAATCAAATAGATGGGATCTAGAATATAAGAATAATATTATTATCAAATTACCAATTGAAAATATTAATTTATCATTAAAATTATTTAAGGACATCATTGAGAAATTAGATTTAGAAAAAATAAATATTATAGACCTAAGGATGAAAAACCATTTTATTTTATCATGAATAAATTTAATTCACCAATTTCAGTTTTAGATTTTGGATCGACTCATCTTGGTTTGGCCATATATGACAAACAAATTTTAACCCAAAACTTACTATATGAGGAAAAAATTAATTATTCTAAAAATCAAGATCATCACGAATTACATAATATCTCAAGTATCATAGATAAAGCTGAAAAAAACACCGGGCAACATTTAAATGACATATTGTTACTAATTGATTCCTCAAGTATTTTTTCTTTAGATTTTTCAATAAATAAAAATTATGAGAAAAAAATAATTACTAAAGATGATATCGATCATTTAGTTATAGAAAGTGAGAATATTGTAAGATCAAGTTATAAATCTAATTACATTTTACACACCATTAAATCTAAAGTTTTTTTTGATAATAAAGTTATAGATAATATTGAAAATATCAATCAAGAAGCTAATTTAGTTTGTTTAGACTTAAAGTTTATATTAATAAGTAAAAAAAAATGTGATGATGTAAAAGATTTATTACTTAAAAAACATATAACTGTAAATCAAATTTTTTGTACAAGTTATTTAAATTCCTTGTGTTTAATAAAAAAGTTTAGTTTGTCTGGTTATAATTCTTTTATAGATATTGGATATAAAAAAAGTAGCTTATCTATTTTTAATAATGATAAATTTTTATTTATGAATAATACTCATATCGGTGGTGATCATATTACAAAAGATATTAGCAAAATATTAAAAATAGATTATAGGACAGCAGAAGCAAAAAAAATCAAATTCTCAAAAAATAATCAATATGAAAACCTTAATAATGAAAATGAGCTTTTAAAAAAAATTATAAACTCTAGATTAGAGGAGATTATCGAGTTATTATTTAACAATTGTTCTTTTGTAACAAATAATGTTTCAAACTCAAAATTTAACTTATATTTTACAGGTAATGGCTCGAAAGTTTTAAATGAAAATCTGCTTTCTTTTGGCCCAGAATTTGATTTTGTTAGTGAAATGTCCATTATGGATGAGCTTAAAAAGGATCTCTTTGATACAACTATTAATTTTCATTCATACAACCAAAAATTACAGCCATCAAAATCTATAATAAAACTTGAAAATAAAGGGTTTTTTGAAAAGTTATTTGAGTATTTTAGCCGTAACTAGCAATTTTCTGTAACATTAGTTGTTTTCCGCAAAAAAAATAAATTTTATATAAGTTGACATGTCAATATTAACCCAAAAGACAATAAACGAAAAAATTACCTTTAAAGGAGTGGGATTGCATACAGGCAAAAGTGTTGAATTAACACTAATACCTTCAAATGCAAATACTGGTATCATATTCAAAAGAACAGACTTGAACAAAAACAATATTATTATTCCGGTATACAATAATGTTGTAGATACTACTTTGTGCACAACTCTATCAAATACTCACGGAGCAAAAGTTTCAACTATCGAACATTTGATGGGCGCTTTATATGGTTTGGGAATTGATAATTTGATTGTTGATGTTAATTCACAAGAGATTCCAATTTTAGACGGATCTGCAAAAATATTTGTGGAAAAAATTTTATCTACAGGTTTAAAATCTCTAAATGCGCCAATCAAACTAATAAAGATTGAAAAGAAAGTATCTTATCAAGAGGGTAACAAAAAAATATTTTTAGATAAATCAAAAGTTGCTTCAGAAATTGATTTTCAAATTGATTTTAATAATAAAGTTATAGGAACACAAAGAAATAAAATTAATGTTTTTAATGATAATTTAAACCCAATTTTCGAGTCTAGAACATTTTGTCTTTATGATGATGTAGAAAAATTAAAAAAAGCTGGATTGGCGAAAGGAGGCAGCTTAGAAAATGCAGTGGTAGTCGGAGACAAAAAAATATTAAATAATGGTGGATTAAGAAATCCAAATGAATTTGTAAACCATAAAATATTGGATTGTATGGGTGACTTATATTTATCAGGATACAGAATAGTCGGTTCTTTAGAAACCAGCCAAGGTGGACACGGACTCACCAATAAGATTTTAAGAAAACTTTTTTTGGACAAATCAAACTTTACAGTCATAGAAATTAAAGAAAAAACATTACCCCATCAAATTCTGGACAGAACCTACCTTAAATCTATCGCTTAAAAATAGAAATTTTTTTTATTTCTGTTAATAGATGTATATGCAAAATTTACTATTTATTTTTATTTTTTTTCTACTTTTTTTGTCATCGTGTGCTCAAAAAAAAACAAATGTAGAAATTATTGAAGAAAAAGAAATAAATTTACAGATGATAGACGCATATCAAGAGGGACTAGATGCTCTAGATCGCCAAGATAGTCTGACAGCAGCAAAAAAATTTAGTGAAGCTGAATTATTATTTCCTCAATCAGCTTGGGCACCCAGATCAGCATTGATGGCAGCTTATTCTTATTATAATGATGAATATTACAATGATGCAATTTATGAAATTGAAAGATTTTTAAAAACATACCCTAAACATCCAAGAACAGATTATGCATATTATCTTTTGGCAATATCTTATTATGATCAAATTGTAGATGAAACAAAAAATTTAGGATCTATTTCAGAAGCAAAAAAATATTTTGAATATATTTTAAATAATTATCCAACAACTGATTATGCAATAGACTCAAAATTTAAATTAGAATTAATTAGAGAATTGCTAGCTTCTAAGGAAATGTATCTAGCAAGATATTATTTTAGTAGAGAAAAGTGGATACCAGCTATTAATAGATTTAAAGTAATTGTAGAGGAATATAATGATACAATTTTTGTTGAGGAAGCACTTCATAGATTGGTTGAAATACATTATTCAATTGGATTAGAAGATGAAGCAAAAAAATATGCGTATCTTTTAGGATATAATTATAAGTCAAGTGATTGGTATGAAAAAACTTACTTAATATTTAATAAAAATTATAAAAAGAAAATAGTTAGATTAAAAAAAGAAAAAAATAAATCTAGCCTGATTGATAAAATTAAATCAAAAATATTTTAATGCAAAATAGCACTTTGATAAAAAAAAAATATATCGATAAAATCAAAAATTTAAAAAAACATAATCAATTATATTACGCAAAAGATAAACCTCAAATTTCAGATAAAAATTATGATGAGTTAAAGAAAAGTATTTTAGATTTAGAAAAGAAATATAAATATTTAAAACACGAAGACTCTCCTTCAAAATCAGTTGGATACAAACCATCGAAAAATTTTCAAAAAAAAGAACATAAAGTCCCTATGCTTTCACTGTCAAATATTTTTGATAAAGAAGATTTAATTAATTTTGAAAAAAAAATTAAAAATTATTTAAATTTAAATTCTAACCATAATTTTGAATATAGCGTTGAACCAAAGATTGATGGTATTTCTGCTTCATTAACTTACAAAAATGGTAATTTAGAAACTGGTCTTTCAAGAGGAGATGGATATGAAGGTGAATTAATAACTGAAAATTTAAAAACAATTAAAGATATACCAAAAAAAATACTAATACAGGATTTTCCTAAAAATATTGAAATTAGAGGTGAAGTTTATATAAACAAAAAAGATTTTAAAAATTTTAAAGAAAAATTTGCGAACCCAAGAAATGCAGCATCTGGCTCTCTGAGACAAAAAGAGTCTTCAGAGACAAAAAAGATTCCTTTAAAATTTATTGCCTATACTTTTGGTTATTTTGAAAAAAATAATTTTAATACTCAGTCAGAATTTTTAAAATATTTAAAAAAATGGGGTTTTAAAACAAGTGATCATAATAATGTAATTTCCAAAGTAGATGATTTAATAAATAACCATCAAAATTTTGAAAACAAAAGATACGAATTAGAATATGATGTTGACGGACTTGTATATAAGATTAACGACCTTAATCTTCAGAGTAGATTAGGATTTGTGGGTAACGCCCCAAGATGGGCGGCAGCTCACAAATTTTCAGCAGCATCATCTTTTTCAAAAATATTAAATATTGAGGTACAAATAGGAAGAACAGGTGCACTTACTCCTGTAGCTAAAATAGAACCAGTAAATATAGGTGGAGTAATAGTTTCCAATGCTACTTTACATAACGAGGATGAGATAAACAAAAAAGATATAAGGATAGGCGATATAGTTAAAGTTGAAAGAGCAGGAGATGTAATACCACATGTAGTTTCTGTTGAATTTAATAAAAGAAAATCAAAATTAACAAAATATAAATTTCCTGATAAATGCCCATCTTGTGGGTCTAGGGTTGAAAAAGAATTTAATAAACAAACAAAAAAATATGATGCAGTTAAAAGATGTTCTTCAGATGGTTTTAGTTGTGAAAAAATAGCAATTGAAAAAATTAAACACTTTGTGTCAAAAGATGCCTTAAATATAGAGGGATTAGGAAAAAAAGTTGTAGAAAAATTTTGGGAAAAAAAAATTATACGTTTTCCACAAGATATTTTTAATTTGGATTTTACTAAAATTGAAAATCTTGAAGGCTGGGGAATTCAGTCTATATCAAATTTAAAATTTTCAATTAATAATTCAAAAAAAATTTCTTTAAACAAATTTATATTTTCACTTGGAATTCGCCATATAGGTCAAGAAAATGCGAAATTAATCGCAAAAAATCTCCAAAAAAAAAAATAATTTTATTAAAATTGATAAAAACTATGATTTTGATTCTTTTAAGAATATAGATGGTATTGGGGAAATTCAAATTTCTTCCTTGAAAAAATTCTTTTCGATAAATGAAAACTTAAAAGTATTAAAAGATCTATCAACATATTTAAATATTCAAGATGAGGTTATTAATGATACTGGAAAATTAAAAAATTTAAATTTTATGATTACTGGAAAACTAGAAAAAATGAGTAGGGCAGAAGCAAAAACTATTATTGAAAAAAACTCAGGAAAAATAGTAAGTTCTGTCAATAAAAAGCTTGATTTCTTAATCGTAGGAGACAATCCAACAACTAAAAAGATAAATCAAGCTAAAGATAATAATATAAAAATAATTAATCAGAAAGAATTTGATAAGTTATTGACTTGAATTAATTAACCAAGCTCTTTCCTTTTTATTAAGAAATCTTGAAAGATTATTATAAACTTCTCTATTGTAACCCAATAAATAGTTTAGTTCATTTGAGTTTAAAAGTTTTTTATTTATTAAATCACTATCTAAAGGTGCCATTGTAAGGTTTTTAAATTTTAATTTATTTTTTTCTTTCTTTACGTATATTAAATTTTCAATTCTTACCCCAAATTTTCCTTCTTCATAATACCCAGGTTCATTGCTTACAATCATACCCTCTTTTAGCTCAATAGAATTAAATTTTGATATTGATTGGGGTCCTTCATGAACATTAGAAAAAAAACCAACCCCATGACCTGTGCCATGTCCATAATCTAAATTTATTTCTTTCAAAGGCTTTCTAGCTTTTTTATCTATTAAATATCCTTTTTTTGATTTATTTAGATCATTTAATGCAACAGCAATATGACCCTTTAAAACTCTAGTATAAATATTTTTTATTTTATTAGAAGGTTTTGAAAAACATACAGTTCTTGTAACATCTGTTGTTCCATATTTATATTGACCCCCAGAATCACACAGAAATATATCTTTTTTATGAATTCTTCTATTTGTATTTTTAGATGATCTGTAATGGATAATTGCACTGTTAGGCCCAGATCCTGCAATAGTATTAAAACTTGGATAGATATAATCTTTATTTTTCTTTCTGAATGACTCTAGTTTTTTTTCTAAATATAATTCATCAAACCCAAAATTTTTTTCCTGTTTAATCCAATATAAAAACTTGGTAAGTGCAACTCCATCTTTAATATGAGCTGATCTCATATTTTTAATTTCAACCATATTTTTTATTGCTTTCAAATAATAAACTGGATCTGTATTTCTCTTAACCTTAAATTTTGATTTTATTAAACTTTCATAATATATAGAACATGTTAATTCATCTATTGTAAAAAATTTACAGTCTAACTTTGATAAAACTTCATAAAATTCTTCAAAAGAAAAAAATTTTATTTTTTTATAAATAATTTTTTTTCTTATATTGTGGATTTTTTTTAAATCACTAAAAAAATATAAATTCTTATTTTTACTAATTATAATTCTAGAATTAGGAATGGGACTATTTGGATTGTCTTTTCCCCTTATATTTAGTAACCAAGCTACATTTTCTGGGGCAGAAATAAAAATACTATCGCATTTATTTTTTTTAATAATTCTGTAAAGTCTATCAATTTTAGAATTTACACTTTCACCTACAAACTTATCTTCAATAGTAAAGAATAAATTTTCATTTTTTTCTTTTTCTAGTAAAATTTTATCTACCAAGTTTGTTTTAATTGGTATTAATTGAAATTTATTTCCGAAATATCTTCTAATTGTTGATGTAGTAAAGAGTTTTGGATCATATCCGATCCTTTTATATTTATTAAAATCCAAAATATTTTTTGGATAGGTATATGGAATTTCAACTATTTTGAATTTTTTCCCACTTTCCATTTTGCTTTGGATTAGATATCTACCATCAACAAACAAATAACTTTCATCATTTGTCACTATTGAAAATCCAGCTGACCCAGAAAAATTAGAAATAGTTTTCAATCTATTTGGAAAAGCATACTCACCAAAAAACTCATCATTTTTTGGAATTATGTATGCATCTAAATAGTGTTTTTTTAGAAGTGATTTAAATTTGTTAATTTTTATCATGACTTTATTCTTTTTTGATATCTAAGCCAACCTGGGCTTTTTATCTCACTTTCGTAATCTATATCTTGATTGAAATCAAAATCATCATTTTCATCTTTTAAAAATTGGTTATTTTTTTCTAAAAATTTTTCTGGCAACTCGTCAATGAATCTTGAAGAAATACTATCTATCCAGTCACCTTGATAAAATCTATTCATAGAGAAAGAGATGTGAGCTATTTTTTTCGCCCTAGTTATACCTACATAAGCTAATCTTCTCTCTTCCTCTAAACCATTTTGTCCTTTTTCCTCCATTGATTTTTGATGAGGAAATAGTCCCTCTTCCCAGCCTGGCAAAAATACAACATCGAATTCTAAACCTTTGGACGAGTGCATCGTCATTAGATTTATTTTTTGGCCCTCCCAATCTTGATCAATAGAAGTCGCAAGCGCCACATGTTCTAAAAAACTTTCAAGATTATCAAACTCCTTCATTGCATTTAATAGCTCTTTAATATTTTCGAGCCTATTTTCGTTTTCTAAATCTTTCTTATCTTTCAGCATTTGACTATATCCGGATTCATCTAAAATCAATTGTAATAATTTTACATGATTAGTTTTTTTTCTTAAATCTAATCTCCATTTATCTATAAGATTAAGAATTGAGTTTAATCCCAATTTAGGTTTTGGTTTAATTAAATTTAACTCAATCATTTTTTTAGAACCATTCTCAAGGGAATACCCATTTTTTTTTGCAAATTCATAAATACTTTTTATTGTGGTTTCACCAATTGATCTTTTGGGAACATTAATAATTCTTTCAAAGGATAAATCATCTCTAGATTGATTAACAATTCTTAAATAAGCAATGCAATCTTTTATTTCAGCTCTTTCATAAAATTTTATACCTCCAATAATTCTATAGGGAATTCCTATCTTCAAAAAACGCTCTTCAAATTCTCTTGTTTGAAAAATTGCTCTTACTAAAATTGAAATATTATTTAATTTAAATTTTGTTTTGAGTTTCTCAATTTTATCACTTACTCCGATTGCTTCATCTTTTCCAGTTCTGTAACTGTCTAAATACACATATTCTCCCTCTTCACCATCAGTAAAAAGAGTTTTTCCAACTCTGTTTTCATTTTTGGAAATAAGTTCTGATGCAACGGACAAAATATTTTGAGTGGATCTATAGTTTTTTTCTAATCTAACTATTTTTGTATTTTCATAATTTTTATCGAATTCCAGAAAATTTTTTATTTCGGCTCCTCTCCAGCTATATATAGATTGATCATCATCCCCTACACAACAAATATTTTTATTTTCTTTAGATAAAAGCTCCAACCATCTACTTTGAATCAAATTTGTGTCTTGATATTCATCAACTAAAATATATTTAAAATTCCTTGAATAAATTTTTGTAATATCAGGATGTTTTTCAAAGATTTTAATACAATGAAGAATTAGATCATTAAAGTCACATGCGTTTAAATCAATCAACTTTGATTGATAAATTTTATAAATTTTAAGAAAAGACGCTTCCAATGTTTCATTTTTTTTTAAAACTACATCATTTGGGTACCAGCCTTTATTCTTCCATCTTTCAATTATATTCAGTATGTAATTTGGTGATATTTTTTTTGTATCTATGTTTTCTGATTTGCAAATATTTTTTATCAATTTTTTTTGATCATCTTGATCTAAAATTGTAAAATTATAATTTAAATCAACTGCTCGAGCATGCTTTCTAAGAATTTTTACACAAATTGAGTGGAAAGTCCCAACCCAAGGCATTCCAAATTTTTTCTTTTTTAAATTAAATAAAATTCTACTTAGCATTTCGTTAGCTGCTTTATTGGTAAAAGTAACAGCTAAAACTTCATTAGGAGTAGCTTTATTGGTTAATATTATATGACAAATTCTTGAAGTTAATACTTTAGTTTTTCCTGATCCTGCTCCAGCAACAATTAATAAAGGCCCATTTAAATGTGTAACAGCCTCTTTTTGTTTGTCATTCAAATTATTTAAATAATCAAAATTTAACATTTCAAATTTAAGTTGTATAAGTATTTCTTATAAAAATGAAAAAAATTCCATTCACAATTCCTTTTAAAAGTAATTTTTTTAAAGAACAAGATCCTTTTCACCTAGTATTGGTATTTTTTATAATTTTTTTTGGTACTGCAGTCTTTTTTTCTATACCAACATTTTATGATTATAAAAAATACAACCAACAAATAGAAAATGCAATAAATGATGATTTAAAAATCAATATGACGAATTTACAAGATATTAGTTTTAAGTTTATACCCTCCCCACATTTGTTGATTAAGAAAAGTGATTTAAAAATAAAAGATAATGAGAATGATGTACTCTCAGAACTCCAAAATGTAAAAGTTTTTATTTCAATCACTGATCTGTATAAAAATGATAAATTTAAAATAAAAAAAATTGTAATCGACAAAGCAAATTTTTATCTTAATAAAAATTCATTAAAAAATTTAATATTAAACTTAAAAACAAGAATTATTAATGATTTAGAAATTAATAAAAGTAATTTATTTTTTAGAAATGAAAATAAAGAAATTATACTAATTTCTAAAATAAAGAAACTAAGTTACAAAATTGATTTAATCAATAAAAAGAAGATTCTAAAATTAAATGGTAATATATTTGACTCGGATTATGATTTTAAATACTTGATTGATTATGAAATGCCAAATATTCAAAATACCTTCATAGATTTTAATAATCCAAACCTGTCAGTAGAAAACAAATTAATCACTTTTAAGAAGTCAGAAAAAAATCATCAAAAAGGTAATATAGAAATAAAATTTCTTAATAAAAAAAATATTGTGAATTACGAAATTATAAATAAAAAAATATTTTTTAAAAATAATATTGCTAATAATTCTTTATTTAATCTTAATGGATCAATAAATTTTGATCCATTCCATTTTGATTTAAAAATAGATTTAAAAAAAATTAATTTAATACAATTAGAGAAATTGTTATTTAAAATTTATAAAAATAATCAATTAAAATATGAAAATCTTTCTGGTGTGGTAAAAATAAATTTTGAAAATATCCACCATAAAATTATGAATAAAGGCTTACTAGAGATGGTTTTTGAAAATTCAACTTTGTCTTTAAGAGAAAAAAAGTTTAATTTGAGTGACTTTGCAATTCTTGAAATTGGTGATTATGAATATACTAAAGATAGTGATGAAAATCTTCAAATTAAAATAAAAATAAATATACTTAAAAGAGAAAAATTTAATAGATTTCTTTTTAATTATAAAAAAAACAAAATCATGGAAAAAAATATTTATTTTACCTATCGATATGATGCAAGAAATAAAAATAATTTTATTTCTCAAATATCAAGCAAAGGATACTTAAATAATTCAGAATTTTACCAATTTAAAAATTTACAACAATTAAAAATTTTATTAAAAGATGAAAATCTATTTAATTTGGACTAATCATTTTTTTTGGATTTACTAATTTTCGATATTCTTTATCAGAAATTAATCCACTTTTAATCGCCTCTTCTTTGAGTGTAGTTCCATTTTTTAAAGCAGCTTTTGCAATTTTAGTTGCTTTATCATATCCAATTTTTGGAGCTAAAGCTGTAACTAACATTAGCGAATTATCTAAGTCTTCTTTTATTTTTTTTTTATTTGCTTTTATTCCTCTTACACAAAATTTTGCAAAGTTATTTGAACTATCAGATAATAAATCTATGGATTGAAGAATGTTGTGTGCTATTAAAGGTTTGAATACATTTAATTCAAATTGACCTTGTGATCCGGCTATTGTAATTCCACTATGGTTCCCAATTACCTTAACACAAACCATTGTAACAGCTTCTGATTGAGTTGGGTTAACTTTTCCTGGCATTATAGATGAGCCTGGTTCATTTACAGGAAGTATTAACTCACTATAACCCGCTCTTGGACCTGAACCTAAATATCTTATGTCATTTGCAATTTTCATCAGACATACTGCTGCTGTATTTAATGTGCCAGAAAAATTTACTATTGCATCATGAGCAGCTAATGCAGCAAATTTATTTTTTGCAGGTTTAAAATTCATTTTTGTTATCTTGCTTATTTCTCTACAAATCTTTTTATCAAAATTTTTTCTTGAATTTATTCCTGTCCCAACAGCAGTTCCTCCTTGTGCTAAAAAATTTATTTCTTTTAATGCATGCTTTATTCTAATTATTGTATCCTCCAACTGTGATTGATATCCAGAAAACTCTTGTCCAAGTGTTAAAGGGGTAGCATCTTGAAGATGTGTCCTCCCAACCTTGATAATACTTCTAAATTGAGAAACTTTTTTCTTTAATTCTTTATTTAATAAATCTAGAGATGGTAACAATTTATTTTTTGATTCTAATACAATTGCTATATGCATTGCACTAGGAAATACATCATTAGTAGATTGTGATTTGTTCACATGATCATTTGGATGTACAGGTTTTTTTGATCCAAGTTTACCTTTCAAAATTTGAATTGCTCTATTTGCTATGACTTCATTTACATTCATATTGGTTTGAGTTCCAGAGCCTGTCTGCCAAACTTTTAGAGGAAAATGTTGATTTAATCTTCCACTTATAACTTCGTTTGAAGCTTTAATTATTGCATTTGAGATTTTAGGATCTATTTGCTTTTCCTTTTTATGAACAATAGCAGCTGATTTTTTTATTATTGCGATTGATTTAATCAATATTGGTCTGACCTTAATTTCTCCAATATCAAAAAATTTTTTTGATCTTTGTGTAGATGCTCCCCAGTACTTATCCACAGGCACATTTATTTCACCTATGCTATCGTATTCTTTTCTTGTTTTCATAATATAATTAAAGGTATTAAAATGTTATACATTAAAATAATTAAAAATCCTAGCAGTTGAAAAAAATAAGGAG
>MDTD01186418.1_pt1 | contig 25936 bp, 27 predicted proteins | sample 811221 | NCBI WGS metagenome assembly MDTD01 (sample SAMN05326646, study PRJNA326480) | marine metagenome | isolation source: seawater | place: Pacific Ocean: South West | collected 2011 | reverse complement strand
CTTTTGGGGCAAATGCAACATAAGTTTCTAATAGTCTTTCAAATTTTAAAAAAGGTTTTTCAAAAAAAACTATCTGATTAACTTCACTTAATTTTAATTCAGCATAATTTAAAACAAATTCTACAGCATTTTTAGGATAACTAGAGTCATGCTTTATTCTTGTGAACCTTTCCTCTTGTGCTGCTGCAATAATTTTGCCATCTATCAATAGGCATGCTGCACTATCGTGATAAAATGCTGAAATTCCTAAAATAGAGTTCACTTAAAAAATTGTATATATAAATGGTGCAACAGCTGTGCCTTGAGTTAAAACTATTAAACCACCAAATATCACTAAAACAATAATTATTGGCAAGAGCCAATATTTTTTTCTGATTTTTAAAAATTCAACAAATTCTTTTATAAAGCTCACAATTAAAACTGGTTTTTCATTTTACTTTTGGGTCCACTTTTATTTATCCAATAAGTTTCATCATTTGTAAACTTTAAATTTAGCAAATCTTTCTTTAACAATCTCATTATTATAGCTATTGGAGTTACAATTCCAAAAAAGATCAAGATCATAATAACTGGAGAAATTAATTTTCCTAATAAAATTCCAAATTTAAACCATAATATATTAAGTGGTGTTAGGTATTTTGAATTAAACATTCCAAGAATAAGAAATATAAGTGATATAATAAATAACCATATTATTATACTTCCATCATATAAAATTGGATAAATACTTAATATTAAAAAAAAAATAAAAAAAACAATTCCAAAATTTTTATTAGATCCAGTTTTGATTTTTTTCATAAATAGGTATTTTAATTAATATAACTTTTTTGAATTAGCTTTCATAAACCTTTTAAAGAATTTTTAATTCAAATCTTTTTAACTTTGTATTATCTTTAATATATTCATAGTTATTTTTATAATACTGATTAATTAAACTTAGATCATCAAACCCTTTAAGCTCTTTTTTTCTGCCAAAAAGAGGAATGTTTTCAGAAAAAGCAGAGGTAAAATGTAAATGTAAAAGTTTTCTAGGCTTTTTGTCTTTTCTACTCCCAAAATGATAACAATTACAAGTATCAACAAAACTTATTTCATTAGTATCCATTGTTATGACATTTACATTTTTTTGATCTAAAAATTTATTTATTTCATCATCTGTATATTTATTATTTCTTTTTTTAAATATTTTATTACGATTTAATTTTCTAAAAATTTTTTTTGTCTCAATAATATTTATAACATTCAGTGGTCCAGAATCATTTTCCACGTTTTCTATTGGTAGCCAAACTTTGACCTGTTTATAGTCTTCACCATCTATATGCCAATTTTGGCTTCTCATTTTGTCGTTAAATGTATTTGGAGAATACCAATATGCAGCATCTTGCAATACTGGTAGCGTACCAAGATATTCTGAAACAGATGGGTAAATCAGACTTACTAACTTTTTTAATCTTTCATCCTCACAATCAATTTTCTTTGTTAAAAGAAATTTCTTCGAGTGAATTTTTGCAACCTCATCCCAATCAACCTTATAAAAATCATTTTTTAATTCATTTATAAATGAATTGTATTGAGAGTATTTATAGAAAGACTCCAGTTTAAATTTAGATATACCTTTCTCCTTATCAATTATATTTATTAATTCTTCATTTTTTGATTTCTTTTTTCTTAAGTTATACTCTTTGATATTTATTATTGACGAAATTTTGTAGAATATTCTAGAAAAATAAAAAGTGTCTGGTCTCCAGGGAGCAGCAAATCTTATAAAAACTATGAAATTCTTAATCTTCTTTAAAAAATTGTAAAATATTTTTAACATAATCTAAATGTATTTTTTTTAGAATTTGATATTAAAGCAAAGTAATCAATAAAGTAAATATTTAAAAAATCTATTATATGATAAATAAAAAAAAAATACTATGCATTATTCCTGCCAGATCGGGCAGTAAAAGAATTAAAAATAAAAATCTTCTTAAACTCTCAAAAAAAACTTTGGTGGAATTAGCATATAATGTTGCGAAAAAAAGTAATGTTTGTGATTTTATTTATGTAAGCACTGATAAAAAAAAAATTGCAAAAAATCTACCATGGATAAAGAGATCAGCTAAATTATCTGGATCAAAAGCAGACATCTCAGATGTAATTTATGAGTCTCTTATTAAATTGGAGTATAAGTTTAAAATAAAATTTGATTATGTAATTTGTTTACAGCCCACTTCCCCTTTAAGAAATTCTAATTTGTTAAAGTCTTTAATTAAAAATGTCATTAAAAATAATGCAAACGGAGGAATAACCGGAGTAAAAATAGTACCCTGGCATTGGAAAGTAAAATATATGCATGGGTATAATAGTTGGTATCCAAAAAAATATCCAAGATCTCAAGAATTTAAGAACACAATCTTTTGGCAAGAAATTAATACGATACAAATCGCGAGCAGATCGGCAATATTAAAAAAAAAGAGATGGGATTTACCTTTATATTTACAATTAATTCCATCTTATGCATCAATAGATATTGATGTGAAAAAAGATTTTAGTAAAACAAAAATTATTTATTCAAAACTTATGAGCCTTTTAAAAAACGAAAATTTTAAAGAAGGTAAATTGATAAAAAAGATTAATTAAGAATTATATGAAATTTACCAAGTATATATTGCCACCAATTATATATAACTTCTTATTATTCTTAAAAAATCTTTTTATATTTAGTGTGAGTAGTAGAGACGAAATTTTAAATAAAAATAATTTTTTAAAAACAAAAAAAAATAATAAAAGAGCTTTTTTAATTGCTACGGGTCCTAGCTTAAAATTAGAAAATTTAAATTTACTAAAGAACGAAGATTGTTTTACGATTAGCAATGCATTTTTATTAAAAGAAATAAATATAATAAAACCGATTTTACACTTTTTTGCACCATACCACGAACCCATAACAAAAAAAAGTTTCATCAAGTGGTTAAATAAATGCGATAAACAATTACCTCTAAAAACAGATATTGTAATGAATTATGACGACAGAGAATTAATCAATAAAAATCTTTTTAAAAATAGAAATATTTTTTTTTTAAAAATATCAGATAAAATCAATCTTTTTCATATTAATTTAATAAAACCAATTCCAAAATTTCAAACTGGTTCTCTAATGGTTTTGCCAGTTTTGATGAATATGGGTTATAAAAAAATTTATTTGTTAGGATGCGATCACAATCAACTAAAAAATTTTAACTCAACAATAGAAAATTTTTATGACGAAAAGAATGATCCAAGAAAAACAAAAAAAAATAAATTAAATAGTCATTTTTTAAAATTAGATAAAGAATTAAAGGCTTCATTGAATGTTTATCAACAATATAAAGAGTATGGGAAAATTGCTCAAAAGTTGAATATTGATATAATTAACTTATCTAAAAATAGCTGGTTAGATTTGTTTAAAAAAGATCTTTTAAAGAACGTTATTAAATGATCAATGCCATCTTTTTCTAATTAATTCAAAGTTTTTAAATATATTGCTATAATCTCTTTTAACTTTGTTGTCATCAATTGACACGAAATAATCTAGACCTGCTTTAACTTTTTGATTTATTTTATTTTTATTTTTTTTCATTCTCAATATTGTTTTTACAAGACTATTAGGGCTTGATATATTAATTTCCCAAACTATTTTTTTAAATTTTATATCCTCACTACCAAATAAGTTATAAATCACAGGACAACCGTAACTAAAAGCTTCTAAGGGAGGATAGTTAGAAGGTCCAAAGTAAGTTGGCATTACTAAAGCAAAAGCAGATCTGTAATAATTTTTCATTTCTTTATTATTCAAAAAACCCAAATATTTCACCTGATCATCAACACCCATTTTTACAGAATAGCTTAATATTTTTTTTAGATTACCTTTGTTGCTCCCGCAAAAATAGAAGTTAATTTTAATATTATATTTTCTTTTTAATACTTTTAAAGCATCAATCACATAAATATGATTTTTGTGAGACCAAAGTTGTCCTGGATAAAATAAAAAATTTTCTTTTTTAAGTATTTTTTTTTTTGGTTTATAAAATTTATTTTCCAAATTAATACTCTTAAACAAAGGAATAATTTTTATTCTTTTCTTGTCGACTTTATACCATTTAGCCAAATTTTTTTTGGTAAGATATGACTCACATATAACGTTATATGATTTAGTATATGTAGTATTGAATAATATTTCCCTTAATTGAAAATTATTATTAAGAAAAATCTCAGGAAATTCTACATTATCCCTATGACATATATCCCAACAAGTTGTAATAATGTTGCAATTATTTATATACATTGCATTATGATTTGGAGATAAAAAATAAACTAAATCAACCTTATATTTACTAACAAAAGTAGCAAATGGAGAAATGTAATTATAAATTTTTTTTACCAAATTAAAGTTATAAAAAATATTTAATTTATATAAAAAATTCAAAAAAATATTTTTTTTTATGTAAATTGCTTTTATACTCTGATCACTTAAAATTTTTTGCGTGAGCTTATTGGTACAAAAAAAATATATATTATATTTATTTTTAAAATTATTTTTTATAAATTTTGCAATGCTTATTTCGTATTGAAATCCACCACCCGCGTATTCATTTGTATCTGAAAAAAATAGAGCAATATTCACTTTTTTTTTATTTAATCATACTAATAAATATCAAATCAAAACCCATTATTAAGTTGACTATCACAAATTTATATTTACTTAGTTAATTAACTAATTGATGATAAGTTAACATTAATGCCTCAAAAAAAAAAGAAAATTCAAATAAAATGATTCAAAAAACTTGCAGACTGTGTTCATCAAATAAGTTAAAGATTTTTTTAGATCTTGGGAACCAGCCTCCCTCAGATCAGTTTATAAAAGATCACAATTTAAATAGAAAGACAATATTTTATCCTTTGAAAGTTGCACATTGTATGAGTTGTGGTTTTAAACAATTGAATTATGTTGTTGACCCTAAAATTCTTTATCAAGATGATTATCCTTATGAATCATCAACCACTAAGGCTGGATATTTGCATTTTGATAAATTTGCAGAGACTGTTATCTCTGATTTTAATTTACGAGAAAGATCTATAATTTTAGATATTGGTAGCAATGTTGGAGTTCTTTTAAAATCATTTAAAAAACGGAAAATGAAGGTTTTTGGTGTGGATCCAGCAGCAAATATTTGTAAGATTGCTAATAAAAGAGGGATTAAAACATTTAATAGTTTTTTTGACAGAAAGTTTACAAATTTTTTTACTAAGAATTTTCAAAAAGCAAAAGTAATAACTGCAACAAATGTATTTGCTCATGTAAATGATCTTAAGGAATTTATGAAAAATATAAAAAAAGTTTTAGATTATGATGGGATACTTGTTATTGAGGCACCTCATTTTCTAAATTTAATTAATAAATTAGAATATGATACGATATATCATGAGCACCTTTCGTATATCACTGTAAGGCCACTAATTTCTTTTTTTAAAAAATTTGGCTTAGAGATAATAAAAATAATCAACAGTGATATACATGGTGGATCTATTAGAATTTTTGTTTCAAGAAAAAACAATTTTGTAGTTCACAAAAGTGTCCAATTAACTTTAATAAAAGAAAAAAAACGAAAAGTTGACAATTTTAAATCATTAATAGATTTTTCGAAAAAAGTATCAAATAATAGGTATGATATTCTTAACTTTTTGATAAAGTGTAAAAAAAATAACAAAAAAGTTGTTGGTTTAAGTGCGCCTGCAAAAGGCATGACGTTATTAAATTTTTTAAGGTTAGATAACCATTTTCTCGAATATGTCACCGAAAAATCAAAACTTAAAATAGGAAGATTTACTCCAGGAACTAATTTAGAGGTGTTTAAAGATAAAAAATTGTTAAAAAATATGCCTGATTATGCTTTGATTCTTGCATGGAACTTTCAAAAAGAAATCATTAGAAATAATATTAATTATTTAAAAAAAGGAGGAAAATTTATAATTCCTATACCTAGATTAAAAATAATTAATAAAAAAAATTATAAGTATGAATAAAGTTAAAACTAAAATAAATTTTAAAGATACTAGAGGTAAAATAATTGATCTTTTGGAAAAAAAAAATATAAATGCAATTACGTATATTACTCAAAAAAAAGGAAAAATAAGAGGGAATCATTATCACAAAAAAACTATTCAATGGAATTATCTATTGAAAGGAAAAATTATAATTTTTTCGAAATTTAAGAGGCAAAAAACTAAATCAATTACTTTAAAAGTTGGAGATTTAGTAGCGACTTACAAAAATGAATCTCATGCAATAAAAGCAATTCAAGATTCTGAATTTTTGGTTTTCACTCAAGGACCAAGAGGAGGAAAGGAATATGAGAATGACACTTTTAGGCTCAAAATACCTCTTATTTAATGAAAAAGAAAAAAATATTTGTTCCCGTTAATAGACCTTTAATAGGAATAGAAGAGTTAAAAAACGTAAAAAAATGTATTGAAAGTGGATGGATATCTTCTTCAGGAGCTTTTATAAAAAAATTTGAAGATAATTTTTCAAAAATAATTAACAGAAAATACGCCATAGCCGTTTCAAGCGGCACTGGAGCATTGGATATATCTGTAAAAGCCCTCAATTTAAAGAAAGGAGATGAAATAATTGTACCAAATTTTACAATTATTTCTTCTGTACTTGAGATTATAAAACAAGGACTAAAACCAATTTTTATTGATGCGAATGTTGACGATTTTAATATAAACACAAATCTAATTGAAGAAAAAATAACCAAAAAAACAAAAGCAATAATGGTTGTTCATATTTATGGCTTACCAACAAATATGAAAAATATTTTCAAAATTTCAAAAAAATATGGTTTAAAAATAATTGAAGATTGTGCAGAGCAATTGGGACAAAACTTTGAAAAAAAAAAAATTGGTTCATTTGGTGATATAAGTACTTTTAGTTTTTTTGCCAACAAACATATTACAACTGGTGAAGGCGGAATGATAGTTACAAACAATAAAAAATATTATGAAAATTGCCTAAAACTTCGAAATATATGTTTTGAACCAAAAAAACCTAGATTTGTCCACTATGACTTAGGTTGGAACTATAGAATGACAAATTTACAAGCATCAATAGGATGCGCTCAACTTTTGAAATTAAATATTTATATAAAAAAAAAAAGATTAATTGGTAAATTTTATAATAAAAAATTAAAAAATATAAAGAACATTAAATTACCTAAAAAAAAAGATAAATATGCAAATAATATTTATTGGGTTTATCCTATTATATTAAGAAGTAATATTAATGCAAAACAGTTTTCTAAAAAATTAATAGAGGCAGGAATAGAAACAAGACCATTTTTTTATCCAATGCATATGCAACCAATAATAAAAAAATTAAAATTAGTATCTAAAAAAGAGAAATTCCCAGTTTCCGAGAAGATATATCATAAAGGATTATACCTTCCTTCTGGTATTGGAAATACTATTCCAGAGTTAAATAAAGTTGTGAATGCAATAAAATTATTTATCAAATAAAATTTAATAATATTTAATTTATGAAAACCAAGACTAAAAACTTTAATACTTCTGCAAAATATTACGACTTTATATATACAAAAAAAAATTATAAAAAAGAAACAAATTTTATATTAAAATTTTTTAATCAAAATATTAAACAAACGAAAATCTTAGATTTAGGAACAGGCACAGGAAGTCATCTTGTTCACCTGATCTCAAAAGGATATAAAGTTGATGGTGTTGAAATTAGTCCCATGATGATTAAACTTGCGAGAGATAAATTAAAAAAAAAAAAAATTAATAAGAACTTTAAATTATATAATCAAGATATTATAAAATTTAAAGGAAAACCAAATCATTATAATGTAGCATTGTCTCTATTTCATGTAATAAATTACATAAAAAATTTAAAATCTTTAAAACTTTTTTTTAGAAATATTAGCAGAAACTTATGTGATAAAGGTATATTTATATTTGACTGTTGGAATAAAGATTTGGTTAATAAAAAAAAACTTAAAGATACTAAAAAAGTATTTTACTTTAAAAATTATAAATTAGTTAGGGAAGGAGTTGTAACTTTAAGTAAAAAATCAATCGTAAACATTAACTATGTTTTTAAGATTTATAAAAATAATAAAATAATAGACATTTTTAGAGAAAAGCACACTTTGTGTGCTTTTAATAAAACACAAATTTTTAAGGCAGCAAATAAAGATTTTAAATTAATAAAAAATTGTATCTGGTTTAATAAAAACAAAGCCCCAAATGATAATGATTTTTCATCATTGTTTATTTTTAGAAAAAAAACATTAAAATTATAAAATGAATAAAATTATTGCAGAAATTGGTTCGGTTCATGATGGAAACTTAAAATTAGCATATAAATTAATTAAAAAAGCAGCATCATGTGGTGCAGATATAATAAAATTTCAGATGCATATCCCAGATTATGAAACTTTAAAAAATGCACCAAGTCCAAAATATTTTAATAAAGAGGATAGGTATTCGTATTTTAAAAGAACTTCTTTTAAAATTTCTGAATGGGGAAAAATAAAAAAATATTGTGAAAAATATAATACAGAATTCTTATGTTCTCCATTTTCAATCGAAGCAGTTGACTTATTAGAAAAAATTAATGTAAAGTATTATAAGGTCCCGTCCGGTGAATTAACAAATATTCCTTTGTTAGAAAGATTAAAAAAGACAGGAAAAAAAGTTATTCTTTCAACTGGCATGAGTAATCTTAAAGAAATTGATAAAGCGGTAAAAATATTTAATAATAAAAAAATTATTTTACTTCAGTGTTCATCAATTTATCCATGTCCATTGAATCAGGTAGGAACGAACGTAATAACAGAATTTTTTAAAAGATATAAATGTGAAGTGGGTTTTTCAGACCATACCCTAGGATATTCAGCCTCTTTTTCTGCAGCTTCTCTAGGCGCTTGCATTATTGAAAAACATTTTACGTTAAGTAGAAAAATGTATGGAAGTGATGCAAAAAATTCAATGGAACCTGTTGAGTTTAAATTTTTTTCTAAAAATATTAAAGAAATTTGGTATATCAATAAACATCATGTAGACAAAAACAATATAAAAAAATTTAAAAGTATGAAAATTATTTTTGAAAAGAGTATATATGCCAAAAAAAAACTAAAATTAGGTCATAAAATAAAATTTAAGGATCTAGCTTTTAAAAAACCTGGCAAATATTTAAGAGCTGATAGATACAAAGCTTTGATTGGAAGAGTATTAATAAAGAATAAAAAAAAGGATGAACCAATAAATGTCAAAGATATTGAATAAAAAAAAAAAAAATTATTTTTGTCATTTTCTCTAGAGCAAATTACAACAGTATCAAAAGTGTTATTTTAGAAATTAAAAGGAATAAAAAGTTTTTTGAATACTGTGTAGTTGTTGGTGCTTCTGCAATAGGAAAAAAATTTGGAAATGTTGTAGATTTAATAAAGAAAGATGGAATTAAAGTCCATCATGAAATCAATAATACAGTTGAAAGTTATGAATTAGGATCTATGGTAAAAACAACAGCTCTTGGAATGTTAGAGTTGACTGAGATTTTTAAAAATCGACAACCAGATATAGTCTTTACGGTTGGAGACAGGTTTGAAACAATGGCAACAGCAATTACTTCAGCTTATATGAACATACCTTTAGCTCATACTATGGGTGGCGAGGTCACGGGAACACTTGATGAGAGTATTAGACATTCAATAACTAAATTAGCTCATCTACACTTTGTATCCAATAAAGATTCCTATAACCGGGTAATAAAACTTGGTGAAAATAAAAATTTTGTTTTTAATGTTGGTTGTCCAAGAAATGATTTACTAAAGAGCATTCTTACTAAAGGTAAAAAAGATTCAATATATAATAGAATTCATAAATTTGGCGTGGGTGATATTAAAAAAATTAATAAAAACGAAAAATATCTCATTGTATTACAGCATCCAGTTACGACAGAATATACAAATTCAAATTTTCAAATGAAAAAAACACTCTCAGCAATCCAAAAGTTTGATATGAAAAAAATTATACTTTGGCCTAATGCAGATGCAGGTTATGAAAAAATTTCTCATGAAATTAGAAAGTTAAGAGAAAAAAATGAACTTAAAGATTATAGAGTGATAAAAAATTTACCAATTGAAGACTATGCAATATTACTTGACAGAGCCTCTTGTATAGTTGGAAATTCTTCTTCAGCAATAAGAGATGGATCTTTTATTGGAACGCCAGCAGTAAATATCGGTACAAGACAAAATTCTAGATTGCGTGGACCTAATGTCATAAATGCCACTTATAATATAAATAAAATTTATTCATCAATAAAAAAACAACTTAAAAAAAAAAAATATAAATCTTCTTATATTTACGGAAATGGTAAAGCAGCTAATAAAATAGTTAAAATTTTAAAAAAAATAAAAAAAATAAATATTCAAAAAAAAATAAATTATTAGCAAATGGCGAAATTTATTGGTTTAATTCCAGCAAGGAAAGGATCAAAAAGAGTACCAAATAAAAATTTGAGGTTAATCAAAAAAAAACCTCTAATTTATTATTCAATTAATGCATCAAAAAAATCAAAATTTATATTAGAAACAGTTGTTTATTCTGACTCAAAAAAAATAAATCAATTAGCAAAAAAATTTGGAGCAGTTTCAAATTATAAAAGACCAAAAAAAATATCAGAGAATAGCACATCCATGTATGAAACACTTAATTACTTTATTAAAAAATATAATATAAATAAAAAATTTGATTATTTAGTTTTATTACAACCAACCTCACCACTCAGAAATACTTTTGATATAAATAGAGCTTGCAAAATGATGATTAAAAATAAAAAAGCAGATGGATTATTAAGTACTTTTTTTGTAAAAAAATTGAAAGATGAATATCCTGATAAATTTATGATATTAAAAAATAATTTTTTAAAGAATATCGACAGAAGTAATATAAAATACAATAGCAAAGTTTTTTTAAGAAATGGGCCATCAATATTCATTATTAAGATAAAGTCAGTTAAAAAAAAACTTTACAATAACAATCTTTTAAATTTTATAATGCCAGAAAGAAGATCTTTAGATCTAAACACACTTAATGACTTTAAAAAATTAAAGTCTTTAATTTGATTAAAAAATATTCTTTTTATTTTTTTTATACCATTCTAGAGTATTCTGTAAACCAATTTTAAAAGGTGTAAATTTATTAAAGTTTAAATTTTTTTTAACTTTTTTATTATCACCGCACGCATCCTTAATGTCACCTTTTTGAAAACCTCTTTTTTTTATTGATGGATTGATACCATTTAATGACATTAAATTAATTAATACACTTAATCTTACCATTTTTGTGTTTGATATATTAAATATTTCATATTTACTCTTTAGTGTTTTATTCATAAGTTTTTCCATAATCAAAACAGCATCATAAATATATGTAAAATCTCTGCTATGGTTACCATTGTTGTTCAAATAAAAAGTTTTATTTTTTTCATAGCAGTGAAGTATTTTATAAATCAACATATCTGGCCGTCCATATTCTCCATAAATTGAAAAAAATCTTAAACCTATAAATTTTGTGGATCCAATTTCTGAAAAAAATTTAGCAGTTTTTTCGTTGTTTTCTTTGGAAATAGCGTAATAATTTAGTGGATTTGTGGCATAGTTCTCTTTAACAGGAAGTTTTTTATTATCTCCATAAACTGAGCTAGATGAAGCATAAATAACCTTTTTTACTTTATATTTTTTTGCCAAACAACATATGTTAAAAAATCCTTGTATATTAGAATTAAAATATTTTTCAGGATATTGCATCGAGTAATTTACACCAGCCTGAGCCGCTAGGTTAACTATAATTTCAAATTTATTTCTTTTGAATAATTTGCTTAAATTTTTTAGATCTCCAATATCAATTTTATTAAAATAAAAATTATCGAATTTAGATATAATTCTTAATCTTTCTTTTTTTAGTTTAGTTGAATAATAATTGTTGATGGTATCTATACCGACTACATGATATTTTTTTTTAAGTAAATATCTACATAAATTAAAACCAATAAATCCTGCACAACCAGTAATTAATATTTTTTTCATTTATAGATTTATATTTTTTTCCATTCTGTAATATTTATTCATAACTGAGGGTTTAATATCTATATTTTTTTTTGTATAAAATTCATTATTAAGATTAAACTTTTTTGCAATATTGTGATACTGAAAAATTTTAATTTTGGGATTTATAATTTTAGCTACAAAATCTGCTGTGCTAATATTAGATATTATTCCTTTACATTTAAAATGAACTGCAAATATCTCTGCATTAACATAAGTATTTTTTCTGTTTGTTAAAAAATAAACTTTATTTTTTTTAAAAGTATTATTTGCAATTTTATTAATAATATAAGCTTCTTTCGATACAACATTGTTTTTTGTTTTGATTATAATACTTCTTTTTTGAAATAGAGATCTTTGATTGATAAATTTATTCACTTCCCCAAATTGAAAATTTAGATAATTTTTTAAATAATTAGCCCTATTTTTATTTTCTTCCTTAACTTTAAATCTTGGAAATTTTAAAATATATAAAATAAAGTTCTCTTTTGGTTTAAATTTAATATCATTTATTTTCTTTCTTGAAAACTTTTTAAAATTTCTTCTATAGTCATTAATATTTATTTTCATAATACATTTGTTTAAAAAATTGGGTTTTAAAAGATTTCTAAATAACATGGCTGTTAATGAATTTTTTTTTGGTAATTCTATTTTATTAAATCTATAATTTAGAATAAATAATAAAAAATTTTTAAATTCTTTAATATAATTTTGTTTTATAAAAATTTTAATATCACCAATACCGTGAAAGAAAAAAATTTTTCTCCCTTTAAACATATAATTTATATAATTTGATATTCTTTCATTAGAATATAAAATTTCACTATAATCATTTAAATTTATCTTATTTTTATGTAAGGCTTTTTCTATTGTTTTATAATTTAAATTATTTATCAAAAATATTTTTCTCCATTCAAAAAAGTTAGTTAATGTAAATAGATTAAAATTTTTTAACTTTAGATTAATTATTTTGAAATTAAGATGTTTAAAAATAAATTTTATATCTTTTCTCAACTCTAAATTATTAAAATCTCCTTCAATAAAAATTATAATTTTATGATTATTTTTCTTTAAATTATATTTTTTTAAATATGTCACCATTTGTAAAGCGACACTTGAATTATGAATAAATAATAAAATTTTTTTTGAGATCACTTTTGATAAATTTAAAAAAGATATACCTTATAATAACCAAATCTAAAATATATGATTATTTATTAGTATATTTAATTTATTTGAGATTTTAATTATTCATATTTTGATATATTTAATCAATTTAATATTAGTTATAATAAATGAATTTAAAAAAATCTAAAATTTTTGTTGCAGGCCATAAAGGATTAGTGGGTTCTGCTGTAGTTAGGCGACTTAAATATCACGGATTTAAAAATATCATAACGGCAACAAAATCAAAACTAGATTTAACAAATCAAAAAACTACTTTAATGTATTTGAAAAAAAATAAGCCAAAATATATTATTGTATGTGCAGCTAAAGTTGGTGGAATTCTTGCAAACGATACACTCAAAGGTGAATTTATTTATAATAATTTACAAATTCAAAATAATTTAATTCATGGGGCATTTATAAATGGTATAAAAAATCTAATTTTTCTTGGATCAAGTTGTGTTTACCCTCGAAATTGTAAACAACCTATTAAAGAAAAATATTTACTTAATGGACTTTTAGAAAAAACGAATGAGCCTTATGCAATTGCTAAAATTGCAGGTATCAAACTATGTGAAAGTTATAATTTTCAATATAAAACTAATTATTTATGTTTAATGCCCACAAACACTTTCGGTCCAAACGATAATTATGATTCATTTTCATCCCATTTTATTCCCGCATTAATTAAAAAAGTTCATGAAATTAAAACAAAAAAAATAAAAAATTTAAGTATTTGGGGAACAGGAAAAGTTTCTCGTGAAATTATATATGTTGATGATCTAGCAGATGCGTGTATTCATTTTATGCAAATCAAAACTAGAGAGTCATTGATAAATATTGGCACTGGAAAAGATTATACTATAAACCAATATGCTAAAAAAATTTTAAAAGTATTAAAAGTTTCAGCTAAAATTAAATATGATAGATCAAAACCAGATGGTACTCCAAGAAAGTTATTAGATGTTTCAATTGCAAAAAAATATGGCTGGAAATCAAAAGTATCATTAGAAAAAGGGATCTCAATGGCGTATAAGTCATTTCTTAAAAATAAGTGAAATTTTCAGTTATAACTGTAGTAAAAAATGACAAGTACAAAATACTTAAAACAATAAATTCTGTTAAGTCTCAAATATTTAAAGATTATGAGTATATAGTAGTTGATGGAAAATCTACTGATGGAACCTCTCAAATTATAAAAAAAAATTTAAGAAAAAATAAATATAATATACATATATTAAAAAAGGATAAAAACTTATATCAAGCGCTAAATCATGGAATAAAAAAATCAAAAGGTGAATATATAGTAATTCTTCACTCTGGAGATTTATTTTATAGTATGAACACACTAAATATGATTAGTGAAAATATTAAAAAAAATGATGCAATCTCAGGAAACATATTATACAAAAAGAGAGATAAAGTTATAAGGTTTTGGAATTATAAAATAAAAAAATTCAATAAGTTTTCTGCTTTCAAAGTTGCTCACACATCTTTAGTTGTTAAAACATCGATTATTAAAAGAATTAATGGATATGATAGTCAATATAGTATTTCATCTGATACTGACTTTATATTAAAATTATCTTTAGTTAAAAAATTAAAATTTAAATATTTAAATGAAATTTTTGTAATTATGGAAAGTGGAGGTTTAAGTAATTCTTATAAAAATTTATTCACTAAAATTTTGCAAGATTTCAAGATTTATAAAAAATACTTCAATAAAAGTTTTATTTTTTTTTATTTATTCAAATTAAATTATAAATTAATAAAATTACTTCTGTGGAAATTATTTAAATGTTAAAAAATTTAAAAATCTTAATTCCCTTAATTGTTATATCTATTTTTTTTTTTATAAAAATAAGTTATAAAAATATTCAATGCACAAAGTATGGCAATTTAATATTTGATAAAATTATAGGTATTAACTCAAATTGTTACGAGCGTAAATTACGAGGAGTGGTAAATCCTCATATTATAAATTCTAATGGTAGATATTCTTATACTGATAATAAAAAAGTATTAAAATGTCCAAAAAATGCAATAGTTGTTCTAGTGAGCGGACAATCAAATGCCGCAAATTTTTTAAGAAGTAAAAAAAGATATAAAAATAAACATTATAATTATTTTGATGGCAAATGTTATGAGCTATCAAACCCAGTATTAGGAGCCGAGGGTGAGATGTCTTCGATAATTCCTGCAATTGCAAATAAATTAAATAATTTTGAAGATATAATTTTTGTTACTTCGGGATGGGGAGGTCTTTCAATAAAAGACGCAAACGATAAGAGCAAAATTTTTATTAATTATAATAAAAATATTTTAGAAAATTTAGAAAAAAATAAAAACTATTTAAAATTTTTTGTTTGGATACAAGGTGAGTCAGATGCAGGTAATTCCTTAGATTATATTAAAAATTTTAATTCTATGTTTGCTAATATTATAAAAAATTTAAAATATAAAAAAAACATTGAACTAATTATTACTCAAACAACGAAATGCAATAATAAAGAAGATGAAAACTTAAGAAAAAAACAAAAATTAATCTCTAATTCTCACAATAAATTACTAATTCCAATTAATACTGATAATTTTGGAGATAAATTTAGATATGACCAATGTCACTTTAATGAATTTGGCATTGATAAAATTTCTTTTGAAATTTCGAAAATAATAAAAAAATTTAATTAATAATGAATAAAATTTTTCCATTACAAAGTTTAAGAGGCATATGTGTTATTTTAGTAATGTTAGTTCATTTTAACCCTTACAATGGTTTCTTTTTACAAATACACATTGTTGCATCAGCAGCTGTTTTTGTATTCTTGGTATTAAGCGGTTTCATTATATCAATGGTTTATGAGGATAAAATTACAAATATGTCAAATTTAACAAAATTTTATAAAAAACGATTTCTAAGAATGTATCCAATGCATGCCCTATTTTTATTTATATTTTTAGGATTAGAATTTTTAAAGCTATATTTTGAAAATAATTATCAAATTGTTTCAAATAATCCTGCATTTCAAGTTAACAATTTGTATTATTTTTTTTCAAATCTTTTTTTATTAAACATATTTAATAATTCACTAAGTTACAATTTACCTGCATGGACTGTATCAGGTGAATTTCTAGCCTCAATATTTTATGGTTTAAGCTGTATAATATTAAGAAAAAAATTTACACGTTCATTTTTCTTTGTGTTTATTCTCTTTTCAACGATATTTTTGTTTTTTTTTTATGAAAAAAACTTTATCAATTATACAACTATTTTTGCTCTTTTTTCTGTAATTTATTGTTTTATAATTGGTTACTTTTTTTTTGAAATTTATAATTCAAAAAGTCATCTTTACAATTTTTTTACGAAAAATTTTATTCAATCATTAAACTTAATTTTAGTATTTATTTTTCTTAAATTTGAAAATTTAAATTTTTTTTTCCCAATTTCATGTGGTGTCATAATTATTTATTTATGCAATTTAAATGAGACTAATTTCTCTGGAAAATTTTGGTATAATAGATTTCTAATTTTTACAGGAAAAATTAGTTACACTTTGTATATATCTCATTTTTTTGTATACTGGTTTTATACTCAATTATTTAGACATGTATTAAAAATAGAAAATATAAATAGTTTTGAAAATACTAATTTTATATACGGCCATTTAACAATATATATTTTAAAAGTAATACTATCATTTTCAAGTTCATATTTTCTTTCTTATTACTTATATAATAAATTTGAAAAAAAATTTATATAGTTTAATAAGAAATGGTGCCAATTAATAAAAAAGTATTTAATTTTATTAAATCAAATTTTGGAAGTTTTTTATTTGGTATTTTATTCATAATACTATTTAGAGACTTTCTTTATACATATAGAATTCAACTAGAAAAATTTTTACCATATTATAATTACCAGGAACAGATAATGTTCTATTTAACTGGCGATGAAAAATATGATGTAAAAGCACCTATGAATCTTCGATTTTTAGGTCTTTGGGTGCAGTTTTTAATTTACAAGATAGTACCATGCATTGAACTCAATCATGTGAAAATAATTTCTCCTTACCCTGAATACTCATGTGTAATTTTTAGTAGTGCATTGATGAATTATTTGAGTTTATGTGGAATATTATCTGTTACTTTTTCTTACTGTTTTAAAAAATTAAATTTAGATTTGTCAGAAAGTATATTAACTGTGCTTTTATCATACATTTATATAAACCATGTTGAAGCATTTACTCTTGATAGGATTTCAATTCTCTACTTTTTAATTACTTTATATTTTTTAGATAAAAAATATATTTCAATTATACTTATTATATTTGCATCAATCGTAAATGAAAAAATCGTATTTATTTTAGGAGTATTATTTTTTATTAGAATTTTTTTTAATCAAAAAAAGGAATTTCGATATTTATTTATAACTACATTGATAAGTGGATTTGCAGTTGTTGGAATATTTTATTACTATGCTATTTTTTTAGGTAATGGATATCTTCAAAGTGATTTAGACGGAGGAGGCTTATATGATACTGCTCTGCTTTATGGATTAGACAGAATTTTTGGTATATTTACAAGTAAGTCAGGCCTATCTAATGGTGCCATTCCATTAATATTATCTATAATTCCATATTTTTTGGCAATATTTATAAAAAAAAAGAAACATTTTTATTCTAAAATTGACTTTTTAGTGCCATTGTCTTTATTGTTGTTTACTGCGGGAGGTGGGATGGAGCAAACAGGGCGTTATATTATGTACTCAATGCCTTTATGGCTGCCAATTTTTTCTCAACAGTTGCTATTTTTTGTAAAAACAAATGTTCAGAAATAAATCTTTTTCTCTTATTCTGCCAGCTTATAATGAGGAGACCCATATAAAAAAAAATATTGAATCTTTTTGGGATACTAAGATTTTCGACGAAATTATTGTTGTAGATAATAATTCAACTGATAATACAAAAAAAGAAATTGAAAAAACTTCAGCAAAATATTTATGTGAGACTGTTCAAGGCTATGGGGCGGCTCTTAGAAAAGGAATGGAGGCCTCTGTTGGGGATTATATTGTTTTGTGTGAGCCGGACTCTACTTTTAGTGCCAAAGATATCTATAAATTTCTAGCTTATATCGATGATTTTGATTGTATATTTGGAACAAGAACAACTAAATCTTTGATACATAAAAGCGCTAAAATGCAATTTTCCTTGAGAATGGGAAATATTATTGTCGCTAAAATATTGGAGTATATGTTTTTAGGACCGACACTTTCTGATGTTGGATGCACTTACAAAGTAATATCAAAAAATTCTTTTGATAAAATTAAAAATGATCTGACTGTGATCGGCTCAGAATTTCAACCAGAATTAATGATAAAATTAATTTTAAAAAAAGTAAAAATTTTGGAGATACCAGTAAATTATCTAGAGAGGGAAGGAAAATCAAAAATAACTTATAATTTTACCTCATCTTTTGTACTAGCATTAAAAATGCTTTTATTAATGTTCAGACTAAGAATTAAAAGTTTATTTTAATGAAAAATAAAATAAGATTTTATGGTTTGCTTCATTTGAAAGATAATGAAAATAAAGATTTAAACTTCAAATCAAGTAACGAAACCCATAAAACTCTAATATATCTGAAGAATGCCATTCTACTGGATAAACAATTAAAACATTATGGTTATCAATTGATTTTGATCACAAATAAAAAAAGACTTTTAGAAAGATTAGTGAAAAATCTTAAATGTGAAATAAACCTAAAATCAATTCAATTTAAAACTTTCGTTCCAAAAAAAACACATTTTTATTCATGTCATTTTAGGGTAGATGTTTTCAACTTTTTATCGAAGCAAAAAAATGTTTACTCCATTTTAGTAGATCTTGATATTTTGATACTAAACAATCCAAATAAAATTATAAAATTATATAAAAAAAAAATTTCATTAGTTAATGATATTACACAAAATGTAATACCAGCTTATGGTAAAAAACAAATACTAAAAAACCTCCAAATTTTAAATCCCAATATAAGAAAAATTGTTTGGATCGGTGGAGACTTTTTTGCAGGAGATAATACTTTTTATAAATTATTACATAATAAGGCAAAATTCTATCAAAAAAAATTTGTTGATAACATAGAAAGATTTCCAAAACAAACAGATGAATTATTTATGTCTGCATCTTTGCATGATTTAAAAAATAATAAATTAATAAAAATAAAATATGGTAATAAATTAAATATTTTTAATAGGTATTGGAATACTAATGTTCTTCATTTTCAAAAAAAAATTGAAAATAATGAGAAATTTATATTTCTTCACTTGCCTGCTGATAAAATATTTCTCTCAAAATGTTTTAATTATTTAAATAAAAAACAAAGTTTTAAATTAGATTATTTTAAATACGTATCTAGTTTTAGGAATATTTTAAGGATAAAAATTGCAAGTTATTTACCTTATAAACTTAAAGAAAAAATGAAACATATTGTTTTTAACTAGTGATTTAACAAATATGTAAAAAACAAAATTTTATATATAATTAACTATGGAAAATACCGACACAGAAAATGATATAATTTTTTTAGGTTTGGCTCAAAATTGTGAGAAATATTTGCCAAATTTTTTTCTTAAAATTGATGAAATTTCAAAAATTAAAAAAATAAAAGTATTTATTGGAGAAAATGGATCTAGCGATTTTACTTTTGATTTAATAAAAAAGAAAGTTTCAAGTAATAACAATTACAAATTTGTAGATACAACTTTTATTGAAAAATACTCTGACAGAATCAAAAGATTGGCATCAGCTAGACAAGCACTTAAAGAATTTTTTATACGCTTAGACATAAAATCAAAGTATGTATGTGTAATTGATCTAGATGATGTTATAAATGATATTTTTGATTTAAAACTAATTGAAAATCTAATTTCAAAGTTAGAAAAGAACAAAGACAAATATTTTGGCGTATCTTTAAGCTCAAAACCTTATTATTATGATATTTTAAACTTTGAAAGTGATGAATTTCCAAACAGTTTTATAAAACAGTTACAAAATAATAAAAGTATTAAATCGTACAATAATAGAAAAGAATATATATATAATATTCAAAAACTATTAAGTAAAAAGAAAAATTTCGATTGCATTTCTGGATTTAATGGATTGTGTATATATAATTATAAAGATTATATAATCTCTAACTATAATGAGAATAGTGATGATCAAACTCCAGAACATTTATTTTTTAATAGATATTTAAATAAAACTTTAAAAAAAAAAATCCTAGTAACAGATAATTTTTTAAGAATGCCAAATGAACATAAACCATTAAATAATATATTTCAGTTTATATTTGAAAAGATTTTAAAGTATATGAATATTTACTATAATAAATTATTTGATTGAGAAATTATAAATGTATTCTCCAATTATTATTTTTTCATACAATAGACCAAAACATTTAAATAATCTTTTCGAATCCTTAGCTTTAAATAAAATTTCAAAATTAAATAAAATCTTCTTTTTTTGTGATGGTCCAAAAAATAAATATGATAAAAAAAAAATATCGGAAATAAAAATATTATTAAAAAAAAAAAAAATTAATATTCACAATAAAGTTTTCAGAAAAAAAAATTTAGGTCTAGCAAATAATATAATTTCAGGGGTGTCTTATGTCCTTAGCAAATATAAAAATTGCATTGTTCTCGAGGATGATCTTGTATTGGATAAAAACTGTATAAATTTTATGAATAAAATGCTTAAGGAATTCAAAAACAAAAAAAATTTAGGAAGTGTCAGTGCTTATTCTTATATAGATGAATTTAAAAAAGATAAAAATTTTGATTTTTATATTTCGAAAAGACATTCAAGTTGGTGTTGGGGCACTTGGTCAAGAGTTTGGAACAAAATAGATTGGAGCTCCAAAAACTTAAATAAACATTTTGAAAATAAATTGAGCATTAACCGTTTTTCTGATGGTGGAAAAGATTTAAATTTACTGTTGTGGGGAAATTATAAAAAATTTATAAATTCCTGGGCAATTAGGTTTAATTTTCACTGTTTTAAAAAATCTTTAAAAAGTATTCAGCCAAGATACTCAATGATTAGAAACGAAGGCAAAGACTTTTCTGGCACGCATGAAAAATTTAACTTTAAGTTCAAAAAAAAATTTGATTTTGACCCAAATTTGGGCTCAAAAAACGAAATTTTAAAAAGAACAATAGAAAGCGAAGAAATTTATTCATATATAAAAAATAGTCATAGAAGAAGTTATAAGCTGAGTGTTAAATACTTTTTAAAAAATTTAACAATTATATGACAATAAAATTTTCTATAATTATTCCTTCTTTAAACTCATTATCTTTTTTGAAAAAGTGTCTTAATAGTATCTTCGAACAAACTTATGAAAATTATGAAGTAATAGTAGTTGATGGTGGCTCAAATGATGGAACAATTGAGTTTTTGAAAAGTTTTGGTGATAAAATAAAATGGATTAGTGAAAGAGATAAAGGCCAAGCCGATGCGATAAATAAAGGAATAAAATTATCAAGTGGCAACTGGATTACATGGCAAAATTGTGATGATTATTATAATAACAAAGATGCCTTAGAAATTTTTTTTAGAGGAATAAATTCAAGTCAAAACAAAAAGTTAATTATTGCAAACATAGAACTAGTAAATTTAAAGGGAAATGTTTTAAGAGATGTAAAATATTTTAATCCATATTTTTACTCATTACTTTACGAAGGTATGACACTCACTAATCAAGCTTGTTTTTGGCATAAGGAATTAAATTTTAAAATTGGTTATTTAAAAAATTTAAGAATTAATTTTGATTATGAATGGTTTTTGAGAATTTTAAAAAATTTTCCAAATTGTGGTTTACACGTAAATCATACAATTGCATGTTATAGATTACATAAAAATCAAAAAACTCAAAATCAAAATTTTGATGATTTAGATAATTTAACAAAAATTAAAAATGATTATGGATATAATAAATATTATTACTTCTTTTTTAAACCATATTTATTAATAAGAAAATTTGTTTGTTATTTGGTTCAAGGAAATATATTTTATTTATCCAGAGGTTTCGTTAAATTTTTTTTTGGAAAAAAAAATAAAGAATATATAGACAATTAAATAAAGAAAAATAATTAATAAAGTATTTACGATTTCATAATATGATAAAAAATTTGTTAAAACAAATATAAATAAATAAATTATCAACGTTTGATAAAGTGTGAAAAGCCTAAGCATTAGATGATGTAAATGATTTAAATCTCTGCTAAAAGGATCTCTTTTTTTTAATATTCTTATTAAAAATAATCTAAACATGTCAACTCCTGGTATCATAAAAAAAATAAATATTTTTTCTACAGGTATAAAATTACCAGCAATTAATTGTTGATTATAAATGGTAATCGTAGAAAGTCCTATCAAACATCCCAAAAATAAAGTTCCAGAATCCCCTAAAAAAAATTGCCCTTTTATGATTTGAAAAGTATTTATGAACATTAAGATTGAAATCATAAATAGTAATCCAAATATTTCTTCATTATTTGAAATCAACGATAATAGAATTAATATCAAAGATGTGAATCCTGCAACTAATCCGTTTATCCCATCCATCAGATTTAGAGCATTTACAAAAAGCAAAATGCACAGCATTGTAAAAAAATATTTTATTTTATCCAAAAATATAATTTTATTTAAAGATTTTAAGTAAATTTTTTCTATTATAAAAAATTCGAAAGAGCTAACTGCGATCAATGTTATAATCACTGAAATCGCTAGTTTTAAGTAAGCATTCAACCCGTATCTGTCATCAAAGTAACCTATAATAAAAAATAAATAGGAATAAATTAATATATAAAAAATATCCTGATTCTTGCCTATAAAGCTAAAATAAATCAGAATAATTAATGAAATGACCAATATTGGAAAAGAACCAATTAATGGAGTAATTTTTTTATGAATTTTACCTTTTTTTGGTATGTCTAAAACACTTAAAAATTTTCCGATTTTATACTTATTTTTGATAAATAATATTAGAATAAAAGTTGATAATAATAAAATAATTAAATATTCAAGTTTAATCATATATTTAAATGAATATAAAATTTAATACCAATCTCCTTGACGTGAATTTTTTTATTATATTTTTATTTATTATTTACTTATTAGGACTAGTTCTTGGACCTCTTTTAGTCAATATATTTATTGTTTCACTGTTTATAATTTTTATTCAAAAACTTAGACAAAATCATCTGTATTTAATCAGAAATTTTGATTTAGCTATAAAATTGCAAATACTGTTTTTTATTTATTTAATTTTTAATTCGTATTTTATTGGCGATGAATCAAGTTTATTTTATAAGAGTTTGCTTTATTTCCGTTTTTTCTTAATTGCTTTTATAATATCAAACATTCTTAATTTTAAATTTAATACCCTAGAATACATAAGTTTAGCTTTTTTAGTCTTTTCCTTATTATTGAGTATTGATATTTTTTATCAATATATAACTGGTTACGATTTTTTTGGTTTTAAACCTGGTATATGCACTTATCCTGGAGGCACTCTCGACCCAAAAAATTGTGAGAGATTTTCTGGATTTTTTGGAAAAGAATTAATTGCTGGAAACTTTTTAGCAACATATGGATTGATGTTTCTATATTTATTTTATTCAAGATACGATCAAATCAAATATGTAGAAATAATATCATTAATATCATTAATCATTATTGTATTTGCAGTTATTTTATCTGGAGAAAGAAATTCTATAGTAGCTTTATTAATTATTTTTATGTTTAACATTTTTTTCAATAACAAGTTTAGAAAAAAATTAATTTACATTCTCTCACTTTTTATAATAATTTTTTCAATTTTATTTGTCAGTGTAGGCAATGTTAAATATCGATATTTTGATTGGCCCATAGAACATTTAGATAGTATGAAAAGTTATGGAGCAAAAAAAATATTAGATACAAGCTGGGGGTCGCATTATATAACAGCTTATGAAATATTCTTGGATAATAAAATATTTGGATCAGGTTTTAAATCTTTTAGAAATGTATGTCGTGAAAGCAAATATGATTATAAAAAATTAAATAACAAATATGATTTAAATATGCTTGCCAGTGGATGCTCATCACATCCACATAACTTATATTTAGAGTTATTATCAGAATTAGGTTTAACAGGATTTGTTTTATTTCTGTTACTTTTATATTTTACAATTTTTAGGCCTTTTGTAAGTAATTATAAATATATAAGGAATGAAAGTGAGATCGTAATTCTATTATCCATAATTTTGACTTATATATTTCCTTTTAAACCCACTGGTTCATTCTCATCATCAGTATTTTCAACAAATCTGTGGTTTTTTATTGGTTTTTATTTATATTTTGTAAATAATTTAAAAAACAAAACAAAAAGCAAAACAAGTTAAATTTATGAAAAAAAAAATTGCTTTAATTACCGGTATAACAGGTCAAGATGGATCTTATCTTGCAGAATTTTTAATAAAAAAAAAATACATTGTTCATGGTATAATTCGTCGATCTTCATCTTTTAATACCGGTAGAATAGATCATTTGTATCAAGATCCACATGAGAAATCAAAGAAACTTTTTTTACATTATGGTGATATGACTGACTCTCTTTCTTTGCAAAGAATAATTGATAAAGTTGTTCCAGATGAAATTTACAATTTAGCAGCACAGTCTCATGTTGCAGTGTCATTTCAAGAGCCAGAATATACAGCTAACTCAGATGCTTTAGGTGCTTTAAGGATATTAGAAATCATAAAAAATATTAAAAAAAAAAAAATAAAATTTTATCAAGCCGGAACATCTGAAATGTTTGGCAAAGCAAAAGAAATACCTCAAAATGAAAAAACTAATTTTTATCCAAGAAGTCCTTATGGTGCTGCAAAAGTATATGCGCATTGGATAACAATAAATTATAGAGAGGCCTATAATATATTTGCTTGTAACGGAATCTTGTTTAATCATGAAAGTCCAAAAAGAGGTGAAACATTTGTAACTAAAAAAATTACAAAAGCGCTTTGTAGAATAAAATATAAAAAACAAAAAAAACTTTATTTAGGTAATATATACGCTAAACGCGACTGGGGACATGCTAAAGATTATGTCGAGGCACAATGGTTAATACTCCAACAAAAAAAACCTGATGATTATGTTATTGCTACTGGAAAGACTTACTCAGTTAAATACTTTATTGATAAAGTTGCAAATTATCTTAATTTAAAATTAAAATGGAAAGGAAAGGGTATAAATTCTAAAGCTTATGATGATAAAGGAAATTGCATTATAGAATGTGATAAAAAATATTTTAGACCTACTGAAGTAGATATTTTATTAGGCAATGCAAATAAAGCAAAAAAAGTTTTAAATTGGAAACCCAAAAAAAATATAGACGCATTGGTTAAAGAGATGGTTGATGCAGATTTAAAAAGTTTATAACACTTATCAAAATGCAGATTTTCATTACAGGAGTTGCTGGATTTCTCGGTTCAAATTTAGCCGATTATTATATTAAAAAAGGCTTTAAAGTTGCTGGTTGTGATAATTTAGTTGGAGGTGACTTGGATAATG
>MDTD01147753.1_pt1 | contig 25945 bp, 24 predicted proteins | sample 811221 | NCBI WGS metagenome assembly MDTD01 (sample SAMN05326646, study PRJNA326480) | marine metagenome | isolation source: seawater | place: Pacific Ocean: South West | collected 2011 | reverse complement strand
TAAATTATTAAATGCTGGTATTACTAATTTTACATTATTTCCAATTTCAGCAAACGCATTACACATTTGTACAATCTGCAAACTATTTGCATTTTTAGATGGAACATCTGACATAGCTAAATAAGAAATATTCATAAAAATTTTATTTTATTTATAAATGATAAACGGATATTATATCATTATTTCTTAAATAAAATATTTTGAAAATAAAACAATGAAATATGGCAAAATTATATTTTTTTTTCCTTTGTTTAACAGGGGTGGTCTTGAAGAGGTCGCAAAAATACTAATCAAATTTTTTTTAAAAAAGAATATTTCTATAGAACTAATTACATACGATAAAAAAAAAATTGGTATATCTCACAAAAAACTCAGAATATTTGACCAAAAAAAAAAACAAGGCAATGCAAGGAATTTTTCAAAAATATTAAGCTGTTCAAATATTTTAAAAGACAGATTAAAAAAGAATAATTCAAATGATACAATAGTTTTGTCATTACAAAATAGCATAATTGCTATTCTTTATTCTAAAATTTACCATTATAAAATAATTGTAAAAAACGCCAATCCTATTAAAGCATTATTTTTATCTGGAAATAAATTTCAAAACTTTTTAGTATTTATTGCAAAAGTATTAGCTTACAATTTTGCAGATTTTATAATTGTAAATTCAGAATATAATAAAACTACTATTAGTAATTTTATTATAAATAATCATAGAGTCATTAAAATTTATAATCCTATAGATTTGGTAAAGTTCAAAAAAAAAAATAAGAAAAAAAATTATGTTTTGTATGTCGGAAGAGTAGTTGAAGAAAAAGGCTTATCAACTTTAATTAATGCTTTCAGTAAAATTTCCATAAAATCCTATAAACTATTAATTGTAGGAGATGGTGATTACATGGAAAAATTAAGAATTTTGATTAGCTCTAAAGGTTTAAAAAAAAGAGTTATAACAACCGGATGGGTTAGAAATCCTGGGAAATACTTTTTGAAGTCTAAAATTTTTGTATTACCAACTCAATTTGATGCTTTTGGTAATGTATTAGTTGAGGCAATGCATTATAATTTAATTACAATTGCGACTAAAAATACTGGTGGTCCTGATGAAATACTTCAAAATGAAAAATATGGTATCCAATTTCAAAAAAATAATGTTAATGAACTTAAAAAAAAAATAGAGTTTTGTATAAATAACGAAAAAACAATTCAAAGTAAAATCAGTTTAGCGAAAAAATCATTATCGCGTTTCTCAAAAAGTAAGAGTTTAGAAAAATACCTATCTTTGGTTAAATAGTCTCTATTTAACAATCAACTTTAAACGTTTCTCCACCCAAACTTTTAACTTTTATATTATTATCGTTAAAAATTAACGATAACTTTTTTTTAATATCGTTTTTTAAAATTTGCTTTGGTTTTTTTAAATTAAGCTTGCTAGTTCTTAAAAAATAATTATTAAAAAAAATTTTCACTCTAATCAATTGATCTTTAAATCCTAAAAGTAGAGAGTACCTATGAATATCCTCTGTTTTTTTAATACTTAATTTATTCAAATTTGAAATAATTATTTCTGAAGAATTTATTTTAGAAAAATTTTTTATATTTTTATTTAGAATTTTTATTCTCGGTTTTTTATTTACTTTTATTTTTTTATACTTGTCTAAATTTAGGTCTTGAATTTTTTGTGAAATTTTATAAGTAATATTTTTCTCATAATTATTTAATTTTCTATCAGGAAGTAAATAAAAAGTTTTTTTATTTAGAAGATTTGCTACTCCAGAAGTACTACATCCTCTATGAATTAGACCTTCTGAAGCTAAAATCCAAGGTATTATATCATTGTCATAAACAATTTTAACATTTTTACTTGTATTTACATCCTCAATCCAATTTTTAAATTTATGATCATTTGGATGAGGTCTTATTATAATTTTGGTTTTATCAGTAGCCGAATAATTATTTATTTTACGAACAAATGTTTTGTAATCTAAATAAGCATTACTATAACATTCATTTATTATTCTTTTGTTTCTCTCACTATTTTTAAACCATTTTCTATCTAATTGTACAGCAAGATCTTTTTTATTTAGGTAGCCAAAATTTGATGAAAATAAATAAAATTTATTATGTTTACGTCTTATTTTTTTTGCCTCTAATTCATAATATTTAAGATAATTAGTTTTGAGTACATCATAATAAGGCCATCCACTTGAAACAATAATTTTTTTATATGTTCCTGCTCTCTTTAATATTTCTTTTTTAATCTCATTTCCAATTACAAATAGCTTACTTATATATTTTAAATTTATAATCCTGCCCTCTATTTGCGATGGAGCATATGCCATCCCTATACCAAGTTCTTCGTCTATAACAGCGGCATGATCACATTTTTTAACCAAGGGGATTGTCGTTTTGGTATTCTGACCAAATGCACTCTTATAAAAAAAAATCCCCTCCTTTATCTTTTTATTTTTAATGAGATTGTAAATACCCTCTTTGCTACCAATATATACTCTATATCCAGCTTTAGCTAAACGACCTGCAAGATATACCCTTTGAGTCAACTCTCTGTACATTACTTCAATAGGAATATAAATATTTGGCTTAAGTTTCATTTAATATTAATTTATAAAGTATTTTAAATGTGTTCTTGAAAATTTTTTAAACAAAATTTTTCTTATTATTTCTTTAAAATATCTAAAATGATTTTTAAAAAATAAAAACCAAAAATGTTTATATAATATAGCATAAAAACCTTGTCTAGTAACAAGGTTATGTAGCATTTTATTTACACCTGAAAAATTATTCCTTTCAATTTGATAAGTAATAAGTTTAAATTCCTCAGAATAATCCTTTTTACTCATTTTATAAATTACTGGAATTGTCAAATCTGATGGTCTAGTTATATTAAAATTTTTCATTTTTAAGTAATGATCTATATATTTTTTTAAATATTCAAAGTTTATTGTTTTGTTTTTTAAACTAGATTTAAGATACATTTGATATTTTTTATGTATATAACCTTTGTGGTAAACAATATGATAAATATTTGCTAATAAATTATTTTTTTTGGATACTGTAAAGTAATTATTAACTTTGATTCTATTCTTTAATAATTCTAATTGCCATTTTTTATTAAAATAACCATCGCCTATAGATCTGATATCGATACATATTTCTCTGTTTTTGATTTTTACATAGTTTGAAACTTTAAATCCATAATCTTCAAAAGGATCTCCAGTATTTGAAAATAAATTTAAACCTTTAAGTTTAAATGACTGTCCATCGACAGTTCTTTTGAATAAAAAAAAATCATTACAAAGTACATCTATATCATCGTTTAAATTTTTTTGGTGTCTTAAAACAATATATTTAAGTTTCTTTTCTAAATTTAATTTTTTAAACATATCTTTAATACTTTTATGTTTATATTGAGATTTTATAAAATAATTGTATGGAAAATTATTTTTAGTCCGTGACAAAAAAAAAGAATTTCTTTTTGCTTCTTCAAAATTATCTGATATATGAACAATATTTCTACGCTTTTTTCGGATTTTCATTTTAAATTTAAAAATATTTGAATCTACAACTCTTTTTTTCCCAGTAAAAAACATTTTATATGATTTGAAGATTGGTTTTTTGCTTTCAATTATGTAGCAAATAATGTCATTTTTTAACTTGGATGTTTTTCTATCTATTGGTCTATTATAAAATTTATCAAGCCAGAAAATTCTGTCTTTATAAATGTCTTCATAACAGTTTTTTGATATCAATATTTTATCGATTATAATTATTTTTTTATTTTTAAGTATCTCTTTTTCAATATATCTGTGATTTTTTTTATTCCACACGACCATTGTCCTTAGATCATTTGATGTATATTCAGACTTTTTTAAAAATAAATTTATTCTATTTTTAGAAAACTCATCAAAAAACATTCTTTTTTTAAGCATTGCAATATCTTTGCCAAAATATTTTCTTGATTGTGCGAAATCAATTAATTTTATTTTTTTATTTTTTATTAAAATATTTCCTGGATTAATATCACCGTGGAAACAATTATTTTTTTTTAATAAAATCAAAATTTTTTCTAATTGCTCTTTCCAATCAGAAGGAGCATTATAGTTATTAATAGTTTCACCTTCATTTGTTATCGTTAAAATTCTGTCTGGGTAATTTACATTTAAGATTTTTGGGCTAAATTTATATTTTGAAAATTTTTTTAACCAGAATATTTCGTTAAAAAACCTTTTTTTTTGCCAATTATAGAAAATTTTTTTCACAACATCTTTTTCGATTATAATCTTGCTCATCTTATTCTATCTAATTTTTTATTTTTTACCTCAAAAACTAAATCGCAAAGCTTAAGTAAATCTTCATTGTGTGTAGAAATAAATATTGTTTTATTTTTTGTATAACTTAAAAAATTTTTTAGCACATTTTTTTCATTTTCCTTATCTAATGCATTTGTAAATTCATCTAAAACATATATTTCTGGATCTTTATAAATTCCTCTAGCTAGTGCTATCCTTTGTATTTGGCCACCAGATAAACTATTTCCTCTTTCCCCTATTTCTGTTTCTAATTTTTGTGAGAGTTTTAAAGCAAACTCGTCAACTAAACTAATTGATGAGGCAATTTTTATTCTTTCTTCATTTATTTTATTTTGATCAAATTCTACAGCAATGTTCTCTTTGATTGTACCCTCAAAAATATAATTTTCTTGTGGGATATAGGATAATTTATCTCTCCATTTTTTTTTAAAATATTTAATTTCTTGATTATTTGTGAGTATCTTTCCATCATCGGTTTCTAGTAAAAACATAAGAATATCTAAAAAAGTAGACTTACCCTCCCCAGATTTTCCAATAATTCCAATTATTTTATTAGTTGGGATTTTAATATTCAAATTTTGAAAAATGTAATTTTCGCTTCCAAGATATTTGAAGGAAACATTTTCAAATGTTATTTCCGATCCTAATTCAAATTTTTCAGTTTCGTTTTGTGGTATATTAACTTCAGTTTCATTTTCAATTTTATTAGTATTAAAATCTTCTGCTAAAACTTTTATTGTTGGTAAAGAGGAATTTATTAATTGAGCATGCAATAAAATTCTATTACAACCAGGTGCAATTCTTATAAAACCAACTACAAATAAAGTTAGGGTTGGAAGTATACTTATAAAATTTTGATCATCACTTAAGGATATTAATAAATAAATTGTTATGACAAATATAAGCACAGATATGAATTCTATTAGTTGTCTTGGTGTAGTAATTATTAAATTTGTTTTTTTTTCAAAGTCCATTAACTTAAATACATTTTTGAAAAAATTATGAACAAATTGATTTTCTTTTGTAAAAATTTTGATGGTTCTTATTCCTAGGAATAGTGATTGCAAGTCTTTTAATCTAAACTTTTCTAATTCCTGTCTTCTTTTTCCGTATTCATTTATTTTTTTTTTGAATATTAAAAAATACGAACTTGATAAAAAAATTATCAATGAAATGATTGTTATACTAATTTTAAACTCTATATATAAAAGCAAGAGTACAATAAAAAAAATAATTAGAGTATCTGTAATTAAATTTATTGAAGCCAAAACAGCAGTTTTATTAAATCTTGCTATTTCTGAAGAGCAATTTCTTATAAGTTCTGACGAATTTTTTTTTAGAAAAAAACTTAACTTTTTATTTATATAAATTTGAGTTAGTTTTCGAGATAAATCTGAAACAAGCAGAACCGTCGAACTAAATTTCATCCAGTTTAATAGAAAGAAGAATATTGTTTTTAACAAAAAAGCAATTATCAAAAATAATAGTATTAAATTTTTGTCAAAGTCGTTGATATTAAGTATAATTAATATTTTTTCAAAAATTGGATGAAGTTGACTAAGATCACCAGCTAAAACGGCAATAGCTGGAACTAATAATCCAATTGCTATTAATTCAAACAATACATTTGCGAAAATTACAAAAAAAAGAATTAGATATCTTTTATGAAATTTTTTTGGGATTAGGTAATATGCTTCTTTAAAAATTTTAATCATATATCTAATCCTATCAGTTTAGTTCCTTGATTAATCTTTTGCCTGCTTGTTTATCATTATTATAGAGGTAGAAATGTAGTGTTTTCTTTATCTCTATTTGATTTTTTTTACTTATTTTTAATTTACCATCTTTTGCTTGTGTTAATTTTGATAATAGAAAATTAGGAGAGTTGCTACAAATTGTGTTTTTTGTAAATTCGAACAGTTCTTTTGAAGAATTATTTAAAAAAGGACAAAATGTTATTCTTCCAGCGGCCAAAGACTCTAAAACGATAGTAGAATTAAAACCAATAACAATACCATTGTTGGCTAATAATTCATGTCCTGCACCACCTGTTATAAATTTTACCCTGTCGCCAAATTTTTGAAAAATTTTTGTATTTTCATTAAACCCAGTTCTTATTTTAATACTCAAATGAACATCATTTTCTTTTTCTAACAATTTTTTTAAAAGTACAAAGGTTTTTTGTTCAATTTTTTTGAAATTTGTATCAGTTATTCTATTAAATATTTTATGTTTAGGTTTTTTTAAATATGGATTGTTATAATATGGTAAATAACGATTATAGGTTGTAAACAGAACAATATTTTTAAAATAATTTTTTTTTTTATAAGATTTCGTATTTAAATTTAAAGATTTAATAAGTCTTGGCATGCCAACGACTTTTATCTTATTAGATGGAGCAATATTATTAACAACTAATGATCTTTTTTCCTGATTATTGTAAGTCAAAACTTTTGTTCCATAAAATTTGTTAGCAGTATTTTTATATATCCATTGAATTTGTTTAAAATATAAAGGTGGATGTAGAGCTTCCTTATGAATTGTAATAAATTTGAGACCTAAATTTGAAGATACCTTTTGAAGCTCTACTTCAGCTTTATAAAAAATATTAAAGTTTATAAAACCATCAAATTCTATTAATAATTGAAGTTTTGAAATAACTTTTTTAAGGAATTTATTATACTGAGCTTGGCCTTTTAATATTTTTTTATCCTTTGTAAAATAATCATAATCCTTTAGATGATCGTTTTTAACAAAGTTATCATACAGAATTTTTATAAATCTTCTTTTAATGACCAGAAATTTAAAATTAGAACTTTTTGAATAAAATGAGTCTCTTAAATCGTCAATACCCACTGACTTATGAAGAACAATATATTTTTTTGTGATTTTTCCATATTTTACATCTTTCATTTCCCTAAGTGATAGATAAATTAAAAATGCAGATAAAAAAATTAAGTTTAATTTACATGATAATATAAGAAAAAATTCTAAAGTTTTTACAAAATAAGTTTTCATAATTATTAATATATCAGTATATGTTTTTCTAAATTGAATTTTTCCTTTCGATCAATTCAATAATTAAATGAATTATGTAAAGATGACATTCTTGTATCCTGGCTGTATCATTTGAGGGCACATTAATATTGTAATTTGTAATTCTCTTTAGTTTTCCACCATTTCCGCCTGTAATTGAAATTGTTTTAGCACCAATTTTTTTTGCAGCTTTCACTGCCTGTAGTAAATTTGTCGAGTTTCCAGAAGTGCTAAATAATATGATAATATCTTTTTTTTTCGCTATCCCTTCTATTTGTCTAGAAAAAATTTTTTCAAAACCGTAATCATTTCCAATAGCAGTTAAAAGTGACATGTCTGAAGCTAGGGATATTGAATTATGCGCTTCTCTCTCAAATTTTTTTTTAAATCTTACAATTAATTCTGTTGAAAAATGAGAGGCTTGTGATGCTGAACCGCCATTACCACATATTAGAATTTTATTTCTTGATTTTATATAAGTATTAATTAGTTGAGCAATCTTAATAATTTTTTTTTGCAAATTCTTTTTTTTAAATATTGATAACTGACTAACAAGATCTTTAACTGTAATTTCGATAAATTTTTGATCCATTATTTAAAATATGAGTTGAGTTTATTTACAATATAATTTATTTCTTTTTTTTTTAAATCAGTGCCACTTGGTAAATGTAAGGAATTTTTAGATATATTATAAGAGTTTTTAAATCTTATATTTATAATTTTTTTAATATGATTTGACTCGTTTATCGGATTTACCATTTGTCTTGAATCAATTTTATTTTTCTTTAAATAATTCAACAATTTATCTCTAATTCCTTTTTTTTTTAGAGTTATCGTTGTGAGCCAATGTACAGGTTCACACCAATTTTGAAATTTTCTTATAAAATAATTTTTATTATTCGATAATAAATCATAATAATAATTCATTTGCAGATTTCTTTTATTTAATATCTTTTTAATTTCTCTTATTTGAGATAGTCCTATAGCTGCTTGTAAGTTAGTCATTCTATAATTAAAGCCCAGCATTTTATGAAAATATCTTTTTTTAATGGACATCCCATGGTCTCTCATTTCAAGGCATCTTAAATATATATCTTTTTGATTTGTTAAAATTGCTCCACCTTCGCCTGTTGTTATAATTTTGTTTGCAAAAAAACTTAAAGTTGAAATATCTCCCATAGTACCATTTAACTTACCCTTATATTTTCCACCAATACTTTCAGCATTATCTTCAATAATTTTTAAATTATATTTTTTTTTTAATTGCAAAATTTTGTCCATATTTGCAGAATGACCAAATTGATGAACCACAAGTATAGCTTTAGTTTTTCTTGTAATTTTTTTTTCGATTAGCTTCTCGTCAATTGTGAGAGTAATTGGATCTATATCAACCAAAACTAGCTTTAAATTCGATAATAAAATCATATTAGCTGGAGCAATAAATGATAGAGCTGGACAAATTACTTCATCATCTTTTTTTAAGTTTAATGATAAAAGGGACAAATGAAGAGCGGTTGTGCAACTTGATGTAACTATGCAATATTTCATATGATGAAACCTGGAAAGTTCTTTCTCAAATTTTTTTATATAGTCACCTTGGCTTGAAATCCAATTTGTTTTTAAACAATTGAGAACATTTTTTTTTGAATATTTCGAAATAACAGGTTTATAAATTGGTATCATAAGTTTTTGAATTTTCTAAGTGACTCCTTCCAATCATCTAAAGTATTAATATCATTATATTTAAATTTGTTGATCTCTATAAATTTAAAACCACTCTTGGAAATTTTTTGATTAAATTTTTTGAAATTTATCAACCATGATGGTTTTCCCCACCTTATATCTCCTATATTATAGAAAATATTATGTTTTTTTCTGTTAATTTTTGAATTTATTAATTCATTTTTGAATTTTGGAAATAATAAATTTTTTTTCTTTTTCATTTGTCTGAAATAAATTTGGTCGCTCTCTATTTGTATTGCGCCCATTACAATAGATTTGAATTTATTTTTCTTAAATTTTTGAAAACTTTTAATTATTATTTTATTAGTAATAAACGGGTTATTATTAATTATACAAACTAAGTTATCATTATCATTAATACCAACTTGCTTGAAAAAAAAATCGTGTGTATCAAATACATCTGATGTTGATGAAGCTAATCGCTTAGGTCGGAGATGTGGAACATCAAAGCCAATCTTTTTCGCAATATTTGATATTTTTTGTCCGTCGGTTGATAAATAAATTTTATCAAATAAATTAGATTTAACTATATTCCTATATGTCCAGTATATTAGTGGCTTTCCATTAAAAATTTTAATATTTTTTTTGGGAACTCCTTTAGAGTTCTCTCTACAACAAACTAGTGCTACTACTTTCTTTTTCATATATTTAAATATTTGAGTTCCTCTTAATATTAAGCGATCTATAACATTTTATTAATTCTTTTATTCCTGTTTCTAGAGAATATCTTGGTTTCCAACCAGTAGATAAAATTTTTTTATTACTTACTATATAATCTCTTTGATCGGGATCCTTTGCAAATTCGTTTATTTTAATTTTAAAATTTTTAATATTTTTTTTTATTAAGTTACATAACTCAAGTTTAGATAAATTTGCAGTCTCTAAACCTATATTAAATACATTTTTTTTTAATTTTTTAAAATTTTTAATACAAAAAATAATTACTCTTGCAACATCTTTCACATGTATGTAATTTCTTTTAAAATGTGGTTCAAACAATTCAATTTCATTTTCAAAAACTGCTTTATAGGTAAAGTCATTTACAAGTAGATCGGTCCTTATTCTTCCAGATAATCCGAATACAGTTGCTAATCTTAAACTGACATAATTTTTTGATTTTTGAATTTCTTTTTCAGCTCCTACTTTGGTAATACCATAATGAGAAATTGGATTGAGTGGTGACTCTTCCGTACAAAACTGGCCTTTTGTTCCAATTCCATATCCACTGTTAGTGACTGGTAGGATGATCTTTTGTTTTTTTCCTGAAAACCTAACGATATTTTTTATTTGATTTAAATTAATTTCTGTTGCTAGTTTTGGTTTTTTTCTACATGCTGGTGCTCCTACTATTCCAGCTAAAGGTATTATGAATTCATTTTTTTGAATTAATTTTTTTAATAATTTTGTATCTCTTACATCACCATCAATTACTTCAAGATTTTTATGCTTAATTAGATCTAAAAAAACATACTGTTGGTTAAAACAAAAGTTATCTAAAACAGTCACTCTAAAGCCATTTTTTAGTAACTCACTAACCAAAGCTACTCCAATATATCCAGCACCTCCAGTAACAAATACATTCATATTAAAAAATTTTCCAATATTTTAATCCATCTGATGAAAAATTAACTCTTTCAAAATCAAGCTTAGAATTTTTTCTCTGTAGTTCCATTTTAAGTTTAAATTGTTCACTAGAATTAACATAAAGCAATAAATATCCTGATTGGCCAGCGCCTAGTAATTTACCTCCCAAAGCACCATTTTTTCTACATACTTCATAAATTTTATCAATTTTTTTACTTGTAGAGTTTGGACTTAGTTTTTTTTTCAAATTCCATGATTTATGCATTGATAAACCAAATTTATTTAATTCTCCCTTAATTAAATAATTTTTCATTTCAATCGATAAACTTCTAATTTTATTAAATTTTTCAATTTTGGGTTTTGGGTTTTTTAAAAATGAAATAACCTTTTTTTCTTGAATTAATCCAGAGTTCTTTCTTTTCCCAACTCTTATAAGTACCAGGTTATTTTCTAATTCTAATTGAATTTTTTTATCTAAATTTAACTTATTAACATAAAAATCGGATTGAAATAAATCTATCCAGTTAAAACCACCAGAGATTGACGATAAGTAATCTTGCCAGCCTCCTTTTATTTTACTATCAAGTCTCTCACTTTTGTATGCTTCATTAATTAAAACATAATCGTCTATTTCATCTTTATTTTTGAAAATATTTAAAACCTTTAGAATTGCCAAGGATAAAATAGATGATCCACCAAGACCGGTTTTGGGTTCGAAATCAGAAAATATTTCAAGGTCGAATCCACTATTAACTAATTTATTTTTAAGTAAATTAATTATTAAATCATTTCTTTTATAATTTTTCAATTTTTCAGAATTTTCAAAAATTAAATATTTTTTATTTGTATGATTATTTATTGTAATTTTATTATCAGTTCTTGGATATAAAGAAACAGTTAAAAACTTTTGTATAGCTGCGCTTAAGATATATGATTTATTTTTTAATAAGTATTCATTGAAATCAGTGCCTCCACCTACAAAACTTATTCTTGCAGGAATTTTAACTCTTATGCATTGAGGTTTTTTATCTTCTGATAAAAAATCGGAATAATTAATTAAATCAATTACTTTATTTTTATTATTAAGTAGTGGTAATAATTGATGGTAATTTTTTAAGTAAATTAGTTTTTCAAAAATTTGTAATATGGCTGTTTTTGAAAATGAATTTTGAGCAAAAAGAAATTTTTTATTAAAAACTTTTTTTATTGTTTTTTCATTTTTTGATTTAGCTAGAGATCTTCTTATATCACCATCAGTAATCACACCTATACATTTATTAAATTTATTAATAACCAATCCAAATCCCTTGCTTTCGGTAAATTTAGCTGTTTTATTAAAAACATTTATTACCTTTGAAATTTTTTCATTTTCATTAAATGTAATTTGTTTAATTATATTTTTTTTCATTAATTTCTCTCTTTAGTTCATCATATTCTTTCATATTTTTTTTCATGAATTCAATCGTTAATCTAATTCGGTGCTTTATTCCCTTCTGTGTCAAAACATATTTTTTGACATAAATAATTTTATTTTTTCTTTTCTTTAGATGTTTTATTTTTAACAATCCTTTTTCATTAAGTAACTTCATACAATAGTTTAGCTTACCTAGACTAAATCCCAAATCTCTTGCTAGCTGTCTTTGAGATAGATCTGGCTTTAAGTTAATTTTCCGCAATAAATTAAATAAATCTAATTTTTCCTTCATTTGTTCAAATATTGAACTTAATTGTGTTCAATTTTTGAACTTTATAGCCGAAATATGTCATGGTCAAGGTTTTTGATTTTAAAATTGTTTTTTTTGTATTATAAAATCAAAAGAAATACATAGTGAAAATTTTAGATAATACATGAAACAAATTAAGTTAGTAAAACCAACAATTTCTAAAAATGATATATTAGAAATAACTAAATCAATTAAAACAGGTTGGCTAACTCACGGAGAAAAAAATATTATATTTGAAAAAAATTTTTCTAAGTTAATTAAAGTAAAGTATTCGGTATCTATGCACTCTTGTACAAGTGCTTTAGAGTCTGCGCTAGAACTAATTCCTAATAAAGGAGAAGTTATTATTCCAAGTTTTACATGGGTCTCAACTGCAAATGCAGTTTTAAACACTGGTAACAAACCAGTTTTTACCGACGTTGATTTAAATTCAAGAAACATAACTGCTAAAGATATTGAAAAATCTATAACAAATAAAACAATTGCAGTTATTATAGTTCACTTTGCGGGAATGCCATGTGATATGGGGGATATTATTAAACTTGTAAAAAAAAATAAAATTGAACTCATAGAAGATAGCGCTGAAACATTAGGAGGAAAATGGAAAAATAAATATACTGGCTCTTTCGGCATAGGTTGTTTTTCTTTTTTTCCTACAAAAAATATTACTACTGCAGAGGGAGGAATGCTTACAACAAATAATTTTAAAAAGTATAAAACTGTAAAAAGAATTATTGCTCATGGTATTAACAAAGAAATTAAAAAACACTTTTGGCATAGAGAAGCGGATTTGCCTGGTCATAATTTTAGAATGCCAAATCATTTAGCCGCACTAGGAATAAATCAATTAAAAAAACTTAAAAAGTTTAATAATGAAAGGAGAAAAATTGCAAAAAAATATGATGTCTTTTTAAGTAAATTTGATAATTTGTTTGAAGTTCAAAAAGTTGGAAAGAGCTTTCTTCACTCATATCAAATGTACACTTTTTTGGTTAAAAAAAATAAAAGAAATGATCTGCTTTATTTTTTAAAGAAAAATAATATCGAAGCTTCAGCTCATTTTGATCCACCTCTACACAAACAAAAATATTTAAAGAAATACAATAAACATAGATTGGTGAATACTGATCTATTATCAAAACAAATAATTACTCTTCCAATATATCCTCTGCTAAAAGCAAATGAGATTAATAAAATTATAAATACAATCAACAAATGGTGTAAAAAATATGAGAAAAAATAATTATTATTTAATAACAGGTGGTCTTGGTTTTATTGGATCAAAAATATCTGAATTAATAACAACGATAGATAAAAACTCAGTTTGTGTGTTATTAGATAATTTTACAGTATATATAGATCCATTAAAATCGTACTACGGTGATTATCGAAAAAAAAGATTTGAAAAAATTATAGACCCTAAAGAATACAAAGACTCAAAAAGTAGCAGAATTATTGTAGAGAGGGGTAATGCGGCTGATCCTAAAATCACAATTGAATTAATAAACAAATACAAACCTAAAGTTATTTACCATACAGCTGGAATGCCTCTTGCAAGATTAAAAAATGTAGTTGCAAAAGAATTTAGGGAAGGTTCGGTAGATACAACAACAAATATTCTTGAAAGTGTAGACTATGTTCAAAGCCAATCAAAATATAAGTTAAAAAGATTTTTGTATATCTCATCAAGTATGGTCTACGGTAACTTTAAAAAATCTAAAGTAACTGAGGATGAAAAGTGCAGTCCTATTGAAATATATGGCACAATGAAATTAGCGGGTGAGGTGGTAACAAAAGGTATGTGTAAACAATATAAAATTCCTTATACAATAATAAGACCATCCGCTGTGTATGGTCCAACAGACATGAATCATAGAGTTTCTCAATATTTCATAGAAAATGCTTTAGAAAATCACACACTAAAAATACATGGAAAAGATGAAAAATTAGATTTTACTTTTGTTGATGATCTAGCAAGAGGATGTATTTTGGCCGCGAATAAATCAAAAGGGGAAAATGAAATATTCAATATAACATATGGTAATTCAAGAACTTTATTAGATTTTGCAAAAATTTTATCTAAACATTTTAAAGATCTTAAATATAAAATTGTATCAAGAGATAAGAAAAGACCAAAAAGAGGAACTTTAATAAACTCAAAGGCAAAAAAATTAATTGGATTTAAACCACAAGTAAATTTAGAAAAAGGAATAAAGATTTACTTAGATTTTTTTAAAAAAAATTACCTAAAAAAATAAATTTATATGAAAATACTTGGAATAAATCATGATATGTTCATAACTTCCGCGGCCCTTATAGATGATGGGAGAATAGTTTCAGCAATTCCTGAAGAGAGAATTTCAAGAGAAAAACTTTCAAGAAAATTTCCAGAAAAAGCTATTAATCAAATACTCAAAGAGAATAAACTGGATATTGATAAAATTGATATTTTAACCAATTCTTACAACCCAGCTAACCTCATGACAAAATATAATCCAATATTTTCCAATTCTAGAAGATTTAGATCTGACTATTTATATTCTGTACCAGATAATTTTTTTAAATTAAATAAGAACCAGGATTTAAAAAATTCGGAATACCTTATGCAGGAAATAAAAATAAATAATAAAATTAAAAAAATATATTTCGTAAACCATCATTTATCACACGCTGCTAATGCTTTTTTTATATCTCCTTTTAAAAAATCAGCTATTTTGACTGTAGACGGAAGGGGGGAAATTGATAGTTGTTCATTTTCATATGGGACATACAATAAAATTAATTTAATTAAAAAAATTTCATTTCCTCATTCTGTTGGCTCATTTTATAGTACATTTACAGAATTTCTGGGCTATAAAGCGAATTCCGATGAATGGAAGGTTATGGCATTAAGTTCTTTTTGTAAAAACAAAAAAAATAAATATTACAAATTAATTAAAAATCTAATTAAGCTGAACAAAGCGGATGGTACCTTTTTATTAAATACAAATTATTTTAAAGAGACTGTCCATGAGTATGGAAAACTTTATTCAGAAGAATTTATAAATTTATTTGGCTCACCAAGAAATTCTAAAGATAAAATATTACAAAAACATAAGGAAATAGCGGGCGCAATGCAAATTGTAAGCGAGGAAATTGTGTTAAATATGCTAAATTGGATCCAAAAAAAAACTAAGTCTGAAAATATATGTGTATCAGGTGGTTTTTTTATGAACTCCGTTTTCAATGGAAAAATTAAAAAACTAACAAAATTTAAAAATATATTTATTTCCTCTTGTCCAGATGATAGTGGTTTATCAATAGGTTCGGCTCTATATGTCTACAATCAAGTCTATAATAAAAAAAAAAGATATCAACAATCTAATAATTTCTACGGCCCATCATTTAAAGATTTTCAAGTTCGTAAAATATTACAAGATTGTAAATTAAATTATTCATACCAAAAAAAAAATTTATGTAAAAAAGTTGCAAAACTAATTAGCGAAGGAAAAATTATAGGTTGGTTCCAAGGAAAAATGGAATTTGGTCAAAGAGCATTGGGTAATAGATCCATATTAGGAGATCCAAGAATTTCGATAAATAAAGACAAAATTAATCGAATTATTAAATTTAGAGAGTCGTATAGACCATTTGCACCAGCCATCTTAGATGAATTTAAAACTGAATTTTTTGACATTGAGAAGAATGAAATGGTTAATTTTATGGAGAAAATTTATTTGATAAAAAAAAAAATGAGAAACAAAATACCTGCTGTTTGTCATGCAGATAATACTGGTCGACTTCAAACTGTTACAAAAATTAATAATTATAAATTTTATAAATTGATTAAAGAATTTTACAAAATTACTTCTATTCCGATTTTGATTAATACTTCTTTTAATCTAAATGGAGAGCCAATTGTGTGTACACCTCAAGATGCCATAAGAACTTTTAATACCTCTGGACTAGATTTGCTAGTTATTGAGAACTTTATTATATCAAAAAACAATGAGAACTTTTAAAATTTCTAATTTAGAAATAGGTAATTCAAAAAGGCCATTTATTATAGCCGAGGCGGGAGTAAATCATAATGGATCAATAAAAATTGCAAAGAAAATGATTGATGTAGCTGCTAAAGCGGGTGCAGATGCAGTGAAATTTCAATCCTTTTTAACAGACGAAATTATTTTGAAAAAAGCGCCTAAAGCTACCTATCACAAAAGAACAACTGGATCAGATAAAGAGCTTTCTTGGTATGATTTGCTAAAGTCACAAGAAATGAATTTTAAAATGCATGTAGAGTTAATTAAGCATTGCAAAAAAAGAAAAATACTTTTTTTAAGTACGCCTTATGATGAGAAAAGTTCTGATTTACTAGAAAGATTAGGAATAAAAGCTTTCAAGATTGCCTCAACAGATAATAATAACGTTAAATTACTTAAACACATTGCAATTAAAAAGATACCTATAATTCTTTCTACTGGAATGATGGATGAAAAAACACTTAAACAATCAATTAAAGTTATTAATAAAAGTGGTAATAAAAAAATAGCTCTATTGCAATGTACTTCAAATTACCCTTGCAGAATAAAAGACGCACATCTAGGTTTAATTCAAGAATTTAAAAAAAAATTTAAAATACCAGTTGGTTTTTCTGATCACACAGAGGGGGATTTTGCATCTATAATAGCTACCACTCTAGGTGCCTCGATAATAGAGAAACACTTTACTTTAAATAAAAAATTACCTGGTCCTGACCACATAATGTCATTAAATCCTATAGAGCTAAGTCAATTCATTTCTAAAATAAAAAATATCTTTGTTTCATTAGGATCCAATAGTAAAAAAGTTTTGGATTGTGAAAAAGAAAATTTCTTTAAATTAAAAAAAAGTCTCGTATCTTGCAAATTAATCAAAAAAGGAAATAAAATTAACGAAAGCATGATTACAGCTAAAAGGCCAGGGACAGGTATTACGGCAAATAAACTAAATTTAATAATTGGTAAAAAAGCAAAAGAAGATATTCCGAAGAATAAAACTTTAGCGAAAAAAATGTTTATTTAATTTTTATGTATTATGTTTCGACAACTTTTATAAAAGACAAATTGCCAATTAAAAATGCAGTAAAAAAACTTTATACTAATTCTATTTTTAATATAGAACTAGGATCAAATCATTGTTTTGAAAAAAATTATGATTATTTATCTAAGTATAATGTCAATTATTGCGTTCATAATTATTTTCCTGTTCCCAAGAAAAATTTAGTTGTAAACATTGCTTCTCAAAATAAAATTTTAAGATTAAAAAGTATAAAACATATTAAAAATTCTATTAAATTTTCAAAAAAAATAAATGCAAGCTTATATACCTTCCACCCTGGATTTTTAACAGACCCCGACGGAACAAATATTTCAAAAAAAAACTATGATTTTCTATGGAATGAAAATAAATTGCTTTCAAGTAGTTATGAGAGATCATGGAATTTAATGATTAAGTCACTAAGAGAAATAATAAAATATTCAAAAAAATATAATGTTAGAATAGCAATAGAAAGTGAGGGATCATTAAATTCAAAAAATCATCTTTTAATGCAAAAGCCAAATGAATATAGAAAATTATTTAAGATATTTAAAAACAATGAAATTGGAATTAATTTAAATATAGGTCATTTAAATTTAGCTTCAAAAGCATTCAATTTTGACAAAGTCAAATTTATAAATCAAATTCACAAATATATAGTTGCAATGGAATTAAGTCATAATTTTGGTAAAAATGACGACCACCTTCCAATAAGGAAAAAAACATGGTATTGGAAAATCATCATGGATCCAAGATATTCAAAAATTCCAAAAATATTAGAATTTAGAAATACGAGTATATTTAAAATTAAAAAAATATATAATTGTCTAAAAGTTTAGATATGGCAATAAATTTTAGTAATAAAGAATTAGATAAAGCATATGGTATTGCATTTGGAAAGCTTTTTCCATTAGATCATGATACGATAACAAAAAAAATTATTAGAAAATCTTTATTAAAATATTTTAATCTTAAATGGTCAATTTTTAATTTTAAACAGAAAATACTTTTCAATTTTAAAAGACGAAGTCTTCTTAAAAAAAAAATAAATATAAAAAATATTAGTGTTGATGGTTTTTCCAATAAAAATAAATATTTAAATGAAAATATTCAAGAGCTTAAAACCAGGGGTTATACATTCATTGATAATTTTTTTGATAAAGAAACGCATGAAGCTATTTTAAAAGATTATCCCATATTCAATACTTTTTTACACACAAAAAATATAATTAAAAATTATTACTACTGTTTTTTATATGAAAAATTCAGAAAAGGATTTGAAGTTAAAAATTTGGAATATTATCCAGATTTCAAAAAATTTTTTGATTTTTTATTCAGTGAAGAGTTTGAAAAAAAATTTTCTGAAATTACTAATAATAAAAAGATTACATCAAGTTTTGTATGTACTTATAGAAATGAAAACTCATACTTAATACCGCACATGGATGGTATATATAAAGATTCTAGTGATTATATAAACTACAATTTCATTTATTTTATTGATGGAAATAATGAGTTTCCAAAATTTTCTAGTGGAACTGGGATTTTTGAAGACAATGAATTTGAAAAACCTTTGCTTTTACCAACAACTCTTAAAAATTCATGTTTAATATATAAATCATCAAAAACTGATAAATTTTTTCACGGATTTGATATCGTAAAACCTTTTGGTTTTGGAAAAGTGGTTACGTTCCAATTGCAAGACGAAGAATTTGTAAAAAACTTTAGAAAAGCAAAATAAAATTAAATGTGTGGAATTTCTGGATATATTGGTATCAAAGATATATCTAAATTTAAAATTAAAAATACCCTGAACTTAATGAAAAATAGGGGTCCAGATAATCAAAGTTATTGTGAAATTAACTCAGACAAAAACAAAATTTTTTTTTTGCATTCAAGATTATCAATTATAGATTTAAAAAAAAGATCTAATCAACCTTTTTATTCAGATGGTATATATATTATTTTTAATGGAGAAATTTATAATTATGTCGAATTAAGAAATTTATTAATAAAAAAAAAGGTAAAATTTAAAACTAATTCCGACACAGAAGTCTTATTAAAATATTATCAATATTATGGAACTGATTGTCTTAAATATTTTGAAGGTATGTGGAGTTTTGCAATTTACGATGTAAAAAAAAAAATTACCTTTTTATCAAGGGATAGATTTGGTGAAAAACCACTTTATTATTTTAATAGTAAAAACGATGGAATTTATTTTGGTTCAGAGATTAAATTTATAAAATCATTAATACAAAAGAAATTTGCTGTTAATAAAGAAAAAATTATTAGTTTTTTAAATTTTGGTTATAAATCCTTATATAAAAAAGGAGATCTTTTCTTTAATGAAATTAAAGAACTAGGTGGAGGCGAATACTTAATTATTAATCATAACAATAACTTAAAAACATTTAAATATTGGAAGCCAAAAATAACAGAAAATAAATATATTTCTTTAAACGAAACTATTTCAGAAGTAAGAAAAAAGTTAACTAATTCTCTCAAATTAAGAACAAGATCTGATGTACCGATAGCTTTTACTTTAAGTGGAGGAGTTGACTCAGCAAGTTTAGTATCAATTGCATCAAAAAAACTTAATTTAAAAATAAGGACTTATTCAATAATAGATGATGACAAAAGGTATGATGAAAGCGAAAATATTGATGAAATTGTTAAAGACTTAGAATGTAAAAATAAAAAAATAATTATCAAAAATGAAAAAAATTTAGAAAACCTAGTAGATATTATTAATTATAATGAAAAACCATTGGCATCAATTGCACAATATAATCACGCAATTTTAATGAAACAAATTAACAAGGATGGATATAGAGTATGTATCAACGGAACAATGGCTGATGAATTGTTTGCAGGATATTATGATCATCATTTGTTATATTTTTCGTCAATAAAAAAAGAAAAGAAATTTAATAAAGAACTAAGTCAATGGAAAAAAAATGTACTTCCTCTAATTCGTAATCCTATTTTTCAAAAATATGATTTATATTTAAAAGATAAAAATTTTAGAGGTCATGTATATGACAATCATAGTGAATTAAAAAAATATTTAAAAATAAAGAAAAAATATTCTTTTAATGAAAAATTTTTTACTAAAGATCTTTTAAAAAATAGAATGTTAAATGAAATTTTTTTTGAAAATACGCCTCCTTTTTTAGATAATGAAGACTTAAATTCTATGAGATATTCTATAGAAAATAGAAGCCCATTTTTAGATAGAGATTTATTCAAAACTATAACATCCACAACAACAAAAAACTATATTCATAACGGATATAAAAAATATATTCTTAGAAAGTCTATGAGTGGAATTGTTAATAAAAAAATTCTTTGGGATATAAATAAAAAAGGTTTTAATGCTGATATCTCCACGCTTTTTAAATTAAAAAGTAATAAATTTAAAGATTTTATTCTCGATAGGAATTCAAAAATATTTAAATATGTTGATTATAATAAATTTCAATATTTATTAGATTTAGATTATTTTCCAAATTATTTAAGTAAGTTTCTTTTTAATGTTATTAATTGTAAAATTTTTTTAGACAATTTTGATATAGAATAGTCTTAAAGAACTATTTTTTCCACCTACCTCTTACATCACTAATGATATCTTTTTCAATATTCTGAAAGTCTAATCCTTTAAATTCATTCATCTTTACAAAATTATCTCTGAATTCACATAATAATTTTAATTGACTTGGTACCAAAGCAAATTTGTTATCTCTTCCAGGTAATGATTTATCTAAAGTAAAATGTTTTTCAATGAATTCTGCATTATTGCAAATTGCTATTATAGCATCATCTATTCCATCATAATGACCACTGTAACCAACGCAGCTTGATATTTCTCTCAACTTTTTCATTCTTGGAATATTAATATTTTCTGGCTTACATGGATAAGCAGAAACACAATGTAGTAAAATTAATTTATCAATATTACTGAGTTTTTTGTATTGATTTATCTCATCCCATGTTGTTGCTCCAGTAGATACTATAACTTTATTAAAACTTTTCAGACATTGATCAATCAAATCTAAATTGTAAGCTTCTGGACTTCCAATTTTAATCATGTCAGGTATAAGCTTTTTCAAAAAATCCAAATCATTAATATTAAATATTGAAGTTAAAAATTTTATCTTTTTTTTATCGCAATGTTTTTTTAACTCTATATGGTTCTCATAGGTGAGTTCAGCTTTTTGATAAATTTCTCTCCTGCCATCGTTATCCCAGGGCCCTGGCTTCAGATTTTTTACGGACCAAGTTTGAAATTTGCAAAAGTCAGCCCCTGCTTCCGATGCAGCGTCGATCATTTTTTTAGCTAGTTCCATATCTCCGATATGGTTCCATCCTACTTCAGCAATTATTTTCATATTCCATTACTTTTTAAAATTTTTTTTACCTGATTATATAAATCTTTTTTTTTACTTTTATAATAAAATTTTATTTTTGCTCTATTTGAAGCAATTTTGTCAGTTAATTTATCTCCAATCATAATTACATTTTCTTTATTTAGAGACTTTTTTTTTAACGCTTTTAAAAGCATAAATTCTGAGGGTTTACGACATTTACAATTATTATTTTTTTTTGGAATATCTGGGTGACAACCACAAACAAAAAAATCATCTATATTAGATCCCTTTTTTCCTAATACTTTGTTCATATATCTATGAAATTCATCCACTTGTCTTTTGTTAAAGTATCCTCTTGCTATTCCAGATTGATTTGTAATTACCATAATATAAAAATTTTTTTTTTTTAAATATTTAAAAGCCTTAATTACACCAGGCAGAAACTTAAGATTTTTCTTTTTAAAAGTATACCCGTTGTCCTGAATTATTGTATTGTCTCTATCAAAAAAAAAGGCTTTTTTTTTGTGCATATTAAATGGTCATATTATAAACATTAATTAGATATATATCTTTATAAATATATATGAAAAAAATAGATATAATAATATTATGTGGAGGTCTAGGCACTAGAATTAAATCAAAAAGCAAAAATTTACCAAAGATATTAATAGAAATTCAAAATAAAAAACCATTTATTTTATGGTTATTAAAAAAATTATATTCAAAAAGATTAAACAGGATAATTCTTTCGGTAGGATATAGAAAGCAAAAATTAATTAATTTTGTTAAAAATAATAAAAATTTAGATTTATCTTATTGTGCAGAAAATACCCAACTTGGTACAGGTGGAGCTATAAAAAATGCAATCAAAAAAAAAAATATTTCAGATCCTTTTATAGTTGTAAATGGAGATACCTACTTTAACTTCAATATAGATATAATGATTAATAAATATTTCTCTATTAAGAAAAATTCATTTATTATGTTAAAAAAGTCCGAAAAAGAAAAAAGATATGATCAATTTGCAATAATTAATAATAAAATCACTAAACTCGAAAAAAAATCGAAAATGAATAAATTTATCAATGCAGGACTTTACTTATTTCATAAAAGAGATTTTAATATAAAAAAAAATAAATTTTCTATTGAAAACATTGTTATCCCAAATCTTATAAAAAATAATCAACTATCTTATTTTATCAATAAATCAAAAATATTTTATGATATAGGTGTGCCTAATAGTTTAAGAAATTTTAAAAATTTTATTAAAAAAAAGTAATTTGAAAATGAAAAAAGATATAATCTTCTTTCATCCAAGAATTCTTGATGATGGATGCAAGAAAACATTGGAAGTGTATACTGACCATTTGGTTGATAAATTTAATGTACATTTGGTAACAAATACTACAGATGAAAAACTTCTTAAGAATCTTAATTCTAAAGTTAAAATTATAAATTTCAAAAAAGAATTTATAATTAAAAATTTCTTTTTAAATGAGATTTACTGTGCCTATAAATTATTCCAGAATAATTTTAAAAAATCTTTGATTATTTCTTTGGATGGTTATTTTATTTTACTACTTTTAAAATTTTTTAGATTTAATTTTAAACTAATTGTAAGAGTTGCAAATCCAATACTTACAGATAAGAAAAATGGTAAATACCTAACTACTAACCCAGGATTAGAAATTGGAAAAATTGATTTAATTTTCCTAAAGTATGCTGATTTAACAATTTTATATGCTCCAAAATTTAAAAGTTTTTTAGCAAAAAATTATAATATTAAAAATACTGTTATTATAAGAAACTACTTTAAGAAATATAAGATTAATAAAACAAATCAGAAAAAAAAATATTGTAATATTTTTTTTATTGGAAGGCTTGTTAATATTAAGGATCCTGTTTTTTTTTTAAAAAATTGTATAGAAATTTCTTATTATGAAAACATTAAAATTCATATAGTTGGAAAAGGACCTGAATATGAAAATTTAAAACTTCTCGCAAAAAAAAGATTCAAAATTGTTAAATTTCACGGATTTGTGGAAAGTCCTTTTAAAAAATTTAATAAAAAAATTGATATTTTTTGCCTTACATCAAGATATGATGGCACACCAAATGTGCTTGGGGAGGCAATTAGTATGAAAATTCCAAGTATTGCACCTAAAAATATAGGATGTGCCAATGAACTTCTGGGAAATGGCGATTTTGGATCACTTTATAAACAAAATAATTCTAAAGATTTTAAAAAAAAATTAACCAACATTATAAATAATTATAATGGTGCAAAACGAAAAGCTAAAAAGGCATATAATGCGTTGGAAAAATATAATTTAGAAAACACACTTCAAAAGTTAGAAAATAAAATTTTATCTTTTTTCTAAAATCTTTAAAAGATTATCTAAAGTATACTTGGATTTAAATTTATTATCTATAATTCTTGATACTTTCCTTGCAAATTTAATATCTGCATAGGTGTCTACAGATAAGTTTAGATTTGAAAGATTTTTTTTATATAAAATATTTTTTATTCTAAATTTGTCTTTATTTCTGTAAAAAAAAGGTGCAACATGTTCTAGATCATTTTTACTTTTGATTTTGGAATAATATTTTTTGAAAGTTGAGGTTTTAAATATCTCTATTGATTGACCCTTAGGGAAACTTCTTGGCAACAAATTAGTAACAATATCAAAGTTTTTACTTTTAGCAATTTTAATTGAATTGGATAATAATTGAGTGTCAATAAAAGGACTATCAGCACATATTCTAACAAAATACTTTGAGTCATATCTTTTAAGCACTTCTAAAAATCTTTTCATGACGTTATTTAGATCACCCATAAAATAATTAATTTTTTTTTTCTTACAGAAATTTACTATTTTTTTATCTTCGCGATTGGTAGATGTTGCAACAACTATCTTGCTCACGTTTTTACATTTATTTACTGATTCAAATACCCTTTGAAGAAGTGCTTTATTATTTATCATTTTTAAAACTTTTCCCCTTAGTCTTTTTGATGACATTCTAGCTTGTATAATTATGAGCATTATTTATGACAAAATTTGGTTATTTTTTAAATTACCTTTATGTTTTAATATTTGAACGAAACCTTTTTTACACTTTATAAATATCTTTTCTTTTTCTATAACCACTTGTCCAATTTTTTTTTTTAGAAATTGTCTGTAAGATATCTTAGATTGAAAAAAAATAATTTTTTTTTTTTTAGAATATGAAAATGATCCTGGATATGGTGTGGTTGTGGCTCTTATCAAATTGTATACTTGTAAGTTATTTTTTTTTGCCCACTCTATTTTTCCATCTTCAGGTTTCCTTTGTCTAAAATATTTTTTTTTAATTTTAATTGAATTTTGATTAATATATTTTTGTGTACCTGTGAATATCCCTAAAATTACTTTTTCTACCATTAAAGGGAAATGCTTATTTGCAATTTGATGCAATTTATTTATATCATAATTCTTTTTTAATATAAATTTTTTTTCCATTAATAATTCACCTGTATCGATACCTTCATCAACTTTTAAAATGCTTAAATAAAAATTTTTTTCATTATTGATTATTTGCCAATTTAATGGAGATCCCCCTCTATAATTAGGAACACGACCACTATGTAAGTTTATAATACAATAATTAGGTGAGTTAATTAATTTATTTTTAAAAATGTAATGAAGTCCAGCAATTATTATTATGTCAACATTTAACTTTTTTATCTCATTTACCAATGATATTGAGTTTATATCATCAATAATTTTGTGATCTGTTTTCTTTAACAGAGGTAGTAATTTTCTATTTAAATGTTTTTTTCCTAAATATATTTTTTTTATTGAAATATACTTTTTATTTTTGAGATAATTATAAAGAAAATAACCTTTATAATTTGAAAAAAAAATTGCTAGATTAATTTTCTTCATTTCTAGTAAATTGGTATTACTATAAATTATACCATTTTAATTAATTATGATTGGAGTTTATTATAATATCATTAAAATTTTTTTCAGTGCATAAATCAAGCCAATTGAGCTATTAGTACTGGTTAGCTACATGCGTTACCGCACTTCCACACCCAGCCTATCAACGTGGT
>MDTD01157952.1_pt1 | contig 25950 bp, 21 predicted proteins | sample 811221 | NCBI WGS metagenome assembly MDTD01 (sample SAMN05326646, study PRJNA326480) | marine metagenome | isolation source: seawater | place: Pacific Ocean: South West | collected 2011 | reverse complement strand
GCTTCTCCGAGGAGCTGGTCGCTCAGTTTAATCTGAGCGACATTAGTGATGATGACCTGCCGGTGCCGGGAGCTAGCAGGCGCAAGCGTATCCTGATTATTCATGAAGCGAATTCGGACCTGGCTAGACTGAAAACAGAGATTCAAAACCTCAGAGGGGCAAAATCAGACGTAGCTTCCGCCCACAGCGTGGAAGAGGCCCTGGCTATTCTCGCCGAGGGATGCATAGACCTGGTTACTCTTCAGTTGGATATTCCGGACTGCCCGGGGGTTAGAGCGGTCCAGGTAATTCATGAACAATTTCCTGATACTCCAATTGTAGTTCTCGCGGAAAAAGATGATCGAAACCTGGCCATAGAAAGCCTGAAGCATGGAGCCCAGGATTACCTTTGCAGCGACGGCATCAACTTCGACGAGATGATCGACCGGGTCATGCAATATTCTATAGAAAGGAAGAGAGCCGAACAGGTAAATCATCTGGCGTTAAAATTGGAAAAAGCGACTATTCGCTCTATTCTGGAACATTCACCGATGGTGATGATTCGCCTGGATAGCAACTACCGCATAGTAGATTGCAATGCTTCCCTGGAACGAGCATTGAAGCTTCCGAAAGACAAAATCAAAAGAGAAAGGTTATTCGACCTGATACCGGAGCTTGACTTACAGGGAATTAAAAAAATTGTCGATGATGGAGACAATTTCAAAGCCAGAGTGAGACTGGAAAGCATTCAAGACAATCACCAGGAGGCTATGTACTGGGACGTTTCAGGGTGGCCTATCATTCGCTCCATGGCTGAAATACAAGAAGGCATCATCACCGCCACCGATGTCACCCGGGAAGTATACTTAGAGAAAGAGCGCGACGAATTTATAGCAGCCCTGGCGCATGATCTTCGCAATCCTGTCTCCGGTCAGACTCTGGTTCTAAACACGTTAGCAAAAGAAAGTCACGACAACCTACCACCAGAGCTTGCCCTGGCTTACGAAAAGCTGCACCAGAGTTCGAAAGAGACTATGTGGCTACTCAACAATCTCTTAGACCTGTATCACTCCGGCTCCGTAATCAACCACAGCGATCTCGCCCCCGTGGACATTATAGAGGTCATGGAAGAACAACTTGCCCAGGTCAGCCTCTACGCGACTGTATTAGGGAAGTCACTTCAGTTCGAAGAACGAGACTCGGCCAGGGTAATAGTGGACGAAATCTCGCTGCATCGACTCTTCTCAAACCTACTTCACAACGCCATTCGCTTTTCACCACCTGATACCACTATCAATATCAGAGTGAAAGCCAGTGACACCACAGTCACAATCAAAATAAATAACTCCGGTGACCCGATGGACCAGGAAGAGATAGACAATATATTCAGTCGCTTCAATTCATCAGCCCCAAAAGACGGACAGCGCAACTATCAAACCCGCGGACTGGGACTCTATCTTTGCAGAAAGATAGTCGACCTTTATGGTGGCACCATATCTTGCTCAAGCAATGAGACGGAAGGCACAACCTTCACGGTGGAGTTCCCTCTAAACATTGGCGAAAGCAATGTTCATAAGTGTCCAACTCAGTGACTTTCGAACCAACAAACAGACTTCAGCATCTCAGAGTTGTAGGAAGAGTTCTAGGAAGATCCGATTTTCTTTCTCTTCTTAATGAGAGCGAACACCGCAACAGGAACAGCCAGAACAGATACCAGGATAACCACTCCAATCATAAGACAGAGTAGGGTGACCACCGTGCTTATCTCTACAATGGAGTTGGCAAGTTTATCGACTTTCTGCTCCAGTTTATCAACCGATACGGATAGTTTATCCAGAGGTTCGGGGAGAGTCTTGAGCGGCTTCCTGATACCCTGCAGCTCTCCGTTCAAACTCTTGATGTCTTTGTGAAGTTCATCAATAGGCTGTCTCAGATCAGTGGTAGACTTAGACAGCACCGTCAGTGGTGAATTCAAAGAAGAGGTCGAGTTACTCAACTTCGAAACCGCCGGCTGAATATTGTGCAGACTCTTACCCACACTGGAGATAGGCGTTTGCAATCCTGATATCGGCTGCTCCAGATCTTCGATCGGCGCCTTCAAATCCGTGATCGGCTTCTCCAATTTGGTAATCGGTTTCTCCAATTTTATAATCGGCTTCTCCAGACTCTTGATCGGATCTTTCAAATCCTTTATGGGCGTGGTCAAACCAGCTATTGGCTTCTGTAATCCGCTCAGAGGCTGACTCAATCCCTTGATCGGCTCCTCCAGTCCTTTAATTTGAGGAGGAAGCTTATGAATTGGCTTAGATAAATCGCCAATTTTCTTCTGCAGTTCACGAATACTGTTGCTGATTCCCTCTACAGGGCTTTCTATGGTTTTGACAGTTCGCTTGAATAGAAATCTGCCCACCTTCTCCGGCCTCACTAGAGAATGGACTACATCCTCTTCAAGTCTCTTCTCCTCAGACTCTTTATGCTTAACAGAGACCTTACCAGCGGTATCATCTTTGGCAACGGTGGCGTCTGCAAAAGTAATCAGACTGACTAGAGCCAGGCTTATAGCTATTGGCGTTTCTCTCAAGCTTCACTCCTGAATAGGGATTACTGCATCTGCTCTCAAATAGGAGACAATTCCGGCTGAATACCGGACACAATTTATACCATTCCGCTACTTCAGTTTTACACGGTTCAACTTAGCTTTAAACGCAAATTGCCATATGCTTATTTATCAGAAAAAAGAAAGGACTAAATCCAGGGCTAAAATCCGCGTCTATAACCAATGTGCTCCCCCCTGTCACGATCATGTCAAATTCGGAATTCATAATGGACTAGTTACCACACTCGTTTCTTTGTGACAATAATGGATAAAACAGCCAAGGTCGAGAACCTGCGCGACTCTGCGCACCAACCTGACGCCAGTTCTGCTCTACGCAATGAAGTGTATTCGCCTCCGGAGAGCCTTGCCAGAACAGATACCGATGCCAAACCGGGCCGGCTAAATTTTGAACCGACGGACAACCCCCAAAAGACCCAAAATACTGATGGGGAGAAGACTTTTGACTCAGTCGCCCGTGAAAACGGACTGGATATCAACGAAACCCCCGGGGGCAAACTTGAATTCAGCCTCAAGTACAACGGCGAAAAATTAGTGCTGGGAAACTTCGAAAACAATGACAAAGGGCTCAAAGAGCTAGGGAAAACTCTCAAGGAGTTTACGGAGCTTAAACGCTGGGAGCTGGAAAAAACCCACAACATTAAAATCGCTCGCCCCGGGGATCCGGCACCAAGACAACAAATAGGCAGCATGGACGGTCCCCCAAAACAAGGAAAAGAGCTGGCTCTGCGGGATCCAAGATTAAAAGAGCTGCTTGGAATTGAAGCTGCTATGGAAAGAGCAAATCCCTCGCACAAAACCGGCGACAGCAAGACACCTTTGAAATTCTATTTCCTCAAAAATGACTCTTTTAATGCAGAAGCTGCCGGAGTGGCGGCGTTTGAGCCGAATATTCACGGCGGTCCAGCGATCATTGTTGAGCCTCACTCCCTGGACAACTCCCCAGTTACCGAAAAAGATAGAGAAGATCCTAAAAGCGAAAATCATCGCAGCATAGCCAGCCTCTTCCTCCATGAGCTTGGCCACCACAGTGAAGAGCGAGTTTTTGACACCCCACAAAAGAGAATAGACTTCTACAAACGAATGGGCTGGGCCCCAATTCCTGGGACTAGACCGGAAGATATGCAGATGATGCTAAAAGGCAAAGAAGGGGGCTTCGCGCCAAAAGGTCTCGATCCCGATGCGAAATGGGAAAGATTCGACAAAGATGGCAATGTAACCGGTCTGGTCAGCAAGGAAGAAGTTGCCAGACAGGCTCTGATAAAACCAGCCACCGACTACTTTGAAGGCCCCCACGAGATGTTGACCGAAGCAGTCACCATGCTCCGTCTCGGCGACGGTCATCGAACTCACCCAATGCAAACGGACCAAACGCTGTACAGTCTTGCCAAAGAGTTCGATCAAAGAGAGATAGACCTGAACTACGGCGCCGGCAAATTCATCCGCTCATTTACAGGCAAGCTTGTGCCACGAAACGCAGAAAACGAGGAGACTTTAAGAGCCAGAGAGAGACGCTAAGAAGACTTCTCCAAAGACCTCTCCATGGGATAAACCAGCTCCCATTGCTCTCTTAGCTGATCCATTATCTTCATCACCTTCTTAGAAAGGTCGGCAGGCATGATGTCATTCTCCAGCTTGCCGCACTCAATCGCTTCGATTGCTGATCTTACTTCATACTCAAAGCCATTCGAATCAAAAGGCATATCCAGCTCATCAACTGTCTTGCCACCGTCTTTAGTGACCATCAATTTTTGCGCCCGCCAGAATTCCGGAATGTCTATGACACCATTTTCGAGTTCTATATGAGCCGCCTTAGAGCCAAGTTTAACCACCGATGACGTGCATGAAGCCTGCACCCCACCACCATAGGTGAGGGTAAAAGAATTGCTCTCATCCACCTGAGTCGGTCCTATATAAGCATCCCCGACAACACGCTCCGGATCTTCACCCAAAACCATCATGGCAAAATTGAGTGGATAGATTCCCACATCTAATAATGCTCCACCGGCAAGTTCAGGATTGAGCAATCGTCGCTCCGGGTCTTTGTTTCCTTCGAAAGAAAAATCCACGCTAACCGACTTGATCCGACCCAGCTCGCCTTTCTCCAAAAAGTCGCAGAGATAACGCATAGAAGGAAGAAAGCGCATCCACATTGCTTCCATAAGAAACAACTTTTTCTCATTCGCCAGGGAGAACATCTCCGCCACTTCCCTGGAATTTATCGCCAGCGCCTTTTCGCAGAGGACATGCTTTCCGTGGGAAAGAGCCAGCATCGCGTGTTCCCTGTGATGGGAGTGGGGAGTTGCCACATAGATAGCGTCGACATGAGGGTCCGCCACAAGCTCTTCGTAGCTTCCATAGTGCTTTTCAATTCCGTGGCTCTTAGCGAAAGCAAGCGCCCTTTCACCACTACGCGCGGCAGCGGCCACAAGGCTCCCGGACGGAACGGCTTCATTGACTGCTCTGGCAAATGTGTTCGCGATTCCGCCACAGCCAAGGATTCCCCACTTAATCATTACAAACTCCTTCTTACTTTTGGGTCAAGTTTACGACCTGGGCTCCACTTGCCTTAACAAGGTTCTCGGGAGATATCAGTATCTCCTCGCCCCAGCATCCGGTTCCTACACCGAGAATAGATTCATCCATCAGACTGGCTTCGATAAAAGTCCTGAAACCATCGGGCTGCCAGTGAAATGGCGGTATCGAGCCAATAACATATCCGGTTAGCTCCTTAACTTTCTCCGGCGCAGCCAACTTGATATTGCGAGAACCGAGGGCTTTCTTCAGCAAACCGGAGATTGCGTTTTGGTCGCCCCCCAGCATAACCAGTACGAATTCATCTTTGTTAGTGTCAAAAATGAGAGTCTTCACAGCCTGCCTTTCGGTGAGACCCAGGGCATGGGCTACATTGGCGGCGCCTTTCTCCGTGGTGGTGGGAAATGAACATCTTTTATATGCAACCCCTTGCTCGTCAAGATACTCGTGGCAGGCAAGTACAGGCGCCCCGGAATTCTCATCAATAAGCTTCATAATTCTCGCCTTTTCTTGGAAACTCCGTCTCAGCTTGTATAATCGATGCTGTAAAGCTAATCCGGGGCTTAAATTCGATCTTCTAGAGATTGAAGTTTAATCTATAGAGAGCCTAAATTGTCCGGTCGACACGTAATTTGATCCATAAATACTTCGGAGTAGGTCAGTGTTCAAAAAAATCGCCATTCTATCCACAGTAGCCATCATGAGCGTTTCGGGCACCGTATTTCCCCAACCGGCCATGGCCCAGAAAAAATTAGTACAACAGGTCTATGGGTCCGCCCTGGCGGATTATGAGCTGGGAGATTATAAATCAGCGCTAAAAAAACTGGAAAGAGCCATGAAATTGGCAGACGGAATCGAATTCACGCCATTCGAAAGATCCCAGGGATTGCTTACCCTGGCGGAGACCCAGCGCTCCCTCGGCAAGTATAAAGAAGCCGAGAAAAATTTCAATCTCTCAGAAGAATGGGCTCTCAAAGCCGGTCGCAAGAAAAATATTACCCTTTCAAGGGTCTACAACAACATGGCTGTTCTCTACTATGAAAACGGTCAATATGCCAAGGCAGAGCAATCCTGGCTAAAAGCCGAGGAGATAAGCGGCAACTTTCGCTATTTGCCGGTAAACAACCTTTGCAGGCTCTACCTTACCTGGGGCAAACTAAAAGAAGCTGAAAAGTATCTGGAAGAGGCAAAAAAATACAGCAAAGGCCGCATAACAAAACGGACAGTTTCTGAAGCCTACTACTACTTCAACCTGGCATCCTACAAAAAGTTCAAAGGTGACTATAAGGGAGCGGAAGAGGATTTCAAAAAATCCATAGACTCCATGAAAAACTTGCTGAGCAAGACCCATCTTTATTACACCCTGGTTCTCGCGGGAATGTCTGACCTCTACGTCAGCCAGAGCCGATTCGAAAAAGCCGAAGAGACAAACAGAACGATCTTAAAAACAAGACAGACCACTTTCGGCAACGAAAATCCCCAGGTAGCCGAAGCCATGGTTAATCTTGCCAATGTTCTAGCCGACCAGGGCAAATTTGGCGAAGCACGCAAATACGCCAAGCAAGCGACTGAGATCAACAAAAAGATCTTCGAAGACGGCGAAAATCTCTTTGTGGCAAACGCCCTCCATTCTCTAGGCAATATAAGCAGATTGGAAGGACGCTACGAAGACGCAGCCAAGCTCTTGAAAGAGACCCTGGCCATGGAAGAGAGAATCCTCGGCGAAGAGCTATTGCAAATCGCCAAAACCAAGCGAGATCTTGCCAGAGTCAAACTTGACCAATCCGATTACCGCGGCGCCGAAGCGCTCTTCCTGGCAGCGGCTAAGACAGTAAACTCCCTCACAGGACCGGACCATCCGGAAAGAGCCGAGCTATCGCGAGATCTGGGCAACCTTTACCTCCGAGAAGGAATGTACGACAAAGCCGAGACCTATTATCTAAAAGCCCTGGAACTGGCAAGAACAGTACTGGGAGAAAAAAACAGAGTCACCGCCGACAGTGCTCGCGATCTCGGCGATCTGTATAGCAAAAAAGGAAACAACGAGAAAGCTCTGCAATATCTAACCACCGCCCGTGATATCGACGTCAGCCTCTACGGTGAGGATGCGCCCCAGGTGGCGGCGGATTTGATGGCTATGGCGACAATCTATGACGCACTGGGAAGAGGTTCGGAAGCCACGCCTCTCATTGCCAAAGCTTCCGCCATCAAGCAGAAAGTGGCTGGAGGCGCTCCTGTATCCACCAGTCCGAGCCTGAAAGTTCCAGTAGCCTTCAACGATGATAGCAACATCGCTGTCCGGGAGAAGTGGGCTCTTGCCATAGGAATTAGCAACTTCAAAGATCCTTCTATCAACCTCAAGTATGCGGCTAAAGACGCCACAGACTTCAGCAATTTCTTGATTAACACGGAAAAATTCAAGAAAGACCATGTCAAACTGCTCACCGACGAACAAGCCACCAGGCAAAATATCATCGATATGCTTGGCAAAAAATGGCTTGGTCAAAGAGCCCATAAGAATGACCTGATAGTGGTCTATGTCTCCAGTCACGGCAGCCGCTCCCAGCAGGACGCAGGTGGAGTAAACTTCCTGGTTGCCCACGACACCGACAAAAACAGCCTGCTTGCCACTGGTATTCCCATGCAGTGGCTAACGAAGATGATCAAAGAACAGGTCCAGTCCGACAGGGTGGTGCTCATTCTCGATGTTTGCCACTCCGGCGCAGCCGCCCAGGGAGGCAAAGGACTGCACCGCATCACAGGTATGACCCAACCGGAGAATATGACTATCGGTAGCGGTCAGATGGTGCTTTGTTCCTCAAGAGCGGAGCAGGTTTCCTGGGAATCTAAGAAGTACGAAAACAGTGTATTCACCCGCAGGCTAATCGAAGCTCTACGAGTGAACAAAGAGGAGACCTCTTTACTGGAAGCGTATAAACGACTGAAGATCCTTGTTGAGTCAGAAGTCTTAAGAGACCGGTCCAACTTGCAAACACCTGTCCTCTGGAATAAAGACTGGAAAGGCAAAGACCCGGTTCTTGCCGTGGACACCGCCAGTGAAAGCAAGACCACAGACTAAGCAACAATCTAAAAAGAATAAAGCTAGTGCTTCCGACTCTCGAGCATCTTGCTTCGCACAAGAGCCAGATCGTACTCCATAAAGAATGGATTGCCACTCTTTAGCACCCACTGATAGTGGCGCGCGGCTTCGTCGGTCTTTCCCTTAATCTCCTTATCAAATCCGATGAACGCATGGGCTTCGGTAAGCCGGCTCTTATTTTTCTCCACGGATTTGAAAAGCTGGGCTTCGGAAATTTCTCCAGTTAAACAAGCAACAATCGGATAGGGCCAAAAGTCCTTAGTCACCAGCTTACCAAGCTTACTCTGCAAGTTCCGCAATGCTTCCTGATCTCCAACTCTTTTCGCTTCAAGGACACCTATGACGGTGCCGTAGACCAATGGCTCTCTCTTGGCGTGATCATAGGAAAATTTGTTCAATAGAGATAGAGAATCATCAATCGCGAAATTGTCCACATTTTGACTTTGATTTCGGTTGAAAATCAGGGAACCGTACGCACGATTTAAATATTCATACTCGCTGTTGAAAGTCTTGAAACTCTCTACTCTCTTTTGATCCCGCAGAGCATCCTCTTTTCTGCCAAGCCCATAAAGCAAGTAAGCTCTGCTCTCTAGAGCGCGAATCAGACTCGGATGCCTGTTTGCTCTGACCACGGCATCCAGATCGTGTAATGCATCCTTCTTGCGGCCCATCATTCGGTAGATTCTAGAGCGGTCGACAAGGAAGCCATGGTAACTATCACCGCCCAGTTTCAAAAGCTTTCGACAATTATCCAGAGAGATTTCATTCTTTCCGATAGCCCCGGCTGCCATCATCTGCACATAGTAGATAGCCGGATGCGAATCCCCCATGTCACGAGCCTTTGCTCCATCTTGAAGAGCAGCACCGTACATGCCCGCATGAAGCAGACATCTGGATCGTCCAATATAAAGGGAGCTGTCCTCAGGGTCGACTTGAATCGCTTTGTTAAAATACTCAATCGCTTCCGAATTCTTACCGAGCAGTCTCAAAAGCTCTCCCTTGGCTCTGTAGCCGAAAGCTTTGTCGGGATTCTTCTCGATGAACTTCTCAGCAAGCGGCAAAGCGGACTCTGGAGAGCGACTCTCTATCTCTTTTTCTATGGAGATAACTTTATAGCTGCCGTCAGTATCAAAAGGCGTTGTTTGCGCATACTTATAGATACCGAATACAAGCGCGGCGACCAGCGCCAAGCCCACAATCCGGATTTTATAAATAAAGCTTGTACGGTCAGGAAACACTGCAAGTCCAGAGAGAAAACCGACGGCCATTCCTCCAAAGTGAGCGGCATTGTCCAGGGGATACATGAAGCCCATCGCATAGGTGATACCCACCAGCATTAACACAAAGCGGTATATGCCTTTCATCACCTCTGCTTGAATATCGCGGCGCTTTCGAACATAGCATGCCACCAGTCCACCGATAACACCATATATAGCACCGGATGCACCAGCGGAGACCAACCCTGGAGTAAAGAGAAGACTGGTGCAGGAGCCGCCTAGACCGGATAGTAGATATAGCAAAAGATATGATCTTGAACCGAGGAGCTTCTCCGTGGGCACTCCGAATTGCCAGAGCACGAACATATTCAAAAACAGATGCATAAAGCCGATGTGTATAAAACAGAGCGTGAATACTCTCCAGGGCTCAGGACCCAGAGAAAGAGGTCCGAAATTGGCGCCCCATTCAAGAAGTAGTTCGTTGGTCGGGCTGAACAATGTGCGAAAATCCGAATCGGCGACCATTAAAGCGAAGACGACAATATTGAGCAGTACAAGCATCCGGGTGACCGGAGCACCATCTTGAATGTTCAAAGGTTCTAGAAAAGTGATGACATTGAAATTGAGCGCTCGCTTCTTGCCATCGCCTTCGTCAGCCTTTTCTACCCCGCTGTTCGACCCCGATGCCGAAGCATCTGCGTCCGGATACTCATTCACGCTCTCTGGATCTAGTGGCACCGATTAAAAATTCATCCACAATTCAATTAAGTCTGAATCTCAATTATAGTGAATATTTCAGCCGTTATCTAGAAGCTAAGTGGGGGTACTACGCATGGTAACTCGACCTAGACGACCCTGACAGGCTCTAATCAGCAGAAATCTGAAATCTGGTGAAATCGCTATAGCTCTATCCACTTGACGCCTGCGGCTATTTTTTATCCGACTCAGACTCAGCGCCAGAACCGGAATCAGATTTAGAATCAGTGTCAGAGTCAGACTCAGAATCGGCGCGGGATTTATCCACTGCCTCAGTCTCTGCATCAGAACCCGATGGTCCTTCTTTGTCAATCCTGGCGAGAGCGACCGAAGCTCTCTCATAGCCATTATCCAGCGCTTTCTTGTACCAGCTTCTGGCTTTGTCCAGATCCTTCTCGGTCCCCAATCCTTCTTCATAACAGAGACCCAGGTTGAACTGGGCAAAGTTAACTCCGCCTTCAGCAGCCCTGGTCGTCAGGTCCAACATCTTGGTCAGGTCCTTTTCCGTGCCTTGCCCCTTGCGGTAGAAGGTGGACAGCTCTGCCATGGCTAGACTGTCGCCACGCTGCGCCGCCCGGCTAAAGTATTTGATAGCCTGCTTCTCATCCGAGGGAGCGATGGTATCGTCTTTGTACAGCATACCCAGGGTAAAAGCGGCTCTGGAATCGGGAGTAAAATCGCTGACTTTGTACTTAATCAACTTCTCTCCGTCTTTGAAAGCAATCTCGCGCTGCATCGGCTTTTCGCTCTTCACATAGGGTTTGTCAGCCACTTCCTTAAGCAAGGCAATCCCATCATCGATGCGCTTGTCGCCGCCCCATCCTCGCAGATAAAATATCCCGAGGGTGGTTTTACCGGCATCATTACCCAATTTTGCGCTCTTCTCAAAGTATGCCCTGGCTTTTTCCAGGTCCTTGGGAGCACCCTCGCCCTGATAATAGGAATAGGCAAGGTTGAATACGGCTTTATCAAAACCGGAATCCGCAGCTTTCTTCAACCAAACCAGCGCCTTCTCCGGATCCTTTTCGACTCCCTCTCCATCTCGGTAAATCATATAGAGCACGTATTTGGCTCTGTCCAGACCGCTATTTGCGGCTTTCTCAATCATCGCCAGAGCTTCTTTGGGATCTCCTTTGACGTCATCGGACAGAAGAAGCAACAAGCCGATGTTTAAATATGCCAGAGCATGACCGCTTTTTGCAGCCCTTCTAAAATACTTGAGAGCCAGCTTGTGATCTTGCTCCACCGAGTCACCAGTTTTGTATAACAGTCCAAGGTCACAAGATGCCAGAGCATCAGCACAGTAATCGTCAACGTTAACAAGATCTCGACCTTCTTCGGTCAAATGATAGTAGGCACTTGCCCGGGGCGACTTGCTCGGCACATATGGCTTGCTCACTATCTCTTTTAGCATGGCAAGCCCCTTTTCAGTATCCTTTTCCACACCGGTGCCCTTGAGGTAGAAAACGCCAAGATTCACTTTTGCGAGATCATCACCAGCCTTGGTGGCTTTTTCAAAATACTTAATGGCTGCATCAACGTCTTTGGGAGTATAGTCTCCCAACAGGTAGTATTCGCCCACCACTCTCTGGGCCGCCGGATAATCATTGTCTGCCGACTTCTTCAACCACTCCAGCGCTTTTTTCTTGTCTTTCTCGACAAACTCCCCGGCTCCGCTCTCATAGAGTTTACCCAGGTTGTACTGCGAGACCGCATCACCTTTTTCTGCCGCAGCACGCATGAATGCAATACCTTTTTTCAGGTCTTTTTCGACTCCCATACCATTTACATAAATGGTGCCGAGGTTCGACTTTGCAACCACGCTGCCCTCTTTGTCGGCTATTTCGAACCACTTCAATGCTTCTTTGGCATCAGGTTCGACTCCATCCACGCCATCTCGATAGACAAAGCCTAAGTTAAGAGCCGCCTTGGCAGAGATAGAGGAAAGTTCGTTCAGCGGGTCATTGCTTTTCTTAATAGCCTCATCGCTTATAAGCTTCTCTTCCTTCTTTGAAGTGGCTGCCTGCTTTAGCAGTTTAAGACCCTTATCAACGTCTTTATCTACTACCACTCCCTGGACCAAAAGAATGCCTAAATTTGTCATTGCCAACTGGTCACCGGCAGCGGCAGCCTTTTCCCAGTATTCAATTCCTTTCTTGTCGTCCTTCTCGACTCCCTTACCTGTAATGTAGATATTGCCGAGATTGGTCAAGGCTGTAACCGATCCTTGTTTCGCCGCAATCTCAAAATACTTTCTTGCTTTCTCATAGTCCTGGGGAATGCGGGAACCGGTCATGTAGAAAACACCAAGCATGGAAGCAATGCCTTTTTCACAGTCCGGCTTTTCAACAGCTTTCTCCAGCCACTCAACTCCGGCCTTAGGATTCTGATCCACAGCCACACCCTGGTAATACATTTTGCCCAGCGTGACCATACAGGCGGTGTCTCCCCTGGTGGCACCTTTTTTTGCGTAATCGAAGCACTTGTCCATGTCTTTTTTGACATTGCCGAATCCATTGCCGTATATCACCGTCAACATATGGTCGGCAACTTCAAGACCAGCATCAGAAGCCACAGTAAAGCACTCCACCGCTTTCTGGGTATCTTGCTCTACCACAACCTTTTGATCCGCTCCCTTCTTGGCGGGAATACCGGTCATATAAATAAGTCCAAGGGCCAAAGCTCCGGCTCGGTCTTTCTGCGCGTAAGACTTCTTCGCCCAGTAAAATGCTTTTTCCGGATCTTTTTGAGAAGCGTTGTTCCAATAGAAAGCACTGATCAAAGCCTGGGCAAAAGAGTTTCCACCTTCAGCCGCTTTTGTCATCCAGTGCACCGCCGATTTAATATCTTTACCGACGCCGAATTCAGCTTTCTTATAGATCCGAGCCAGGACCAGCTGCGCTTCCAAATTGCCTGATTCCGCCAGCTTTTTCAGTTTTTCAAGACCTTCCTGCTGCTTTACTTTATTGCTCTTGTCGGAAAGTGCGTCCACACCGCTTTGCACGGCCGGACTCAGTTTTTTAAATCCTGCTTCTTCGACAAACTGAGAGAAGGTGACATCCCTCGCGCTAACCGGCAAAGCGCTCGCGAGAACAACGGCAACCGCTAGAAGATGTTTTCTCTTAAGTAATTTCATACTCTCTCTCCGTTCAAAAATGTTCTGCCCTGACGGATGACAAGGGCTCTAACCCTTTGGACAAACAGTCAAAGAGCCCATGATACACCAGGGAGTCGATTTATTTCAGGGGAGACTTGTCAAACAGAACAGAAAAGAGAAGACCAGCTACAAAAAGAAGCACCATTACGCCAAGGCTTACTTTCCACAATTCAACGCCCATCCACTTGGGCATTGTCTTGCGCCATTTGAATGTTGCCAGGGTGGCCGGCAAAAATGCCAGCAAGACAACATAGAGAGGATTGAAGATGGAAATCTGACCCCAGACCTCACCATCACCATAGGAGAAGGTAATAAAAGGATCATACCAGTTACTTTTAAACACTATCCTCTACTCCATCATCTGCGCCATGCACCACATACAATATCGCGTCATTAGCCGAATCACTTCTCTATTCCTAACTCCACAAACAAAGGTAAATGATCAGAACCGACATTTGGTCCGGTCTCCCGCCGGAGCACCTTAAAATCATCGCTGACAAGACAATGGTCTATACCAATACCAAACGGACCAAGAAACTGCGGCCAGGTCGCCTGTAGTCCAAAGCCTCTGGCAGAGTCTTTGAGACCGGAGTTCCGTAAAAGCTCGGAAAAATAAGGAGACCAGGCGCTCGTGTTCATGTCACCGGCAATAATAAGACTCTTGCTCAAATTTCTCTTGTGCAAGGCGATTTCATTGTATTGCAGATTTCTCTCTCGAAAATAGTGCTCGGATATTGGAGGAAAAACGTGGGCACCAATGAAAGAGAATTTCTTTCCTCCCTTCTCTAAAGTGGCAGTTACAGCAGGCAATCGCATGTATCCGATTGTGACCATCCGGGATTCCAGCACAGGAAGACGGGACATTACTATGATGCCGAAATTGTCTTCCCTGACAGACTCACCAGCGATCTTATATCCCCGCTCCAGCCAGTAGCGACTCTGCTCAGCCCAGCCTTTATCAACCTCTTCCAGCAATATGATGTCAGGAGAGTATCTGCCTATGCACTTCTTCACAAGATCGTAGCTTCTATTTTTGGAATTCAGATTAATCTGTAAAATCCCAAGCCTACTCTCCGTGGCAAATTTTGAAGAAGCGCTTGCTCGACTGGCTTCAGGGATATATAAAAAGACTATCTTTGCCAGACATATGGCAAGAAATGGCGCCACAGAGAGTGCCTGCCATCTCCTACCAGCAAGAGTCAGAGCCAGGCAAAAAGCAAGCTCCAAGATAAAGTATTGGGCGTAGAAATTGGTAAAAATATCTGGAATCCAGTTCTCCAGACTCAAAGCCGCAATACCAGTAAAGATCATGGCGGTGCCGACAAAAGGCCAACAAACCGGCATCATCCAGAAGCCTGCCTTGCCAAGCCAACGATTCGCTCTTGATTTGGTCTCCACCGTCTCTGCCATATCTACAAAATACATCCTGTCCCTGACTTGATCAAAGAGTTTACCAGCTCTTATCACGCAAATAAATGAAGCCCCTGATCCTCACTAATACATCTATTTCACACCCTAAAGACTTCGAATGTACGCCTTTCTGAGCCTGCTCTCATCAGCGCCTTCTCTAAAGAAAAGCCGTCGAGAGTAGTAAGCATGAAGGAGAAACCATTCCATGCTTAAATCCCTGCTCAAAGTTTCAATATCATTTGTCTTCTATGCCTTTTGCCTGGCGACCCTGGCGGGCTATTTCGGCCAACTGCATATGGCTCTGGAACTGCTAAGTCACTTCAGGCTGCAGTATTGTTATATCGCGCTGGCGTTCTCCATCCTTTTCGTCTTGCGAAAAGACTTTACCCACCTAACGATAGCTCTCTGCATCCTGACCCTGAACTTTGCCGCAGTTTATCCATACTACAAAACAGATCCCCGAATCAGTGAAGAACCGGTGACTGTGAGCACCCAGGCCGGTCTAAAAATCCTACAAATAAATGTCCAGGGCGGACTAAATATTCAGGTGCCAAGAACGATCAAACTAATAGAAGAGACCGCACCGGATATAGTAGGACTCTCCGAGATCACTCCTAACTGGAGTATTGTTCTGAACCGACAACTAAAAGGCTATCCATACCGAGTGGTGGAGCCACGCCACGGCGGCATCGGATTCTACAGCAAAGTACCCCTCACCGACTTTGAGATCAAATATACAGGCAAGATAAAACGCCCCAGAATACTGGCACATATAAAACGCAACGGCTATGAAGACACCTTGCTTGTCCTGGCCCACACCGTGATCCCAATCAGGTACGGCAACATGCGAAACATCGAGCTGAATGCCATCGCCAACGATATCAAAGAACATAAAGGACCGGCAATTATTTTTGGTGACCTTAACACCACTTCCTGGTCTTACTACTTTCAGAAACTACTGAAAGAGACAAAAAGCCAGGACAGCCAGGTAGGTTTCGGCATTGTGCCGACCTGGTCTGCCACCAGGCGACCGCCTCTGATTACCATCGATCACCTGCTTGCCACCGCGGACTTCAACATTATGGATAGAAAAACTCTCAAGTCCGTAGGCTCCGATCACTTCCCGGTGCTGGTCAAACTAGCCTACAAATAAAACAAGGAACGAACAAAATGCCTTTCACCCTTTCCCACACCGTAGCAGTATTTCCGCTAAAGAAACATTGTCCACGCCACCTGGACTTTCTTGCCCTTCTCCTGGGCAGCATGACTCCGGACCTGCCCTACTACTGGCATGATTTCATACTCGCCAGCAAGTCTCACTCCCTTCTGGGAAGCTTTGTTCTCTGTGTTCCCTTGGGACTTGCCGCTTACCTTACGATCAAATACTTCTCCAAACAGATTGCCGAATACTCCTTCAGCCCTTTCAGAGAGTTCCTGGAGGAACTCGGCTCAGCCAAGCTAAAGCCAGCGAGTATCACAATCTCCCTTTTGATAGGAGCATGGACCCACAACCTCTGGGATGGTTTTACCCACAGCAAAGGCTGGTTTGTCTGTCGCTTTCCAATTCTAAAAACACCGCTACAAGACCTACTCCCCTTCACTCTCAGAGGCACGGAGTTAATTCCGACATATTCCATACTCCAGCACACCAGCACTTTCATAGGACTCATCATCATCGCCTTCGCCTTGAAGCGATACTACCGACCGCAGAGAATAAAGAAATCCCTACCGGAAAGCAAAGTGCTCTATCTGTGGCTCGCCATAGTCGTCGCATCCATCACTGTCTTCTCCATTCAATTTCTTCCCCAACTCAATGCCACCCTTGCCGAGCCCCAATTATTGCGACGCTACGTCTTCTTTGCCGTGGTTGCCCTGGTTCGAAACGCCGTGCTCCTCTTTGCTCTCTGCGTGGTCTGGAAGCATGTCCTGGACAAAATGGGAGTTAACAAACCACTAGACAGTTAAGCCTGCGCAAATCTATGGGTTATAATATTGACCATATGCCATAGACGCATAAAAGAACCCTGAAGACAGGCGAAGGCCTGTTCCTAATATGTCAAAAAGCGCAAGAGAAAGAGTCGCGGAGAAAGCGGCTCGATTAATTGTAGATGGAGTAGAAAACGAATACCTGGACGCCAAAGACAGAGCAATAATGATGTTAGGTCTCGATGCCACCAACCATCGACCTACCAATAGAAAGATACGCGATTATATTTCCCTGCTCACGAAAGAAGAGCTTGGAAGCGAGGAAGTAAACCGAAGACTCAAAGAGATGCGCCTCATCGCCCTTGATCTCATGCAGATTCTGGACGACTTCGACCCCTTCCTGATAGGTAGTGTACTGTCAGGCCAGATACGCACCACTTCCGATATCGACCTGCACGCATTTTCCGATGACCAGTGCGAGATCATGCAAAACCTTGAAGACCAGGGCTACGAAGATGTGGAAGAAGAGCTCATCGAAAACCAGAAAGGCCGATTTATTCACTTGAAGTGGAAAGAAAAGATTTATCCCGTGGAAATAACGGTTTATCCCTGGAGCTGGCGAGACATTGTACCGATATCATCAATTACCGGACAGCCAATGAAAAGGGCGGATGTTCTTGAGGTGAAGAGGCTTTTAGCCCGTTCTTAGAGTAGCGGCAGAGCAGCATGAAAAGAAAAGCAATTTCCGCAATAGATCACTGCGGGTATATTGGTAATGTCGCTTATCCAAGAGGTAAAAATGATAACCAATTTCATCAGCGAGCTATTCAACAGCATCAAGGGCAGGAACTTAAATGCTTGCCCCCACTCATGCCCCCAATGCGGTGGTCAATGCCTTTGCGATGGTCGTGGACCACATAGATGTCCCCAAAACCACAACTGGTAATTTAACACCTGATTCGGTATCAAAGGTCCGGTGCGATGCTGGAAGAGTACTCTTTCCAATGTCCGTATTGCTGGGAGTCTATCACTATGCTCCTCGACTGCTCCGTGGAAAGCCAGAGCTATGTCGAGGACTGCGAAGTTTGCTGCAATCCAATCACCGTTTGCTATCGCGTAGAGGCTGGTTTAGTCGAAGACTTCAGCGCAGAGCCGCTTGGACAGTAGAGAAAACGCAATCCCTGAAATTAGGGTGCAGAAAATACTTACTTCGAAACAGCCTCGTGGTCACAAACATAGTCTTTTATATTATTGACCTGTTCTTCCCAACCGCCGGTGTTCATTTTGAAGGCTTCAGCTCTTCTATGTTCCGGGATTTTCTCGAAGCCGGACTCCGTAACAGTGACTTTAGTCGTTGCACCGGACTCTTCCAGGAAGAATTCAACCAATGTTGGTGTCTCTGATGAATAGTCGATGTTCGGATCGACGGCATAGGGATGCCAGGTGAATGAGAACAAAGATTGAGGATTTATCTCTTGTACCATTACGTTCCAGGATAGATTCTCATAACCGGGATAAGTAAGCTTACCTTTAGCCACCTGCCCTTTCACAAATGGCTCTTCGACCTTCACGCAAAACCACTCTCCGAACTGTTCATGATCCGTCAATGCTTGCCAGACCCTGGATAAAGGCGCACTTATTTCCACTGACTTGGTTATTTTATTGCTCAATTTGTTGGACCTCCAAAGACAATTCTGCAAACCCGAGATACTCTTTAGCGTACTTATTCAAATCCACTTACCCCAAACGACTAAATGGACATTAGAGCTTAAGCTTATTCTTAAGCCAGGCACGCAATCGCGGAAAGTGTTGGGCTACCAGCGCCGTATCCTTACCCTGGGCGCCCATCAGACCGGCGAAGGTCTCCGCTACCGCTTCCACCGAACCTTTAGGGCCGATGGTGGTGTAGTACCACAATCGAGATTTAACCGCAGGACTCATACTGTTGACGTCATCGGTATGGACAGTGATTACTTCCTGACTGGCAGAGAACTTGCCCATACTCCAGTCGGTTGCGTGGCCCAGTTCGTGGTAGAGAACATTCTTGATACCATCGGCGGCAAATCCATTACCGAGGTTTTTGGTGCCTTTAACTAATGGGCGGTCGTATATATAGACATTCTGTTCATAGCAACGAGCAGCATCCTGAGCCATATGCAGCCCTTTGGCATCCATATTCTTCATGGTGTCAGGCCATTTGTCGGTCATATTCGGAGAAAGATTGACTGTGGCACCACCTCTATCAAGAGCTTCATATACATTTGGTGGCAGCCGGTCAACAACATCAGTCACTAAATTAATTGTGCTCTGTCTTACGGGTGGATGATCGAACCTTGGCTTAACAACATAGATTCTATGTTTGAACTCTTCTTTTCCTCCGGAAGTCGGCTGGTTGACGGCAGAGGCAGTACCACCGGCGGCATCAGGCTGATGAGCCTCTTTGCTGAGCCTGGTGTTCAAGAAAGTGACCATTTGTCCCGAAATCTTAGCGGTTTTAGCATCCGGCCTGGCGTTCAAGGTCGCCATATACTCGCCTTTGGCAAGAGCCGGCTGATTCATTTTGACATAAGTGTTGGCAAGCTCATAATGAGCCGGCCAGTAATTGGGGCTGCGGCGCAGGACCATCTGAAAGTAACGCCGGGCTCTCAGATAATCGCCCCGCTGATAATAGGCAATTCCTTTACTTAGCAAATTGGCGGCTAGAGCAGGAAGAACACCAACTACTAAAACAACCAGGGATAACAATAAAATTCTACCCGGACCGGACTTCATCAAGGGAGTAATTCCTTCAATATTCTCAGACCGGTTCATCATACAACATTGTCCGCACTACGTTCCCTGATGCGACCACAGAAGGCGAAATTGAAAGAGATTCAAAATTAGAAACCAATAAAAAGTAAAAGAAGAAGAAGTTTAACGCAACAGTAGACAGAGTAAGTCATTAAAGGAAACAGTGTCACAAGGCAAGCAATACGAACACCCCTGGATTTAATGCGAAAGGATTTTATCCAGTAATAGATTGGAGAGCATGAAGATACTACAGCAAAGTAACCCGAAACAGCATTGATACACTCGATCATCGAGAAAGTTTCGGGCGCCCAGAAGAGACCAATCACCAGGGAAAGTACCGCGATGCCTGCAGCAATCTGCCATAGACTCCTCTTTCTGGATAATCCAGAAAGCAACTTGAAGCTCCTACCGGCAATTTCCCCGGCCAAAGTGAAGCCCAAAATTGTCCAAACAAAACCATAGAACATATAAAGGGCATTCCAGAGAAATTCGGAGACGTAGTTTAGAGTAGGCATAAGTTTGAAACATCCTGGAAAAGGCTTAAATCTATCCGGCTAGATTAGCCTCAGAAAAAGGCAATAGGTCAGCCTCCACCAAACTCAAGACTGACCCAGGGGCCAGCCAAAACCGAATAGCAGTCTCATCCAATTCCAACCTATCATAAAAAGTGCCGGTGTAAGAACCACCAGAATAGAGGTCCTCATTTTTGAAGATTCCCTTCGATAGGCTCTTATCCAATAATAGATAGGACCAATATTAAAAGCCGCTACAACCAAAACAATGGTTCCACATCCCAAAATAGCCCAGGGAATTTTAGTAGGCCAGAAAATCCCGGCGCCAACAGAAAGCAACGCGATTCCGACGGCAACTTGCCAGAGGCTCTTCTTCTCCCATCGCCTGGCAACCCACTTGATAAAGACCTTGAACATATCAAAGACAAAATAGAGCGCCGTAATGGCAAGGACACAGGAGTAACCTATTGCCAAACAAGAAAGAACAAAATTGAACAGATCTCCCATAAGGTCACTCCTCCTGACCTGGCGATGAAGCTAGAATAACCCCATCAGAAATTCACGCATGGTGCAGATGATGCCGACCGCCACAAAAAATGATGTGACCATCAATCCACACCAGCTCAGAATGCTGATCAGAAAAAGCGGAAAAAGTCCCACCAGCAAAATATTTCTGCTCCTGAGCGCACGATTGTCGAAGGCTCTAATCCAATAATAGATAGGCGCCACGATAAACATAACAAGGCTGAAAATGCATACCGCACCGAAAACTATTGGGACCCAGGGTACATTCGGAATCCAACACAATCCCGCAGCCAGGGACAAGCCCGCGATTCCGAAAGAAACCTGCCAGAGATAGCGCTTGCCCCAAAGTCCATGCAACCACCGACAGGCTCTATAAAAGACTTCGCCGGTGAAGTAAATGGAAGTGATCCCCCAGACAACGCTATAGATACTGCAAGCGATGACCATAAATGTCGAAAGTAAGCTCTTAATATCTTCCATCAGTCTGGTGAGCCTCCTGCCCTTTTTCGATTATAGCCCAGGCAAATCGACCGAACCAAAGCCCCGGTAAAATTTACCCTCTAAATGAGTTTGAACAGGTAAAGTTCGCGATCTTTAAAATTTACTTGCTTTATGAGGGCGTTGCCATCTTTATCCACCGCCACAACGACTCTGAGACTGTCTCTGTTGGAAAGTTTCCGGCCCCGCCCTTCTTCCACGTAGACTTTCTCCAGTCCGTAGTGAACATAGGAGACCTTAGAACTAGAGTTGTACCACTCGTACTCTCCCTTCAGGACGATCTCCCCTGTTCCCAGCTCCGGAAGCGAACGGGTCATCCTCACGGCACTCCAGTCCGAAGTCTTTCCGGCGCCTTTTCTCAAGACCACATAAACTCTCTCGCCTCTCTTAAAGCTTCCTTGAACAGGGACCTCAGAGAATTTGTACCTCATCGTCACATAGTCACCACGGAAGATATCCCGGGGGTCAAAGGGCACCGTATTAAATACTACTTCTTGTCCGGTGTCAGCCAGAGAGAGCCGAGGAATTACAAGCCCCGTCAAGATAACCAGTTGCAAAAACAATGCCAGACAAAACAGAAGTTTTCTTCTTCTCTTCAGGAAGTTAAGACACTTACCTTCTCTGCGACTTCCATCAAATTCTCTAGAATTCATTATCATATCCCCTGTCACAACTAGTTGGAACCCGCCGCCGAAGCAGTGGAGCCACTCTTACCAAAACCTGACATCAACTTTCTTCTCTCCCCTTCGGTGACCGCGCCCACCACCATCAATACGATTCCTCCCACCAGAAAGAATATGGAGCGGTTCATCATGGTGAAGAAGAAGTCGAAGTATCTGGCGAGAATATCGAACACGAAAAACACCAGGGCATAGTTAATGACCGCGGGACTCTTGAGACGGCGCAAGCCGCTATAGACCAGACCGGCGATTACAGCCAGAAAGAGAATGTTGAAAGCTACTCTCTGGGGAGTTTCCGGCAGCCCCATGAACAGCCAGGGAATCAGGGTGAGAAAAGCGCAGGACAATGACTCATATTTGAACTCGGGCAGTCTCCAGGCAACTAGCATGGAAGAGATAAGAGCCGAGCATAAAAGTAGAGCGAATATCCATTGATTCTCGGCCACTTTCACGGTCATCTCACTGGATGTATATGTCAGAAGCGCACCCAGGACACAGATCATCGAAGCCGTCAGGGTGGAAGACCGGAAAAGAGGCTGGTGTTTGTTGACCCAGAGATAGATTGCAAACACCGTTGTGCCGTAAAGTAAAGCCGCCATCAAATGAAGCGGGCAATGAATGACAAACCAGCTTCCGCCGAAGATCATGGTAATCCAGGCGATGGAACGACTCTTCAAGAACCAGGTCAGGCCGATGGACAGGGCAAGAGCCGTAAAGAAAGAGAGCGTCTGACCGGTGGTCAGATGACCATAGTCGAAGCTGTTATTAAAATTGAAAGACCACATGCAGAAGAGAACCGATGAGAGAATTCCGAGAGGAAGCGACCGCAGTGCCAGGGCAGACAGGATAGTTCCACCGCCCCAGAGCAAGAGCCCATCTGCAAAGTGGGTATCTATGTTGAACATCTGCGAGATAAGCCAGATGGCAGCGCCGTAGAACAGCCCGCCCAAGAGAAGCAACGCATCTCCCAACCGGGGACGATTTGCCTTGCCGAAACGCAAGCGCCATCCCGTGTAGTTGGCCACAGCTATGGCGACAAGAATAAGCAATAGTTTCAGCCCAACGGCCATCATGTGCCAGTTGGAAGCCAGGAACAGTATTACTCCGAGCCCTATCAAGATAGCGCCTATGATGCTTAAAGCACCGGAAATATTAGGACCTCTCTCCACATCCGGGTATAGCGCCCGCAACTTCTCCGCCAGTTCAAGATCCACTATTCCAGCATCGAACCAGCTGTTGATCTCATTTGCCACCAGCTTTCGCTGTTTTCTATTTAAGTGATGAAAACTGGTCTGTTCCATAATAAGGAATCCCCCTGACGGCAGTTTGCCTGCATAAGCGCACAATTCAAGGTTAGTCTTTTGGCGATATCCTATGGTGGAACCGCAAACAGTTTTTGAACTGTTAGAGCCTCTTCTAGGAAGCGCGCCTTTGCCTGTTTGCGTCGGAGCTGCTGTCTGAGCTGTAAATAATCGCGCACTCAAAGCGAAATGGTTCAAGGCTCTCCGTGAGAACCAACCTTGCCGCCACCTCGACTCCGTGGACAGTTCGCAGTGAGACCCAGTGACAATGCCCTCGGTCACCTTTTCGAAACGAATCTAGAAGATCCGGAGTTTCTCCGGAAAGCAAATCTTTCAGGGTAACTGGCTTCGATAAGTTCCTATCTGTCAGGCCCAGCAGTGAACGGGAATAGTCATCGATCTGCTTCAGATGGCCCTGGTAGTCAAAGGAGAGCTGACCAACCGGAAGGTCTTCCATCATACTGTGCATATGATGGACGCTGGCGGCAAGAAGAAGCTCGCTCAACTCCCGCTGCCGACAAAGATGTTCGGCGGTTGCATTTACGGCGGCGATAAAGGAGGAGGATGCGTTCATTGGAATGGTGCGGAACGAAAGCACAGTGAGACCACCGGCGCCACCATAGTTGAAAAGCACCGGCCCAGTCGTTATGCGAGCTAATCGGACGAGAACCGACTTCTTGAGGATTGTGGCTTCTATATTCCCCTGGTTCGTGGCAATTTCGTGAAATAGTCCGCTGCCAGTGCCAGAATTTTTTCTTGGAGAATGAAAGATAGGGAACGATGCCCTCTGACAAGAAACTAGTCCGACGCCTCGATGAAATCCGTTAACTCCGAATATGGCTCTATGGGCTTATCCGTAACGATGGAAAGAGAAGTACCTTTAAGCTTTACCAGTTCCGCTATTGCCTCTTCTGACACGTTCGAACAGCCGTGAATGATGAGACTCTTCAATTCTTTGCACTCAGCCAGCCGAACTATCGATTTGTCAGTAAATTTAGCCCATCTAAAAGCGAGAGAATCTATCGACTTCTGCCGAACAATGGCTTCCATATCTTTGTCATTCAGGGGAAGACCGGCCAAATTCAAATGCTTGAAATTTCTGCAATCTTGCAGTATGTATCCCAACCGACCGGGCTTCATCGGCAAATATTGAATATTCAAAACAGTCAACCCTTTATGCTTCGCTGTTATGGGAACGACCGACTCAGCGTCTAACTTCTTGCAGTAACCAACGGTCAGAATCTTTATCTCCTTCAGATCCGCTAGCATGCTCAATGAAGATGGCGTGATGGTGGTGGCATTCAAAAAGATACTGCTTAAGTTTTTGCAACTCAGTAATGTGCTTACATCATCAGGCGACAACGGCAGACCATCTAATCCAATAGCGTGCAATCGAGACATTCCGTGGAGACAAGTTATGTCACCTGCTTTTAACTTGTCGCACTCGGACAAATCCAGACTGGTCAAAGTGGAAATCTCTCTGATGAATTTTATGCCATCACCGGTAACACCTGTTTCAGTCAGACTCAGTGACCTTAGAGGGGTACTCTTAAGATGTCTTAAGCAGTCATCATCTATCTTTGCGCCAGCCAAATAGAGCTTATGTATCGGTAGCTTAGCCAGTTCTGAAAAACTCTCACAATCAATATTATAGTCACGTAAACACAGCCTATCGTATGGCTCTATGGACCGCTCTTTTCTATATTTGCTCTTCAGATCATCAACCACAAATTTCAAGATATTCTTGTTCGATTCAACTGTCCCACCTTCCATTCGTGGCAAGTAGTACACCCCATCTTCGAACTTCATTGATCCATAAATAATTCGACCTGGCGACACTAATGTCGCTTCTCTCTCCGTCTCAACAGGCTTCAACTTATTTCCGGCAGAACTAAAAGCGAATAAGAGTCCGATCAGAAGGATCACACTCAGGCAACCGGCTAAGAGCCAATTGACCATATTAGAATTTTTGCTCTTACTATGTCTCTTCTCAACAACAACTTCACTCTCTAATCTGTCCTCTTCAGTACTGACTAGAGCAGCAAGAGCCTCTTTAAATTCGCTCATAGAATTGAACCGGTCTTCCGGAGACTTTTCCATTGCTTTGCGCAATAGCAGATTAACTCTTGCGTTCAAAGAGGAATGATCGCCTGGATTCAACTCCGGCAAGTCTTCTTCGCTATGCAATCTCAAAAGCTCAAGAGGATCTTCCGCGTCGAACGGCGGCCTTCCTGACAGAGCCTCATACAACACACAACCAAGCGAATAAACTTCGGAACGCCTATCGTATGGCACCCCTCTCCCTTGATCCGGACTCATATAGGCAGGGGTGCCGACAAGGGTTCGCCCCTGCACCACCGTTGTATCCTGGGAGACCCCCGCCGTGGAAGCCACTCCAAAATCAATGAGCATAACTTCCGCTTCTTCTATGCTCAAACCAGTCAAAATAATGTTTTCCGGCTTGATATCTCGATGAAAAATTCTCAGGCTATGGGCATACTCAAGGGCGTCACAGAGCTGTGAAAAAATTTTTCCTGCCTCTGCAATACTTAGTGAATTCTCTTTAGCAAGGTAATCTTTGAGCGTCACCCCAGGAGCGAAGTCGAGTACCATATATGGTGCTCCGTCTTCCGTACAACCAAAGTCAAGAATGCGAACTATGTTGGGATGATCTAGCTTGGAAGTCGTGCGAGCCTCGTTCTGAAAGTCCACAGCTTGGGCGGCATCAATTATTTTTAAAACTTTTACGGCTACTCTCTTGCCCAGGTGTCTGTCTTTTGCTAAATACACCTCACCATTGGCGCCGGAGCCGAGGGCATAAAAGGGTATATAGCGCTTCACCGGGAACCTGTCAGCCGACAAATTCAACTCTTCCGACTCTAGCTCATCTATCTCAAAGCCGTCGAATACCCGGGAGAAGAATTCTCTGGCTTCTTGCCGAGCTATTGGC
>MDTD01196595.1_pt1 | contig 25951 bp, 34 predicted proteins | sample 811221 | NCBI WGS metagenome assembly MDTD01 (sample SAMN05326646, study PRJNA326480) | marine metagenome | isolation source: seawater | place: Pacific Ocean: South West | collected 2011 | reverse complement strand
TTTGCGCTTTGCTTCCTCGGCTTCCTTAGCTTTGCGCTTTGCTTCCTCGGCTTCCTTAGCTTTGCGCTTTGCTTCCTCGGCTTCGCGACATGGGATTAATGTGTTCAAAGCTCCTGGATCAATCGGACGCTTATCACGCGCATCTCTCTGTAAATCATTACGCCACTTCTCAGCCCTTTGACGAGCTTCCTCCTGTTTCCGTGCAGATTTATTCGCATCAGGTCCAAGAATTTGAATTCCCTGTCGAACTCTGTGTGTCGCCGAGATGGCGTTTTCCCGATGGTTACTGAGTGGTCGCGCTTGTTCGGTAGCGTGTTTCCAATTAGCGCGGCGGGCGGCCTTGTGCGCTTCATCGGCTGTATGCGCCTCCTCGGATTTGCGTTTGCCACGGGGATCGAATTTGGATATGACACGGATCCCACTTTTTTTTACTCCTTGATCTACCATGGGTCGTGAATCGTGAGAATGAGTGATGGGTCGTGACCCGTAAGCAGAGGATCGGTGCTGCGAAATAGGCGACCTAGGGTCCCCTTTCTGCCCGTGCCCGTGCGGGGTAGACGCGGGATCGCGCGGCCGCGCGCCGTTTATGATATCATACGCGGTGGGAAACAGTTTCAGCAGATCTCGGAAATAATTCTCCATCTGCCTCGGGCTCGCTTCATGGACCACGATATCACTGTCGGCGAACTGGTCGATGAGGTCGACGAGATCCTCGTTGACCCCACCCCCGTCGAGGCCCCCTTTGTGCGCGTTCCGAACTATACCATCGAGGTACGCTCGCAGCTCGGTTTCACAGTGGTCGAATCTCTGCTCACTTGGGACGTATTCGCGAATAAGGTCTCTGAATTTATTGCGCGCTCGTTTTAGTTTCTCTTCTTCGCGCGCGTCAGGTGCCATGGCGCGCGTCGCGTGCGTCGTTATTTAAGGGACGCGACGGGGTGCCGACCCCTTTTTTTCATTTTTTTCCAAAACGCCCGTGATTTTTTATTTAATGATCGCATGTATTTAATCCCATAAAGATCTATCATTTTCCGAAGAAATTCACGCGCGTTGCGTGAAATTTCGTCATTGACGCGCGCGCGCCGAGGCTATAGCGCGTCGAATCACCGCCGATGTATCATTAACACGTTTCTTTGTTCTAAAATTGACTCGGGTCGTGAACCGATCGCGCATGGAATAATCTATTTTCTTAAACTCAAGGTGCGCCGGCAGCCCTGAACAAGCTGCCGGCGCATGCGATGGAAATACCGGCCGCGCGCGCGCCGAGGCTATCGCGCGTCGAATCACCGCCTACGCGTCATCAACACCCCCCTTCGCCCAAAATCGACTCGGGTCCTGACCCAAGCGCATGATAGAATCTTCTATTTCGTCTAACTCATCCCACGTCGCGGCGGTCCGCGTGTGAATCGGTTCGTCGAGGAGTTCGCGATACCGAAGCTCGAGTCGTCTGTTGCGTACGATCGGTTCGACGGGGGCGAAGATCGGTCGCGAGTAGACGTCCTCGTAGACACGACGTCGGATCGCGTCGCGTCGCGCCTGGCGCGCGTACACGGCGATTTCGGCGACCGAAAGCATGTGATGTATTATTACTGCTGGTTATTTTTTATCAGTGTATTACATAAATATGGTACCACTTCCCAAGAAAATCTTGTCCAAAATGAATAAACGCGAAATAACAAAGTATGAGCGACTCAGAAAGGACGAGGCTAAATTATTTGAGAGTTTTGATAAGGCGCAGCGCGCGTCCACTCAATATTCCAGAAAGCTCGATAAGATGAAGCAACCGACCACCGCACAAAAGAAAAGGGATCAACGGCTTATAAATGCTGGTTTTAGGGCTATGCACTTTGCTCACAAGAAAAGCGATGAGTTGAGGGAATTTGAGAAAATTATGAAGAAAAAGCATATGTAACACGGGTATAGAGAGAAGGGGCGATCCGTAGGTAAGGGAAATAGATGGGTAATCGATCGATCGTTCGAGACGAGACGTGGAAAGCGTGCTTGAAAGATGCATATACATCTTTCATTTACGACGACATGCCCGTCGACGCGAAGAAAACGAAGATGATTCGGTACGCGAACGCGGTGTGGTGCATGAAGGCATCGTACGCGGACTTCGCGTCCAAGAAAGACTCGCGACGCATGGAGACGATCTAAAATTTTGTGTATGTAATATAAATAAAAATGCTTTTCGATGCCGAGAGTCTTCGACCCGTGATCATCGCGATGTCCCTATACATCGCGATAATGGTGATCGTTCCTAAAATCGCGAAGAGACCGACGGGTATCGAACTGATCGACGATCTGACCATGAGCATCATCGCACAGAAGGACGCAATGGCATCAGGGGCAATTCTGATAGGGATCATCGTCATCGCGACATTCTACATCAACGAGGAACTCTCGTAAGACGTTCGGACGCCCCACGAGTCGTTTCGTGTGTTCGTGATCCATGTATTGTAGTCGTTTCTCGTAGGCATCGGTCATGAACGCCAAGAGTTGGTCAAAATTCGGCTTGCCCCACGTGGTGCCGGCCTTGAATAAAAAGTCATCCTTCACCAGATCTTGACGTTCACACTCGATCATGTATGGTGTATGTATGTATTCGCTCGACCCCCCGAACGCCGTCGTGATCACGGGTTTGTCGCGGACGGCGGCTTCGACGGCGCCCATACCGACACCCTCGGACTTTGAAAATGCCACATAGCAATCGCCCAGGCCGTGGATGATATCCATGTCGCGATCACTCACCAGACCGTTGATGACCTCGACGTTCGGGAGTTTGATTTCCACTGGTCGATTACACGTCGCTTTGACCAGGAGCCGTGCGTCGGGTTTGTTTAGACGCACGAACGCTTCGAGGATCGAGTTGAACTGTTTTCGGTCATCTGCGACATTGCCGATGTGGTAGAACGTGTATGGACGCTGGGGAATGTGTGCGTGGATGACGTAGAACTCCGTCTGCGGGAACTGGCGCGAGAGCACGTCGCGACAGAATTCGCTCGGGACGGCGATTCGGTCAAAGTGTTCGCATATCAGGCCATAGTCCTCGTGCACTGGATCTGTCTCGCACACGGTCATACACGTGACCTTTTTGGCCTTTGCCTTGATGCCGGGTATGTGCACCAGCGTCGATTGGACGGGGATGACAAAGATAAATGCGTGGTCCGTCTCGGGAATCTCCTGACCGAACTGGTAGTACGTCGCATCAGGAAACAGGGGGAGGTATTTATGACAATGTTGACCGATGCCCGACGCGAGTGTTGGACCGACAAATATCATGGCTCTTTTTATTAAATAAAATTTCTTCTCTAATATCAATACACAACATCATGGCCATCGAACGTATCATCGACATGATCAAGCAAGAACAAGACGGTAACCGCATCGATAAGGACAGACTCGTCGCCATTCTTCTCGGCATGGCCGAGGAATTGGGAGGTGCTCTCAGTGGATCGGTCAAGGGGTCGAGCGTCGCTGGTCCGCGCGGTCCCCCTGGTCCCGCTGGTCCCGCTGGCCCCGCTGGCCCCGCTGGCCCCGCTGGTCCTGCATGCGAATGCAAATCTAAATGCGCCCAGGGCGCCGCCCCGAAGAAAACCACGACGAAGAAGTCGTCTTCCAAGACCGCGAAGTCCACCGCCGCCGCGTAAGCATCACTCGTCGCGATTACGAAGTTCATTGAACGTCATGAAAAATAAAGCAAGTTTGTAACTTAGAAAACAAATGAGCGTTTCCGTATAATTGAATTGAAATGGGAACAGGTGAAATCCATTAGACACCGTTTCAAAAACAGCCGCCCCGATGGGAGCGAATAACTGTTTTTGAAATGGGTTTTCTTCGACCTCGTCGACGTATTTCCCCAACATATCGACATAGGCGATCGACGCGAGTGTCCCGACGACGGAAGACGCCCCGCCTGTGATTCCGTTGAGTCCCGTGTGCACGACGCCCAGTGCGACGCCGCATTTCAGTGTGTCTCGTTTCAGGGTACGTTTGATATCCTTATACGTCTTGGGGCGCTTGCCTGCGGTGACGTGGATGGCGTGCCGCGTGAGACCCACCATTAATCAAATATGTGAAATAAATTAGAGCGATTTCGCGAGATGCGCGTCGAGTGGCTCGGTGCGGGCTTTTTCTGTCGCGCACCGACCGATATCGTTATCAAAGCGAGCGATAGCTATGAACATTTCTTAATTATGAAATATGCACGCCTGAGACTCACTCATTTCGCCGATAATATAGGGTACGCCCGCGTCATTCGTGGGAGGGGGCGATGGGTGTGTCGATCGTGTTTTAGGGATGATATTCAACTACACGCCAATCCTAAAATTTTAGGGGAAATACAAATTGGGAGACGCCGACTTACACCGATAAATTCACGCGCGATATCACTGAATGAGCTTCAAGCGTTTTGTGATTATTTACGACGGCACATATCTCGAGAGCGTGCGGGGCGCGCCATAACGTGACGCGTGACGATGAAAGAGATCGTCGAAAAGCTATCGCACGTCGACCACGTGCTCAAGCGCCCCGATTCGTACGTCGGTTCGACGTCGCTCGTGGCCGAAGAGTATTGGCTATTGAACGCGGACGCGACGGGGTTCGAAAAACGGCTTATTAGATATTCACCCGCACTGCTCAAGATATTTGATGAAGTTCTGGTGAACGCCATCGACCGCAACTCCCTGTACCCGAAGGACGTCACGTCGATAAAGATAGACGTCGACGCGTCCACGGGCGCGATCACGATCGAAAACAACGGGCCGTTGGGCGGTGTCGCGGTCGTGGAGAACGGCAAAGAGAACGCGTACAATCCAGAGCTTGTTTTCGGTCATCTCCTCACATCAACCAATTACGATGATACACAAAAGAGAATAGTTGGTGGTCGGAACGGGTACGGTGCGAAGTTGGCGAATATCTACTCACAAGACTTTGCGATCAAGGTGAAGGATCCCGTGAACAAGGTTTTGTACACACAAAAATGGACCAAAAACATGTCCGTGCGTGGCGAGCCGAACGTGAAGGCGTACGCGAGTGCGACTGCATCGGTCTCAGTGACGTTCACACCGGATTGGAAAAGGTTTCACATGGACGGGATCGACGCCGCAATAGTCGACGTGTTTCGGAAACGTGCGTGGGACGCCGCTGTGTGTACGTCGCCGCAGTGCAAAATCAAATGGCGCGGGGAAGCTATTTCGGCGCTCAACTTTGAAAAGTTCGCCAAGATGCACACCGGTTTGGAAAAAATGTTGACGGTGGTGACGGATCGATGGACGGTATCGATCGGTCCTTCGCCCGATTCCTCGTTCGAACAAGTGTCGTTCGTCAATGGTATCTCGACCACGAAGGGTGGAACACATGTCGATCACGCGGCGTCGGTCGTCGCCGGGGGTGTCATCGCCGAACTCTCAAAGAAAATTCAGCTTAAACCTCAACAAGTGAAGAATGCGTTTTGGATATTTGTGAAGGCGACGCTCGAGAATCCAGCCTTTTCGTCACAGGTCAAGAGCGAGTGTACGTCCAAAGTATCAGAATTTGGCTCTAAATTTGAACCACCGTCAAAGACGTATTTCAAAAACGTTCTGAAGACCGGCATTCAGGAAGAGTTGATGCTACTGTCGAAAATAAAAGACATGAAATTGCTCGCGAAATCCGACGCGTCGAACGCACGCAAGAGTAAAATCACGGGGATTCCGAAGCTCGACGACGCGAACAAGGCGGGAACGCAACAGAGCGGGAAATGCACATTGATTTTGACAGAGGGGGACTCGGCCAAGACTCTGGCTGTTGCCGGTCTCTCTGTCGTTGGTCGAGATCACTACGGTGTCTTTCCCTTGCGTGGCAAATGCAAGAATGTGCGCGACGCGTCCGTCTCGGCGCTCACCGCAAACAAGGAGTTCGCTGACTTGAAGAAGATATTGGGATTGCAACAGGGCAAGGTGTACAAAAGCGTCGACGAAATTCGGTACGGTCGGCTGATGATCATGACTGATGCTGACGCGGATGGAAGTCACATCAAGGGACTCATTTTGAACATGATCCACGCGTTCTGGCCGTCTTTACTGGATATCGGATTCGTCGTGTCGCTCGTCACGCCCGTTATCAAGGCGTCGCGCGCGGGCAAGAGCGTTGACTTTTACACAGATACCGCGTTCAAATCATGGTACGCCCAAAACCAAAATCAAACCGGTTGGCGAATCAAGTATTACAAGGGTCTGGGAACGTCGACGAGCGCCGAGGCGCGCGAGTACTTCAAGGCTATCGATACGTTGACCGTGCGTTTCGTCGTCGACGAACGCGCAGACGAAGCGATCGTGCTCGCGTTCGACAAAAACAAGACCGATGACCGAAAGAGATGGTTGCTGGAGAGCACCGGCGCTCAGGGGCTCGAAGTGCCGTACGGGGAGATTCAATCGCTCAGCATCTCCGATTTCGTGCACAAAGACTTGGTCAACTTCTCACTGGCCGACATACGTCGATCGATCGCGTCCGTCGTCGACGGGTTCAAGCCGTCCCAACGCAAGGTCATGCATGCGTGCTTTCAGAGAAATCTTACCGGTGAGATGAAAGTCGCACAGCTCGCGGCGTACGTGTCTGAAAAGACGTGCTATCACCACGGCGAGGTATCGCTCGCGGACACGATCGTTCGTTTGGCGAACAATTTCGTCGGCTCGAACAACGTGGCATTACTCGTGGCATGCGGTCAGTTTGGGACCCGGTTGATGGGTGGTAAGGATGCTTCCGCGACGAGATACATCTTCACAAAGTTGGACCCGATCGCTCGGAAGCTTTTCGATAGGCGCGACGACCCCGTGCTTCGATACCTCGAAGACGATGGCACGCCGATCGAGCCTGATTTCTTCGTTCCGGTACTCCCGATGGTGTTGATCAATGGGACCGAGGGCATCGGCACAGGTTTCTCCACGTTTGTGCCTCCGTACAAGCCCGAAGACGTGCGCGCGAACGTTGCGCGGTGCATTCGCGGCGAAGAGATGGTACCAATGATTCCATTTTTCAATGGGTTTGAAGGCCGCGTGTACTCGACGGACGACGGCGTTTGGGTGACCGAAGGGGTCTACGCGAACGGGACCATCACCGAGCTACCGCCCGGTCGATGGACGCAGGATCACAAAGAGTTTCTCGACGGACTCGTCGAAAAGAAGGCCATCTCTGGGTACGAGAACAACTCGACGACGGAGCGCGTTCGATTCAAGATCACAGGGTACCGCGGAAAAAATCCGATCGGCGATCTGAAGCTTCAAAAACAGTTTCGGGTGTCCAACATGCACCTTTTCCACCCCACGCAGGGCATCAAGAAGTATTCGTCGCCGCTCGAAATCATCCGCGATTTTGTCGAAATACGCATGGAGTGTTACCAGCGTCGCAAAGCACACATCGTGGCCGAACTGCGCGCGAAGGTCGATCTGAACGACAGCAAAGCGAGGTTTATCGCCGACGTCGTCTCGGGGCGTCTCGTCGTATTCAAGCGCCGCCGCGCCGATCTTGAATCTGACATGGCGAAATCGTTTACACCGATGAACGGAAATTTCTCATATTTACTCGATATCAAAACCCAACAGTACACGGAAGAGGCTATTTGTGATCTTATGCAGGAGGTCGACGCGTGCAAACGAGAATTAAACGTTATTATGGGGAAAGATGAACGTGACATGTGGTTAGACGATTTGAGAGGATTGTAATTACATAGCTCTCGACGTGAAGGCATAAGAAATGAGCCTTGAAAAAAAGGCGACGAGCTCGAAAGCGTACAAAATTTTTGTGCGATGGCACGAGGGCTTTCCCGGGATGAGACTGACCTGACCTGTGGTCATGTCGACGTCCACGAACGTGGGATACTGATTGTTCGTCTTTCTCATGCAGACGTACATGTCGCTCGACATCAAGGCGTAACGCGAAGTGCTCGCGCCGATGATGGCAGACAGTATAACAAAGAGGTGACCCATGCGCGCGTACCTACCGACGCGCGGTGGCGCGTGTGCGGTTGCCGCGCACAGAACGAACGACGCGATCATACACGTAATAGGCCATATGATCTGGTACTCGTAATTGTACGTTATCTGTGAGGTGACGATAGTGAGCGCGAGTTCAAGCACGCAGTTGAAACCTGCGACCCAGGCAGCCGTGGTGCATGCATGGCGGCGCGCACTCTCGGTGGTGACACACGGCTTGTCAGCGGATTCGACATCGGCATTTGAGTGCTCGAGACTATCGAAGGAGTCTCTCATCGTTCGCGCGTGCGTATCTGTGGCGTCGCGCCGCGTCGCGTCGCGTGAAGGCGCCTTTTCGCGTCGTCTCACGTGTCGACACGCGGGTGTGGCACGCGCCATCTCCGAAATTAACCTAGCGAACTATTTTTTAGAAAAAATATGATTTTGCATAATGTATTTACTCGATACCGATAAAGGTTATCATGAAAAATTTTGCGATTTATAAAGTTTGTGAAAATGTATCGACAAACAGTGAGCGGAGACGATTTGTGCGGGAACGCGTGTACATATTATATAGTCTAAATGCCATATCGTTTCTTGTTCACATAATAAGGTTGTCGACCGACCGGCCGTCCGCGAGGTGCCGCGTGTGTCGACACTGGGGGCCTCACTCGCGCGCGCGGAAGAGCCGACGGCCGTGAACTTTCACGTGGGGTCACGCGAAACCGATCACTCGGTCGATCACTCACACGTAGACGCACACATCGACGCAGGCGGACATGACCTACGCGACGCGACGAGGAAGGTTAAACCCGCGTGGGACGAGCATGGGCATGCGCGACGATACCGCGGAACGTGCGCACGACTCGGCAGAAGACTGCATAGATGAAACGACAGCGGAAACACAGGTGAGCAGCGAGGCGCGCATGGATTTGAATCCCCGCCCCTATACCGACCACTCAAACGGCGCGCATGCGCATGCACTAGAAGGGGTAGCACAAGAGCTGGACTCGCTTCGATTTCGCGTCGAAAGCACCGAGGCTACATTAAGGACACAGACTCTTTACATCCGTTATTTTGCGGTATTTGTGACACCGATTCAGTGTGCTTTGTGTTGGTACGCTCATAACACCAACAGCAATCTGTGGGACAAAGTCAACGTTGGTATTTTCGCATGCACAGCGTGGTTGTTCCCGTCGTTCTACTGTCATGTATTCCAGGAGTGGATCTTTACCGATCACGCACCACGATTTCTTCAACGTTTCCGCATCATGGGGCACATGGATTTCTTTGGCTTACCTGCGACGAATTGGTCCCGAGCACTTTCGTGTTTTTGTGTGAACACGTTCCTTGCGAACTTTTTATACCTGCTTTCAGCACTTCACGTCGCGTCTCAGAGAGACATATATACACTACGATGCGTCGGTGGGATCCATTTGACATTTTGGTGTGGTTTAAACACCATGCACCGCATGATTCCGAGACCGGACGTTGTTTTTGACTTGATGAATAGATTACTGAGGGGTCAACATGCACAAAATTTCATAATTCTTATGATGATAGTTGTCATACCGTCCATCTTCAAACTGGTACTGGAGAATTGGGATGCCTTGATTTCCGAGCGCGATGAGTACACCATCGCCTTTGCTGCGGTATTTTGTGTGGACGGTATGTACTACACGCTTAGCCTGTTCAACACAGACGATCCAATGTGGGCACTCACGCGACAGCGGGGTAGAATATCGGTCGAAGTGTTCAATTTGCAGAGCCTAATGATGGCGATGCTAGCGAAATTTGTCTGGGTTGTCAGTACTCTGTTTTTGAGTGATCGCGCAAAACAGATGTGGATTTCCGTCGAGCTCGTCGTACAGATCGTTTCCCTGATCGCAGTGTCCTGGGTATCCCACAGATATGTACCGGATCAAGCGTCGCTATCGATCCGATCACACTCAAGGGATATCGGGGCTAAAGTGGTGGTACTATGCAGCCTGTGCTATGCAGCCCGAGGTGATGTCCTTCGCATCTTGCATTTCATGATTAAGACGGTGGTTTACACGTTTTTGTTCAATGAATTTCTCAATAGGGTTTGTCGCAGTTAATTCGTGTAATTTTTGTAGTAAAAAAATGAGCGCATCACATCCGTGACAAAAAATTTCACGCGCCATTGTAGATGAGCGGTGAAGCCGCGAACATATCGCTGAGTGCCATCGGGGCACAGGAACCCGGCCTCTTGTCGAATACACCCACCGAATCACCGTTCTACCCGCGAGACCCGTCGCAGCACAGCGAGTTCAGAAAATTCCACAGGGTCACGAATGTCAAGCCCAGGGAATCGACACCAGGGTGGCCTTTCGGTCAAAGATCGATCAAGGTGACGTTCGAGACTCAGAACATGGGCGATTTGCTCAGTAACATGTGGGTTCACATGGAATTACCCGCGCTCGGAAACGGTGAAAACTTTGCAGATCAGGTCGGTCGACACATTTTTAAGTCGGTTCGAATTTTCGCCGACGAGACCGAGCTCGAGGTGTTCCACGGTGATTGGGGTGTCATATGGGATGAACTGTACCTCGAGACATCGGAAAAGGTGGCGAACCGGTTTTTAGTCAACAGGTCACTGGCGTTCGATGCGACGCAGACTAATCCGAGCGACGCCAATTTCAAGGCGGACCTGATGATCCCGCTTCAATTCTTCTTTTGCCGAAAGTACGTGACGGATGAGTACTCGGCCAACGAAGTGAGACGGCCGTACCTTCCCCTCTGTGCCATGTATAAGCAAAAACTCATCATCGAATTTGAGGTGCACCAGCAACAGTTTTTCGCCAACACGGCGTCGACGCTCGCGCTATCCTCGTTTGACATCGTCACGGAAGAGATCACGATACGTCCCGAGGAACGACTGTACCTCATGCGCAACAAGCAAACGATGGTGACTGACGTGGTCAGACGCCACCCCGAATTGGACATCGAATCAAACTCGGAGAGGGTCATCAAGCTCGACCTTGTGCCAAATCTGCCCGTGAAGGCGATTCATTGGTTTTTCAGGGATACGCGATTCGAAAACGAGAGCGTTGTCGGGGAACCGGGTGAGACCGATGAAGGTGAACTGTACGTTCATAACAGGTTCAACTTCAGTCGGGATACGGATTTTGACGAGCTCAACACGTTCTTTTCACCCGTCATGAAATCCGCGCGCTTTCACATAAATGGAAATCCATTCCCGAACATCACGAACGCGACGCACGGGTTCTACAAATATCTCGTCCCGTATCAACATCGTTTATCACGGCCTATTCGAAACATTTACACGTGCGCGTTTTCACTGGATCCCGGGAGTGTGAACCCAGCGGGCTCGCTTGATTTTACAATGTTAAAGAGCGATAGAACGAACATTGAAATCACGTTAGAGTCGGTCGCTACGAATTCGTACACGATGCATATGTATTACACGGCCTACAAAACGTTTATGTTTGAAGATGGTAAACTGAGTGATGCCATTTCAGTGGGTGGCACCGCGCTTGAATAGGTGCTTGTTCTCGCGCATGAAGTCGATGATACCCTTCGTGATGCACCATTTGAGAAAATTCAATTGTGCGAGCGTGGTTTTGACCGTGTGGTCGGTGTTCGGGACGTCGTACGTGATCTTGGATGCCCGACAGAATGGATCGAACAGGCGTTTGCTGTATCCATCGAGGCTTGATTTATAACTCGTGTGCACTGTGAAGATTTTACCATCCTTGCTCATGTACGACGTGTGATTCTTTTTGCTATAGTTTGTGATGAACCACTCTATGTTTCTCAGTGATATACCCGAATCGCCCCTTTTTTCCAGTATATCAACCAGTGTATCGCCATGTCGCGTTTCTGCGTAAAAATCGTCGATGCTCTTTTTTAAAAGATCGCTCTTATTCATATCGTTATCTATCTCCTATGTCTGAATGCATCGAATTCTCTAAGGTCGTCCTCTTCATCTTCGATATCAGGGACCGATATGACGAGCGGGGGAGTGGACGTCGTCGCCATCGCCGCCTCGGCGTTCCCCTGTAGCACCGAAAACTGGGGATGCTGACATAAGTGCCGCTGGCAATACCCCGTCCCGTCGCTCGTTCTCTTCGTGCACGGCTTCCCGTTTTTGTTCACGCCCATGCACGTCGTCGCTATCCGCCTATTGCTACCGTCTTTCGGCATGCGCGAGAGAAGATCGACCGCGCTCTGCTTCGGGACCCCGAGTATCGTATGTAATAAGTTCAAATACACTTCGAAAAACCGTTCGACCTCCTTATGTGCGTACTCATCCAGGAACCCGCGAACCTGATCGACGATCGCATCGTTATCTGACATTATCACTTGTCATTAATACGACAGTAATCTCTAAATAGGTCAGAAATCGTTTGTTGGCCAGGGGGTGGCTCTAATTTCTTTTTTCTTGATTTCTTTGGTGGTTTGTGTGCCTCGATGATCTCACCGAAAATTTCATCTTTTGGCGATTCCACGAGTGGATCGAGCAAATCACACACTGGGCGTAAGAACTTGTTTAGGAAATAGTAGTGATAATCGATTGGGATGTTGTTTTCCTTGACGTAGACGGGATCCTCGCTCTTCTCGTACGCCTTCGCCTTTGGATCTCCGGTGTTTGTGAGTAAGTACGGTACGCGATCTCCCGATTGCGGTTCGCTCCCAGGTTTGCGTTCGCGCATTCGATCACGACACTTGACGTGCGCCAGGTTCGGGTTCTTATAGCGATCACCGAGCTGTGCGCTCAGAATGAGCTCCTCGTTGGGGACATCACCGGTCAACAGCTCGATCGCTCGTCTGCGTGCGAGTGTGATCGGCGTGTCCGTTTCGCTGGACTCAAGGATGACGTCGAGGAGCTCCTTGAGCACGCGCCTCACGTGCGGTGTGTTATCGCGTCGAACCAGTGAGAGACCCTTGACATCGATGTACTTGAACTCGACTTGACCGGATTTACCCATCTCCCAGAGCTTGGCCGCGTAGCGCTTCTTCGAGTATAAAAAGTACGGGCAGTAAACCTTCTCCAACTCGAGGTCGTTTGGTTTCTTAAAAAGCGCCGTACACTCTTTCGCCGCGCGTTCGCCAAGCTCCCAGCTGTAGTCGATGGCATCTTGACCGGTCCGGCCCTGCACATCAAACTCCACCATAACAGAATCGGTGTCGCCGTACCTGACCTTTGCACCCGGGAAGTTCGCCTCGACGTAATTTTTCGTTTCCTCAATCATCGAGCGACCCTTACGCGTCGTCGTGGACGCGATGGCCATGCACGGGAGTATGCCTTTGCTCGCACCGGTGAAACCATACATCGAGTTCATCGAGATTTTGTAAGCCAACTGTTTACCGTTGTACACCTCCTTCATGGCGGATGACGTCGCGTTTGCCATGTCTTTTTTCGCCTGCTTTCGAAAAGCTTTCAGATCGTTCAAAATCGCAGGGAGCACGCTCGGCACGTTCTGCGCAAACCGGTGCTCGCCAAACTGCTCGTATTCAATACCCGGGATGTTGCCATACTTGTGAGTGTCCATTACGAGCGTACTGTAGCACAAGTTATGCGCCATCATGATGCTCGGATACAGAGACGCAAAGTCGAGAGCTGTAATGGGAGTATAGTACGCTCCCTTCTCCGCGTCGAGCACGGTTGCGCCTTCGTACCCTTGTTCCGGAGTGCTTCCATACTCGAGAGCCGGTACCTTAAAACCGGACTCCAGTGCTTTCTTTGTCAGTTGACTGAAAACCTTGATTTGTTGCCCCCTTTCGACGAGAAAGCACAGCGGAACCCACGTCGCCTTTGCCATCTCTAAGAGATTCAGGAGTGTACACAGCTTCTTCAAGAGTCTGTGTGGAAGCAGCGTATCTTTCACACAGTACTCAGCCACTTCCCGGAGCTTTACTGGGTCACCCTCTTGAAATCGCTTAAACATCTCCTTCGGAGGCATATCGATCTTTTGATCGCCGAGGTACAGTTTGGACACGTTATCGAGCTTATAGCTGTCGAGCTTGTACCCCTTCTTCACTTCTCCAAAAAGATCAAAGACGAACCGACCGGGCATGGGAATCAGTTTGAGCGTGTTGTCCCCGAGAGCAGATGAACTGAGACGTTTTTCGATCATCGAGCACGGTTGGCGTTTGAATCTACCCAGCTGCATGGCGTCGTACACGCACCCGTTATACTGCGCGCGCTTATAAATGTACTCAAGATCGAAACCAAATATATTCCACCCTGTCAGGACGTCTGTTGACATATCCCTAACGTACGCCGTAAACGCGAGCAACATTTCTTTCTCGGTGGCATAGCTCAGTATACGAGTCCCATCGCCTATGTTTGGGTCCGTCTCTTTATAACAGAAACACACCCTATCGTACGGCACGTCTTCGCCAAATCGACACAGAGACGCGCCGATCTGAAAGCACGCGTCGTCAGGAATAGTCGGGTTTGGGAATTTTCCCGTCGATGAATTCGTTTCGATATCAAACGAACACACGACGAACGGTGCGATGTCGTCACGCGCCACGGGCTTTAATTTTTCCCAATTCTTGCAATATAAATCAATATCAACGTGAGCGATATTGTTTTTTATGCATGAATTACACGTATCAAGCCACCCTGTACTTTGAATCCCAGTTTCGTGCATGAGCCTTAATACGGGGTCTACGTTTGATTCATATACCTGAAGTTTTCTCGCGCCCCCTTTAAGCTGTATTGGCTTTTTCAAGACCCAGTTGACCCGTCGGCGCATTCCCAGGTTGACGAAGTCGAGTCGAAGAAAGTTCTGTTCCTCGTTGTTCGTGAATCCCCACATATCCTTGGCGCGAACGATCGAGCAGTTCACCAGGGCCCCAGGGCATTTGTCTTCGATTTCTGCATATATCTCGCGCCCCTTAGCCATGGTCGAGTCCCCAAGACGCACGAAAAAGTATGGCAACACTTTCGTCGTCACACATACGGATTCGCCCGATTCGGTCTTACCAAAGATCGACACCAGGTGATGAGGATCGTCCGCCCCGTCGACGAACTCGTCGCGGGCTTCCCAGGTGAGCGCCTGGAAGACCACCATGACGCGTGCGCGTTTGTGAGGTATGGTCCGATTTTTTTATGTTGATAATAGGTATAAGACGAAATGTCAGGATTAGTTGAATTGGTCAGCCGAGGCGAACAAGACCGCCACCTGATCGAGCGACCAGAAATTTCTTTTTGGAGACAAAATTATCGGCGATACACTAACTTCAGTATGAAGCCTGAAAGGCTGGATTTTATCGGCACCTTCGGCGCGAACCAGGAGGTCACCATTCCGATCAAGAGTAAGGGTGATTTGCTTAATTACGTCTGGATCGAATATCCTGAAGTCGGCTCGGCTCGTGCCAACGTGACGAAAGGCCTCCACGCTCGAAACGCCGCGCCGACGGAGTTCTCTCTCTGGATCGGTGGTCAGAAAGTGGTGGAAATGGACTCGCTCTTCATTCAGGGGGTCCACAATGTCCTCTACCGCGACGGAGACGGGAGCTGCTCCGTGACGACGAACGACGTGCTCGAAAACGCAAAGGGTACGAACGGGAACGCCGATCATTACGTGATCCCGTTCTTCTTCAGCAAGGACTGGACCAAGTGCTTGCCCCTCATCGCAATGCAATACTCAGACGTCGAAATCCGAGTCAAGTGTCGACCGGGGCTCAACATCGGTGCGGGTGTCACGCCGAAAGTGTTCGCGAACTTCGTATACCTCGACACCGACGAGCGAGAGTTCTTCACGAGGGGTGAGCATGAATTGCTCATCACGCAGGTACAACACCAGCCCGCGGAAAAGACCGATCGCGAATACGACTTGACGTATTTTAACCACCCGTGTGTTGCGTTTCACATCGTCTCAGGTGAGGCAAACAACGGTCTTTGGAGCAGTGAGTGGGGTTTCGACACGGCTACCATGTACGTCAATGGTCTGCCGCTCTTTGAAAACATGTCGAAGGTGTATCATCACACCGTGGTCGCCGAAAAGCACACGTCGGGGCTTCCGAACGCGGCGCTCGACGGCGTGCCCGTGTACACGTGGCCGATGGCATTGAATTTGAATAAATCACAACCGAGTGGGAGCATAAATATGAGCCGTGTCGACACGGCGAAGATCGTGTTACAAAACCCGAGCTCGGGTGCCGGCAATTCCACGTTGCAGCGTCTGTACGCGGTCAATCTCAACATTTTGAGAGTGAAAAATGGCCTCGCCGGTGTCGCATATGGAAACTAAACTAACACAAGCACTGTGAACTCATCGTATTTATTATGTCCGCTATAACATAATAAACATGATCGTTATTCTACTCGCCTGCGCGCTGTCCAGCTCGTTATCCGCGAGTAGTGGGTTCATGGGTGGGTTTTTCCCCGACACGAAACCATACGTAAAGAAGAAATTCAAATTGGAAAGGCTCAAGGACGCGATGAAAGATTTCGTCAAGGCCGAAGCTGATAGAAAGGCAAAAGACGTGAAGGTCGTCGAAGAGGGTCGAGCCGATGATTACAACGAGGAGGGATCCCAGGAGCGCATCGACGATCGAATCCGAGAGCTGAACAAAAAATTACCAATGTTCATATGGTGTCAGACGACGCACGAGGATTTGAAAGAGTATCGCGACGAATCCGAGAAGACCAGGGACCTCGTGGATGATATCATTCGAGAGATGAACATCGACTCTACGTACAGCAGGGACAACGTCTGTTTACAGGCGATCGAAAAGAAGCCGTACCACAGGACTCTGCAAAACAACCCCGTCGTGGCTACGTCGACGTTACAGCTTGATCCGTGGGAGGTCCCGGAGGACTACGAGGACGACGCTGCGTTCGGTTTTTGGAATTTCTTTCATGGTAAAAAGCCCCCGGCGACGTGCGATGCATCCACTCCACCGACAAACGGAGCCGTGGGCGATTGCACGGATAAACTCGCGTCAGGGTCGTCGTGTCAACCCACGTGCAAAGACGGATTCGACGTTGACGGTGCCACGCTCTGTGTAGCGGGTGTGCTCAATCCCGCGAAGTGTATTGAAATCAGCGACGATTCAGAGGACGAGGGTGAAGACGGCGACGGGGCCGACGACGGGGCCGATGACGGAAACGGGGACGGGGCCGATGATACCACTGAATAATTTAATTTATAGCCATATGATAGAATATGATTCGCGGTGCGCTCATCGCGGTGCTCATCGTCGCATACATTTACTGGGTTCGAACCAAGCGAGAGAGAATGATGTCAGTTGATGTATACGAGGATTGCGAATGCAAAAGAAAGATTCGAAGCGTTCGATTACCAACGGGTGGGAAATCACTCAGGGCCACGGGGATCACGACACCATACAGGCACGAGAGTAACGGCACCGTGACGATCGGGCAAGCGCCTTGGAGGTGTGTCAAAACGAAAGGTGTCCTTGGGAACGTTGAATATGCAGGGAATGATGACATAGATAACAAGGGTGTTTACGGCGATCTGGCGCTCGATCCCGATGGGACGACGCTAAATCTCGGTTGCGGAGTCACGGGTAACCAGTTATTTGTAAACTGGAAACGCGTGACCGATTGATCTGATCAGCCCGTCGAACCAAAGCCATCGGAACCGCGCGACGTGGCCGCCATGGCTTCTTTCGAACACTCGAGCACGTCGGGTGTTTTAATACACTCGATCACGAGCTGGGCGATGCGGTCGCCGATCGTCGCCGAAAAAGTCTCCGAACCTTGGTTAAAAAGGAGGACTTTGACCTCCCCTCTGTAATCGGCGTCGACGACTCCCGCGCCGACCTGGATTCCGTGTCGCACCGCGAGACCGCTTCTCGGTGCGATTCGCCCGTACGTGCCCGCAGGTAGTTCAATTGACACGCCCGTTGGTACGAGACGACGCTCGCCAGGCTCGATAACAATATCAGCGTTGCAGCTAAGATCGTATCCAGCAGCGCCATCACTACCGCGAGTAGGTAAGCGAGCGGTCGCATTTTCGCGCGTGACGAGAAGACAGTGCCCGGGTTGGCAGGAGCGCGTGGGCATTTCTAAACATGTGTGATGCCATTTCTCTAAGTTCGTTGTTTTTAACGACATCAATAAATGATGGGTTAAAAACGTTTCATGATTAGTTTATGCACGTTTTCTTAATTTTTGCCTTAGAGCCGCGTTTTTTCGTCTCAGGAGACGGTTCTCATAGTTCAGTTGTCGGACGATGCGCTCCATTCGAGCCACGTTAGCTTTACTCATCGCATTCTGGCGCTGAAGATTCGGCGCGTTTCGAATGACGTTGCGAGGTGGATTATTACTCGGTCGATACAGTCGCACGCGCTCGAGGTTATTTGAAAACTTCACGCGTTTCTTCGTCTTCGTGCTCATATATTATACATATATATGGCTATTTTATTTTCGAGTCGCCTTAGTGCTCCGCCACGTGGTCGATTTGGTGTATCCATAGCGAGTGGGAACCTTCTTGCGACGAGCGAGCGCCACGCGCTTCGATTGAGTGTTTGTGCGCGTGCCAATTTTCCACGTCTGAGCTCTGTCGTATTCACGTCGTCTCGCGAGCTGCATCTGCGTCGACAGTCCAGGTGGTCTGCACTTGCGTTTGTACCTACCATATCTATCTTTACCGAGGGATCTCACCGGTCGCATTTGGCACTTAGTCGGGGGGTAATACTGAGCCTTTTTACCTTTGACGTGAATCGGTTTGCCTCTCGCTTTACATCCCTCACATTGGATTTTGTAGACCGTCTTTCTACCGTTGCCATAGATCGAGGATACACGAGCCTTGTAGAACGTTTTAGTCTTGGGGTTGTAGTAAATTTTGCCGGGAACCTTCACCGGGTTTCGAGGCACCTTTTTCCCACCGCGTTTTACCATCCAGGCCATATTGTCTATCTATATGAGAAACATTAGAAAAAAATCACGCAGTGGTAGGCGGAGGTTTAAATTTACTCAGGCGGACGCCAAGGGATTGGAGAGAACGTCTCTTTTCCCGAGACAGGTAAGTCGTGTCGTCCTTTTGAACTTCGAGCCAAAAGAAGAGACCATTTCTATCCGGAAAATACTCAGAGAGTATGTCGAGGTGTGAAAATTTTCGCTTGAAATCGTTAAGCTTAGTAAACATGGCGAGCCATTGGTCTTCCGTCGGCGTTATCCAGGCATTCGCGTTTTCCTTTGCGCTCATGTATTCACAGCACCGTTCGAGCCACGTCGTAAAGTATGCGTTATAATCGAAATCGACGACCTCTAGTTCTACCGGTGGATCGACACACATCTGGAGCTCGAGCATTTCTAGTGGGAACGCCCATGATAATATCTCGTACGGGTCGGTCGTACTCGACATGGCGTATCGAATCATATCAGGTGTGACGAGACCCCGTCCCTGACGACGTTTACGTTTCTCGTGCTTTTTACCCTCGGTGTTCAGGTACTCCTCGCGGGTCAGGGAAATACTTTTACTCAAAATGATTTCCTGGATTTCGGTCGGGAGAACGTCCCACAAGCTCATGACATCCTACTATGATGCGGGAAATTTTCACTCGCGCAGGCGCTTGAGCACGTCGGTGAGAACAACCTGCACGCCCTCGATGCCTTTACATATCTCTGTCATGTGCAGGTCGCTTCCACGACTCGATATGGGTCGATCCACGAACAATTTCTCGACGCGCTGAAGCTCCTCTATGGCTGTCACTATACCCATACCACACGCGAGGTACCACGAAGCCGAGGCGTCGAGCTCCTTTTTTTGAGCACGCGTCAACCGCCGCATATCGATAGCGCTCATTTTTTTCAAACCACGAGGTGCTCGAGCGTGTCTCGAAAACAATCATCGTCGACTATGGCGTTGATCTCGTTACCGGAAAATGCGACCTGTTCGATCATCCCATGATGTCGCGTGGGTAAAACATCGAACTTTTGGACCCACACGAAACTCGTATTCGTGCTCATGGCCATGCGTTCAATGTCATCCTGCTCGTATTCCACGACATCGAGCATGAGAGCCTCGGTATCTGGATCTCCCGGTTTCTCTTTTTTCGTCACCTTGTTAAGATTGCTCTCAGGGGACAGGTCCATGATGGGCCACTCTCCGTGCTTAGCCATGAATCGTGCCATGTATCGAACGGCGTTGTCTGCGGTAGATCGATCCTTAAACGTCACGACACGAGGTTTGCCCACGGGGTCGACCATGGTCAGAAACCTCTTTGGTTTCGCGAACCTGAGACATACAAAATGAAACGACGCACTCATCGAGACGTATATAAGTTAGTAACAGTTTTTCTGTGCGTTTTAAACGCTTAGAGAAATGTCGTGTATGAATATAAATGAACGATTTTCTCAAGAATTTCAACCCGAGAGAAGAATCACACGTCGCCTGGCTCAAGGCCATCGGCGAGGCGATGGCGAAAGCCACCAATGGGAAACGCGTGAACCTCGACGCGGTCGTAAACGAAAACCCAATGGGGTGCACCATGACGAACATGCTCGAATTCGCGGAAATCCATTTTCAACTCGCGATGAAGTATTCAACGGCCGTTCTGAACCGAAACGCGTTCGTCCCGAAATGATAAGTACTCGTTTAATGTAAAATCTACGTGCTCAGAATTTTCATCCATCCTGACCAATAAAATAGCCCCGTACACCTCCTCGACATCGAACGGTGGTGGGAGTGTGTTTTCGTTCTTCACGAGTGCGCCACACGATCTGATAATCACGACATCTATGTCGGGCCACTGACCTATAAACGTGGGTAGACCGCGTATGTATTTGACGACTTCATTTTTCTCCGGGCTGATGTCCAGGTCGATTTCGCGCACGGCATCTCGGTCGGTGTCTATAAGCACTGCCCTCGGCATTCTGATATACCCTTGCATTTAATTATCACATGGTAGGCGTCTACGAACGCGCGATGGTCGCCTCAGCGGTGGCGGCTCGATGCAGGGAGGGATGCTGGGAATCGGTGACGTTGGCTCGAGTAACATGTCAGTAAATGAGGACATATCTTTAAATCGAACCCATATATATCACCATCCATGAAATTTCAAACACACATTAGACAAATGGTTGCAGAATGATACAAAGGATAGCCATGGGCGGCGGTGGAGAGGCAACGCGCGCCTACGTCACGGAGAAGCTCTCGGAGTTGCTCGGGCTACCGATTGAAAACGGTACGATCGTTAACATCGAGCGCGGCATCAACAACCATGCCGTGTGTGCGATGAAGAACAGCGAGGATGCCGCGTGGGATAATCACAGGTTTGTCGACGTGTATCGACATAAATTCTTAGAAATCCAAGCCAACATCAAACGGTGCGAAGCGTTCCGTGAAAAGATTAAAACCAAAGCCATCAAGTCTACGGACGTCATCACGATGGAGCCTTGGCGCGCCATTCCGGAAGGACCGATGGCGCTCGCACGAGAAGCGCACATCCACAGCGAGCTCCGAAAGGAATTCTATAAACAGCAAAAGCAAAACCAGGAAGGGTTCTTCAGGTGCTCTCGGTGCAAATCAAAAAAGACGACGTATTATCAATTACAGACACGATCAGCGGATGAACCCATGACGACTTTCGTCTCGTGTTTGAACTGTAATCGCAACTGGAAGATGTAATTAGAGAAATGCTTGTAAACGATATAAATGTACGATCCACCGAGCGCCCATTACTCCGAGCTCGATGTCTCGCACCTCGATCCACAGACCGTGTTCACGTTCATGGGTCGAAACGGTCGGCGTTTTTACTGGTTGACTCGCCGACTCTCGCTGGACTATTTATGGTTTGATCACGACAGGAAAAGGATTGAAATATGGGGTGCGTATGAAACGCACGAACAATCTCGACATATCATCGAAGCGGAGCTCGAGCATTTTCTAACAAATTTAGAGACTAGCGGGTAATGTAATGTAAAGGGCAAGATGCCGCACGCAATCAAAGTCGATCTATTAGACCACATCCTGAATCCACCGGAGACGCAACCGCCGCGTGAAATAGACGATGCACCGAGGCCGCGCGTGTACCACGTGCAAGAAAAAGAGGTGTCGCCTCCGATGGACAGAGTATTCGTACAGTTGACTTACACGAAAACACGCGTCAAGGTCAAGCTGAATACGAGCCTCATAGACTTACACGAAAAGTACTTCGCGCGAGCTCGCGCACCGCCACTGCGAGCGTTAACGGCGGCGTATAAGTCGGTCGGATGTTCCGAAGAGTTTATCGAGCGATTCAAACGGACTCGGGAACGGGCGAAGCGCGTGTGCTCGTCGGAGTTTATAAACAAATTCGTCGCTGAACCGAAGAAACGCGCGAAAAAGGCGAAGGCGGTGGTGAAAACGCCCGATGACGCCGATGATGAACCGCGTGACGATGATACCGACGAAGAGCCGATCAGTGATCACGAAGATGATGGATACGATATTAGGAACGAAGATATGGATGATGTCATCGAATCAGATGTAGATGATGAATTTGATCAAGATGATAATCATGACATGTAATATCTCACAACTCGACGCGAAATGGCGAGTTTCCGTGTCGTCCATGCTTTCGCCCGAGACGCGTATAGGCGGTCACCGAGACCTGTGTCACAGTCCCCGGTGACCGTCGCCGCACGACAGCATCGCGCTCGACTACCGCCGACGGGAAAGAACGAGAACGCGCCGCGCAACCGTTACGAGTCGCTATCGTTCGAATCAGGGGCACCCCCGCCCGAGTGCGCGAGTTGTGGGAAAGAGATGATAAACGTGCCTATAGTCATCACGCGCTCGGACCACCTCATATGTTTACCCTGCTTTTGCGTCGGGGCGCTATACCACACACATGGCGATTCAGCGTGATATATTAATAAAAATTTAGATGATAATCAATACATCTTACCTAACCTATCATATCGCGACGCATGCTTTCTGTCGAAACCGCACCTTTCCCGTCGACAAGCGCGCTCCTCGCGCCTTACTCGTATAAGAAGTGTTCGTGCACGGGCACTCCGACGTGTAGACAGATCGCAGACGCCTTCCCGGGCATACACTTTTCGTGCGACGAGTGCGAGCATGCGTGGAAAAAGTACGGTGAAAGAAAGATCGATGAGGGCATCAAGCAATATTATAAGTGTAGAAAATGCCGTATAAGAAAATACGTGATTTTAAGTGAACAAAAAACAGATAGGGTTGTAAAAACAATTTTCATTCATTCATAATTATCACATACGACATATCGCGACGCACACCATGCGCATGCAAGGAGCGGCGCGCCTCTTAACAGGAACGGGTATCAATGGCAACGGACCACGAACTCAACGCGCGCCCAAGGACCATTACGGGCGCGGCAGTCGCCATTCTCAGTGCTTCACCATCGCCATTTACGAAAAAGATTTGATGCGCGCGAGAGAACTCATGAACGCGACTATCGGATACGACACGCGCAAGGGAATCGTGCCGGTCGATGTTCTGAACATCGATGTGTTCGATCCATCGCGTGGAGCGAAGGCGGGTCAGCTATTCGCCATCGTCGAGCTTTCCCACAGCGCGCCCGCGAGCGTGTTCAAGCCGTACTTCGGTGACGCGTGTGTCGTTAAGTGTTCCGCGTTCGATAAGTTTTATTGGAAGCGATTTTTCACACAAATCGATATATGATAAATAAGTGATATTTCAAGATATCACATCACAAGACATATTTTGAAATAAATACATACCCCTTTTCTCGTCGTCACTCCGCGACGCGCGCGACCGCGTACCCACCCATGCGCGCGACAGACGAGTACGCGCTCGTGCAGGTGGAACGAGTACTCGCACCGATGGCGTCCGTGCGATATAAACAGTTTGGGTGGAGGGTGCCCGAGGTCGAGGGGTTTGTCGACGGGGAGTGCAGTACCTTTATGCATGCGCGAACGACGAGCGGCGCGGAATTTCTCAATCGCCCCGTGTACCTATCCATGAGCGTGCGCGGACCGTTGGGGTGGAAGGTTCAAGTGAGACATAAACAGGGGGAGGCTTTGAGAAACTGGGACAAGCTTGGGCCTTACAAGCTCACCACGCTCCGAGTAGGGAATGGCGGCGGTGTGGTGAAAACCCGGGAGGTGTTGGTGGGTGTGGATGAACCCGCGATAATAACCCTGAAGGAAGGCGACATGGTGCGTTTCGGTGACCATACGGTTATAGATGATCAGCGAAATCCATTCGTGTACGTTTTCGTGCGTCGACCAAGGGCGATGACGTCACCAATTGATACCGGGGAAAAGGTGGATATGAAGTGCCGGGTCTGCCATGATTACTACGTGGACCCGTACGAGTTTCAGTGTGGGCACGCCGCGTGCCTTTCATGCATTCACAAACTCGCACGCGAGCGGTGCGACCGATGCGTGGTGTGTAACCGATCGGTGAAGGGACTGGTCCGGAAATCACATCGAAAAGTAACAGTACGCTTTGGTTTGGATAAAATGTTACAGAGACGCGCACGGGAGATTTTAACGAGGAAAATACACAATCAATTGCTAGCTGCTACCACGGTATGTGATGAGGTTGGAAGCGAATGCAGTGCTTCAAGTAGTCTCTAAACGCACACAGGTCCTCGCTCGTGTGTATGCAGTTCAACATAGCACCAACGTACGCGTTGTATTTTTTATGCCCATGGCCATGAGTTAATCTGTCTGAGCGCACTTTCATAAACCGCTTGCCAATGGGCGTGGGCATCATGACGATGTTTGAAGATTCGTTCACGTCATACCCCGTTTTACGAATAATGGGGTGCGCTTTAAATTGTTTCGGTATCACGTGATGATCTTGTACGAGCCCCGTGCCTAGAAGACCTTTCCTTAGCTTGAAACTTCGGCGCGCTAGGCTCCCGTAACGCATCTACATTATGTATAGTTTTTAAACGAGACCACGTCGCTTGAGAGCGTTCAGCATCCGCGCGCGCTCAGTCGACGATCGCGCGACCGACATTTTCCGCGGAGGCGCTGTCGAAAGTCTTTGACCGGGCCCTTGGAAAGGGACGTGCTCACACAGTCCATTGACCTCTGATCCCTTGACCATGCACTCGTGTTTTGACTTCTTAGCCTCGGCGTTGATTCGTTCAATTTCTTTAATGATAGGTCCAATCTCACGAACGATTTTAGCGATCACTCGGTCCGATCGCATCTCGTCTATGGCCGACGTGAGCTGGTTCTCAAGGCGCTGGTATTCTTCCTCGAGTGCATCACCGCGTCGGTCGTGTCGAACGTACGCCTTACACGCACTCATGACCCGAGCACACCGACTCGGTCGATTCGATTTACTCGCGAGGCTTCGCCTGAGTTCCGCATTCGTCTTAGGCACGCGCTTACCATTGACGGTCTTCGTCACCCGCACGCGAAGACGCTGAGCCCTCGAGACGAGGCGATCACGCGTGACATTGTTATTGTCACTGTTGCTATTCGTGTTACGATTCGAATTCGCGGTCTGTTTCTTACTACCCGGTCGCCGACTGGACGACACCGAGTGACGACGCCCTCGTGTAGACACCATATATACCATTTGCAAATATTTTATTTACCAAATGTATATGACGATAAAGAAGGGGTACGCGTTTCGATACGAACGAAAAAAGGGTATCATGTGGGCACCAACGCGCGCTGTTGCGGGCAGGCGTCGCCGACCAGCAATGTGTGCGACGTTGAAATTTCCCAGAGTGCGACGAGTTGCGAAGGATCTTAAGATCAAATTGCAAACGAAGCGAGACGGGAAGCGAGATAAACCGCAATTGTGTGAAATGATCAAGAGAAAGGTGGGCGTCAACAGGACGCCGATCAGTGTGCAGATTCGAAAGATGGTGGCGCCTAGGAAAAAGAAGGCCGCCAGAAAGGCCGCGCCCAAGAAGAAGGTCGTCGCCAGAAAGGCCGCGCCCAAGAAGAAGGTCGTCGCCAGAAAGGTCGCACCCAAGAAGAAGGTCGTCGCCAGAAAGGTCGCGCCCAAGAAGAAGGTCATCGCCAGAAAGGCCGCGCCCAAGAAGAAGGTCATCGCCAGAAAGGCCGCGCCCAAGAAGAA